>Ga0207689_10001651_pt1 | contig 21142 bp, 18 predicted proteins | sample KBSMisM52_FD_184312 | JGI IMG/M metagenome (GOLD analysis project Ga0207689, IMG submission 184312) | Miscanthus rhizosphere microbial communities from Kellogg Biological Station, Michigan, USA - KBS Miscanthus M5-2 (SPAdes) (version 2) | ecosystem: Host-associated > Plants > Roots >... | reverse complement strand
CCAAGATCCGGGCGCATAGCTCAGTTGGTAGAGCAGATGACTCTTAATCATCGGGTCCCAGGTTCGAGCCCTGGTGCGCCCACCAAGCCTTTCAAGAACTTAGCCGGTTTCACCGTTTGAGAACGCCAAACTAAAACGGTTTTTCAAACGGGTGTTTTTGCGCGCCGGTCGAACGGTCCGCTCTCCACAATGTGATCGGCGCAGGAGTACACGGGCCGCCCGAGGTCGATCGTTCCGGAAGGCAGGCGACAAAGTGAAAGTGTCTGCCATCGCCAAACTCGCTTTGCGATGATCATCAAATGGATCGACTTGGCCCTCTCAAGGCTGAAACAGGGGTTCGATTCCCCTAGGGAGCGCCGATGGGCCGGGTCCAGCTACGGGCGCCATGACCAAGCTTATCCAGAGCGACGGGCGGACGACTGCTCTCGGCGCCATCCAGGGAAGCCCCTCTCTCGCGTCTGGAGCAGGAGTTCGCATCTCCTCGGGCGCGCCACCTCGTGCAAAACCGTTGTGCACTGATGGCGGCTTCAACGCCCGCGCCTGAATATTGGATGGTGTTTTGTCTCAATCGATTCGGGGCGAACCAACCTCCGACCAAAAGTTTGAGAGGGATACTCATCGAAGAGTGAACGGTAGTAACCGGAAAACCTACCGACGTTCAGAAAGCCGTGCTGAAGGGCAATTTCCGCAATCGTCGTTCTGGCTGGATCGCTGTCCCGAATAGCGGAATGGACGTCACACAGTCGCCTGCGTTGCAGAAATGCCACCGGGCCGATGCCGAGTCCATCCTGGAAGGCACGATGCAGCGTGCGCCTCGAAACGTTAAGCTTGCTGCAGATTTCGGAAATATGCACCGGGACCGTGCCGGCCAGGTCGAGATAGTCCTCAACCTTTCTCACGATCTTCAGGGCAGACGGAAGCGGACGATCTGATTCGGAAGGATGGTTCAGCCGGATCGGAGCCGTCATGAGTTCGATGATCGATCGCTTCCAGAATTCCATTTCACCCTTACCGAGAGCCTTATGATCGTTCTGCAGATGCACGATGATATCGTGCAAACGAGCGGTGAGGCGTTCGCTGGCGTGAGCCGATGTGCGAAAATGACTTTTGTTCCATGAGTTCATATTTGTCAGCCGGGGTTCGCCTTCAAAAAGCGACTCTACTTCGTCGGAAGAAAAGAAGACGACTGCGAATGACGCGCCTCCGTAATACCTCCCGTCATGTTCGTGGCCTGCGGGCGTAACCATGACGTCGCCGGGATGAACGTTGTGCAGCCATTGTGTAACCCGGCCGGCGGATCCGGTAAGCATGCCGATTGTTATTCGGTCCTTGCTCAAAATCCCCGTTGATCGCATCCCGATCGAGAATGCTCCGGTGTCGACGGCAAGTTGCCGATTGAAAGATGGGTGAGTTGACCGCGAACCTGGCCGCGCTCGATCTGGATGACCTCTCTTTGCGCGCCACTGACGGCATCGTTGAGTTCCTCGAAGCTTTCGAGGCTGCGTTTAAGCACCGGTAGGGATGGCTCCATCGGTTCTGCCTCCTTTCGAGACCCCGTGCAGCAGCCGGACCTGTACCGTTGCCTGCTTGAGACCGCCCGGGCGCCTTCCACTCGCTGTTGGCGTTTGGGCGCGAGAGCCGCTTGCCTGTGTCGGGGTCTTTGATCATCCTCACTTTATTCCAGACAAGACGCCCCGCGTAGAGTTCATTTTGGATTATGAAAAAGGGAGCTTCGATGAGGCGCATTCCTGTCATCCTATGTGGCGTTGCGGCCGGGATATTGGTGACCGCCGCCACGCTTTACGTCCTCGGACCCTCGTGCGCAGCGGGATGGCTCAACTCGCTCGGTTTCGACGGTAGTTCGCCCTGGCCGGTACCTGTACTGTCGGTCATGGTGACGATTTTTGGGCTTTCGGTCCGGGACAATCTGGTGGCACAGAAGCTGGTGACACAGAAAGAGCCGTTGGCAGAGTCCGATCCGGACGACGCGCCAAACCTTCTGATCGCCTCCAATGTCGTTCCTTCGTTGGTCATTACCGTCGTATGCGGTCTTGGACTGTTGGCTTGGCCAGCCTTGGCGGTCTACCGTTGAGGCAGGGGTGAGGAGCGCGCACGCCTGAGCATGATCCATGGCCCTCTCGCTGCATTGAAATCGGCGCCACCACGGCAACACACGTGCGACACGCGATCCATCGTCGGGATCGAATCGAGGTACACGTTTTCCGGCGGCTGCGCGGCGGACGACTGAGGCGGATGGCCTGCGCTTTTCCCTCAAGACGCATCGTTCCGACTTCAGATGATTGGTCTGCCGCCAACGAAATAACACGATGCATAGGGCGATCGATGGACGCGGCGACGCTTCGTTTGTCCCCATGGTCGTGCATGAACGCCGTGGGTGCCGGCTATCGCCGATCTACCACGATGCAATGAGGAGGTTAGAGTGTTTCTTGTTGTTGTCGTGCTCGGGGTCTGGACTGGTCTGTCGCTGATCGCCGGCCCTGTCATTAGCACCGGCGTTCAAGCGCCGGCTGCGAGAAATCAATTTCCCTCCAAAGAATGATTGAAGCGTCCAGGTCGTGACGCATTTCCAGTGCGCGACTCAACATGAGGCCGTGTGATTTTTCCGAGCATCCTCGGGGTTTGGACCGGCATTTCGGTCGTTGTCGGCCTTGCTCTGCTCATTCATTCGCCTGACGCGCGATCGTATTGATCACCTTACCGATACGACGAGATCAACGTCGAGTCTCGGTGAGGTCGCGTTCTTCGTCTGTCGGCATGTCGAAGTTCCCTTAGGTTCGACATCATGCGAGGGCCGCGCGGTGCGTGTGGGAAAATGATCAATGCGGCTTTGGAGAGCGCTGACCTACTGGTGGCGCGAGAGAAAAGAATGGAAGGCAGCGGAGCGTCGGCTCCGGATACTGACTGAAATGAAGCAGCACTGGAAATCTCCGCAATGACATCCCTGATTTTGCTCCGCTCCTCAGCAGCCACCGGCGAGCTGGCCGCCTCGGCGACAGGCGGACAGCAAGAATGCGGATGTTCTCAATGAAATTGCAAGTCAAGCGCGTTGTTGAATGGGTGAGTCTGCTGCTTTTTGTCTGGAGTGGCCATCAGGAGCCACGCGCGCGCGGCTTGCGAATCGGCCTGACAGATTTCTCTATCCTGATCCTTGCCGTCGTATTTCCTTGGTCAACAACAGCGACGAGCGTACTTATCGTCCCTATTCTTGTCATGACGCTGATCACGCACGGTCCGCGTGAGATGATCAGGCAACTCCAGCGTCCGGCCTGTTATCTCCCGATCGCCCTCATTGGACTGGCTCTGGTCGGAACGACATGGGCAGATGGCGTACCTTGGTCAGACCGGCTACAGGCGCTCGAAAAGGTCCTCAAGCTATTTTCGTTTGTACCGCTATTTCTGCATTTTCAGAAGACGTCTCGTGCTGCGTCAATCCTGGCGGCATATGTCGTCTCAAATCTTCTGCTGCTTGCGTTCTCATATCTGGTTTTCTTCTCACTACTTGTCAGCAGCGTCGTCGGAGCGAAATATCCCGGCGTACCATTGAAGAATTATATCGACCAAAGTCATGCCTTCGCCCTCATTGCAGTGATCTTCCTGGCATTTGCGGCGGAATTCCTTCGCGACCGAATGCCAGCCAGAGCAGCCTGTCTCGCGTTGGTCTCCGCGGCTTTCCTGGCAAATCTTGCTTTTGTCAATATTGCGCGAACAGCGTTCGTATACCTGCCTGCCATGTTGGCGGTATTAGTGCTACGGTTTGCGGGGAAGTGGCTTTCATTGGCCTTGCTTGCCGGGTTCTTCGCGCTCGCTGCTGGGTTGTGGTCGGTGTCTCCTAACCTCCAATCGAAGGTGACGCGCCTCTCGCACGAAGTCGACGCTTTTCGAGCGAATGCCACCACTGTTGATGGTTACAATGCCGGCGGTGCAGAACGGCTTGAGTTCTGGCGCAAGTCGATTGGCTTTGTGCGTTCTGCACCCATTCTCGGTCATGGCACCGGATCGACGAAAGATTTGTTCGCTGCAGAGGCTGCCGGAAAGACAGGCATAATGGCGGTAGTAGCCGCCAATCCGCACAATCAGACTTTAGCAGTCGCGATCCAATGGGGGGTAGTTGGAGTTTGCCTGCTGTATGCGATGTGGGGCGCCCATCTGCTTCTGTTCCGTGATGGATTGGTGGATCGGCGCAATCATCTACTTTCGTGGATTGGTCTTCTTGCATGGGTGCAAAATCTGGCTAGCTCGCTACTTAACTCCCACTTGTTCGATTTCTACCAAGGTTGGTTGTACGTGTTCGTGGTTGCGATAGTTGGCGGCCAACTGCAACGTCGGAAGACTGAGGTGCTGAAATAGCAGCATGGGTTCTGCACCTTCGTGGGAACCCCCATTGGTATCCAAGTTTACGAAGGCAATTTCTTGACAATGTAGTGCCACTCGATCCGGGTCTCCCGGCGCCATCGCGGAATCGCCATGCCGGTCAACGCCTCGGCCAGAAGCTTCTTTAGTCTGGCGTTCTCGTTTTCCAGCACCTTCAGCCGCTTGGGCAGATGTCGGCTGTTGCTACCCCAGCTTCGTGCTCGCGCAGAATTCCGATGATCTGCTCCTCTGCGAACCTGATCGTCTTTATCGTCCATTCCCCAATCGAAGTTATGGACTCTACGCAATTTTGGAGGATGTGCCGGGGCTCAGGTCAAACCGCGCATCCTGCTCGCCGTCGTCGATAACGGCGAACTTCATCCGATCGGGTGAGACGGCAAATCAACAGCCGCGATCAAACCCGTGAGCCTCCATCATCTGGCGGACGCGCGACGGCCGCGGCGTTGCTAAGTCGAGGGCAGCAGCGCTACTTCGAAAGGTGTCAGTCAGATGTTCCAACTCATCTCAATCTCGCAAGTCGATCGCCTTGGCGCCGCATCCGGCAGCCTGGCGCGGCTACGCGCTATTCAGGACATCGATCCCATTAGCGGCGCTGGCGATGCCGGCGCCACCAGCGGCGCGCTCATCGTTGATGGCTCGATCGAGAAGTCCGGCGGCGTCACGGCCGAATCCAGCGACCTGCTGGCCGGCATCCATTTGTGGGAGCCGACGAAAGAGTCTCGCGGCCTGCGGGCCCAACAACCGTAAGGCGGAAATACGATCGACGATTGATGACAACCGATTCCTAGGGGCGACTTGATGGTTACAAGATCGTGCCGTGGAATTTCGAGAAGTGGATTTACTCCTGTGCGCGTTCTCCACGTTTATAAGGCCTATCTTCCGGAAAACTTCACAGGTGTCCCTCGTGTCATCTGGGAGATTTCGGAGTGCTTGGCATCTAAGGGTGTGAAGAGTGATGTTCTTTGCCTTGCGAGGGCGCCTTCACGTCATCCCGTGAAAACGGGTAGCCATTTCACTCACCAGGTTCGGCAAATGCTGGAGATTGCTTCCACGGGGTTGTCATTTTCTGTGCTCGGCAAGTTCAGCTCTCTTCTGCGCAGTGCTGATGTCGTTCACTACCACTTTCCGTGGCCGTTGGCGGACCTTATGCATGTTGCGATACGACCGGAAATTCCTTCGCTTGTAACCTATCATTCCGACGTAGTTAATCAGCGGTACTTGCTCCATCTCTATCGCCCGTTGATGCATCGGTTCTTGCGTTCCGTTGATCATGTCGTTGCGACCTCTCCCCAATATGTGTCTACAAGTTCAGTTCTCCAGGCCTACGCTGAGAAGACATCGGTCATCCCAATCGGCCTGCGTGAACGCGAAGAGCCGCCTTTCAGCCTAGTTACGAAGTGGCGTGAGCTGGTGGGTAAGGATTTCTTTCTTTTCGTTGGAGCGCCCCGTTACTACAAGGGGGTGCCCTTTCTCCTCGATGCCGCGAGCGCTAGCGGCCTTCCTGTCGTCTTGATTGGCGATGGCGAGCTGCCGTGGAAGTTCAGACGATCGATCCCCGGTAATGTCAAGGTAATTGGCCGTGTGAGTGATGCGGACCGCGAAGCGTTGCTATCGCTTTGTCGTGCATTTGTTTTGCCATCTCACCTGCGGTCGGAGGCATTTGGTGTCGCTTTGCTCGAGGCTGCCCGGGCGTCGAGGGCGATGATCTCATGTGAGATCGGCACCGGCACAAGCTACGTGAATGTTAACGGCGAGACCGGTCTGATTGTCGCTCCAAGGGATGCCGATGGGCTCGCGAAAGCGATGTCTTCGCTCGCGTGCGATCCTGACCTGGCCGCGCGGCTTGGGCGCCAGGCTCGCATCAGATTCGAAAGCCTGTTTCGTGCGGAGAAGATGGGTGAGGCCTATCTGAAAATTTATCGCATGCTCAGGGGCAGGCGCGGTTCTCAAGCTGGAGGTAGGCAATTCTCCGGTGGTTCGGAGGTCTTCTCATTGCGCGATCATGCAGCACGTGCATCCGCCGGGGATGTCGATAGTGCCGCGTGAAATACAGAGAGCGCTCGTCGACGAGATGGGCATGACCTTCAATCGTCTCGATCTTGCGTTGCACCTTGCGTGGACGGATACACGCACGCGGTATCGGAGATCGGTCCTCGGTCCGTTCTGGCTCGTCATTGGGACCCTCATCGGAGTGGGCGGGCTTGGTCTCGTCTGGAGCGTAGTGTTCCAGGTTGACCGAGAAACATTAATCCCGATGATGGCCACGGGGCTTGTGATTTGGACTTTGCTTAGCGCGTCCATCACTGAAGCTGCTTCGGTCTTCTACACGCAGCGCGAGCTTTTTCTCAATTTACCAACCGCGTCGCTTTTCGTCTCGGTTGTTCTACTGTTTAGACAGCTGATCAATTTTGCCCACAACCTTGTGGTCGTAGTGATCGTGCTCCTCATCTATCCCCGGCATCTGAGCTTGAACGCACTGCTAGTCATCCCGGCACTCGCGCTTGTTGCACTCAATCTGCTCTGGCTTATCCAGTTCATCGGGTATGTCGGGGCCCGCTATCGCGATCTTGCTCCTCTGCTGGTCGCTATCATGCAGCCCTTGTTCTTCGTCACGCCCGTCCTCTTCCAGCCGCAACAGCTCGGTTCGTTCCGGTTCATCGCGGAGATCAATCCCCTTGCGCAGTGGCTCACGCTCATTCGCGATCCTCTCACTGGGTCGGCGCCGCCGGCCATGTCGTGGATCGCCTCTGGTTGCATGGCGTTGGTTGGCTGGAGTCTTGCCCTTCTCATCACGGCCGTGAAGCGGAAGCGGTTGGTCTATTGGGTGCATTGAGATGCCGCGAATCGAAGCTCGCAATCTTTCCGTCGAATACCCGATCTTCAATGCGGGGAGCATGCTGTTGCGCAATGCTCTGATCGCGGCCGGCACCGGCGGCACAATCTCGCGCGGAGTGAAGAACATTGTAACGGTAAAGGCGCTGGATGGTGCGACCTTCACAATCGAAGAAGGCGATCGTGTGGGTCTCGTTGGGCACAATGGGGCTGGAAAATCGACGCTCCTCCGTGTTCTTGGCGGCATCTATAGCCCAACCAGTGGAAACTTAAGAGTGAACGGGCGGACTGCCGGCATCTTCGCGCTCGGTGCAGGCCTCGATGGTGAGCTGACCGGCTATGAAAATATAGTTCGGATGGGGATGCTTCTCGGCTTGCGTAAAGCGGAGGCGCTTCAAATGCTGCCTGATGTCGAAGCGTTCACGGAGCTCGGCGGGTTTCTGTCGATGCCCGTCCATACATACTCTGCCGGCATGCAGACGCGCCTCACCTTTGGCGTCGCGACGGCGGTTCGACCGGATATCCTTCTGATCGACGAGGTCATTGGCGCGGGCGATGCGGCTTTTCAGGGTAAGGCGCACGCACGGCTCAACAACGCCATCGAGTCTGCGCGCGTTCTCGTCCTCGCATCTCACGCCCAGGCGACAATCGATCTCTATTGCAATCGCATCTTCCATTTGGAGAAAGGGCGTCTCGTCTCGGACGTGAGATTAGCGCAAGAGCCAAGAGCGCAAATTGTCGAGCGAGTGGACCGCGTAGTAGCTGGAAAGACAGGGGAAGCAGGATGAAAACGGCATTAGTTTGTGGTGCTGGTGGGTTTATTGGCTCGCATCTCGTGAAAGAGCTCAAGCGTCAGGACTTCTGGGTTCGCGGTGTCGACTTGAAGTATCCTGAGTTCGACCAGGCGATTGCCGACGATTTCATGATCGCCGATCTGCGCGACGCCTATAGTTGTCGCTCGGCGGTCGACCGCCGGTTCGATGAGGTCTATCAGCTCGCCGCCGACATGGGCGGTGCGGGCTATATCTTTACCGGCGAGAACGACGCCGACATCATGCATAATTCGGCAACAATCAATCTCAACATCCTGAACGTCTGCCACAAACGAAACGTTAAGCGGGTGTTCTATTCGTCGTCTGCCTGCATGTATCCAGCGTACAATCAGGAGGATCCGACCAACCCCAACTGCCGCGAGTCGTCTGCCTATCCTGCTGCTCCGGATTCTGAGTATGGCTGGGAGAAGCTGTTTTCCGAGCGTCTCTATCTCGCCTATAACCGCAATCACGGCATGCAATGCCGGGTCGCGCGCTATCACAACATTTTTGGTCCCGAAGGCACGTGGCTGGGCGGCAAGGAGAAGGCACCGGCCGCACTCTGTCGAAAGGTCGCGGAAGCCCGCGATGGCGGCGAGATCGAAATTTGGGGCGACGGCGCGCAGACTCGCTCCTTTCTCTATATCGATCAGTGCGTAAAGGCGACGCTGCTTCTCACACGATCCGGCTTTGAAGGGCCAGTGAACATCGGCTCCGAGGAGATGGTGACGATCAACGGCCTTGCCGAGATGATTATGGGAATAGCCGGAAAGGATCTCACTCTCCGCCACATCCCCGGGCCGCTCGGCGTGCGAGGGCGCAACTCGCACAATGATCTCATCCGCGACAAGCTGGGTTGGGCTCCTGACCAGCCGCTGGTGGATGGTCTTGAGAAGACCTACGCCTGGATTTGCGAACAGGTTGAACGCAGGCGCGGCCGCAACAATCAGATGGCTGCCTAGTAACTCTCGTTGGGGCATATCATGCAGAACACGTCTAATCCCTCCCGCTTGTCAGTCATCGGTCTTGGAAAGCTTGGCGCCCCCATGGCCGCTGTCTTCGGCGCCAAGGGATATGAGGTTGTCGGTGTCGACCTCAACGAAGGCTTCGTGCAAGCCATCAACCAAGGTCGAGCGCCCGTGGAGGAGCCGCAGCTTCAAGATTACCTCGATCGTTCGGAGGGGCGGGTGCAGGCGACGCTCGACTATGGCGAGGCGATTCTGAACAGCGACGTGACCTTCATTATCGTCCCGACGCCCTCCGGTTCGGATCGGCTGTTCAGCAACCGCTTCGTGATCGAGGCGATCGAGAAGGTCGGTCACGCCTTGAGGCGCAAAGAGAGCTATCATGTTGTGGTGGTTACCAGCACCGTGATGCCTGGTTCGACCGCGGGAGATATCCGCGCGGCGCTGGAGCGCACCTCGCATCGGAGCGTAGGACGTGATCTAGGGCTCTGCTACAGTCCGGAGTTCATTGCGCTCGGCTCAGTAGTGCACGATATGCTCCATCCCGATATGCTGCTGATCGGAGAATCCGATCCCCGCGCCGGCGACGTTCTGGAGGCGATCTACCGCCGGTCCACGGAGAGCAATCCAGAGTTCCACCGCATGAGCTTCGTCAGCGCCGAGCTTTGCAAGATCTCGGTCAACACCTTCGTCACCACGAAGATCTCCTACGCCAATATGATCGCCGAAATGTGCGATCGTCTACCGGGTGCGGACGCTGAGGTTGTGACGCGCGCTGTCGGCGCCGACAGCCGCATCGGCCGAAAGTATCTGAAGCCGGCGGTCGGATATGGCGGGCCATGCTTCCCGCGCGACAACAAGGCATTCGCGGCTCTCGGGCGGAAGCTAGGGGTGAACTGCGCGCTCGCAGAGGCCACTGATCAAATCAACGACCATCAACTCAATCGTCTCTTGGGAGAAGTCGAGGCTTCCGTCGCTGCGGGTGGCCGTGTAACAATCCTGGGCCTGTCCTACAAACCTCATACGCACGTCATTGAGGAAAGCCAGGGTGTCATGCTCGCGGTGTGGCTAAGCCAATCGGGCTTTGCTGTCACAGTCTGCGATCCGCTCGCCAACGGAGCTGCCAGAGCCGTGCTCGACGGTGCCGTGGCCTTCGCCGAGGATGCCGAGGAGGCTATTCGCGAAGCCGATGCAGTGGTGATCATGACGCCGTGGCCACAGTTTTCCGCGGTGCGGTGGGACGTCGGGATCGCGGGACAGGCCGAGCGGACTGTGATCGACCCTTGGGGAGTGGCGCGTGGCGCAACTGGCGTTCGCCTGGTGCGGCTCGGCACCGGTGATTCGCGCGCGGGCCTGGCGGAAACCGCTGCGGAGCAGCGGCTGGCCTGACGCAAGCAAACAAGGACTCTCAAGTGCTCTCGATCGTTCTTTACGGCCGTAACGACAACTACGGGTACAATCTGCATAAGCGGGCGGCACTCAGCCTAAACTGCATGGCTGAGGTCTTGTCCGATCCGGACGACGAGATTTTGTTCGTAGACTACAACACTCCGGATGACTTCCCTACGTTTCCCGAGGCGATCGCAGACACGCTGACGGAAAAGGCTAAGAAGTACCTCAAGATCTTACGGGTTCGTCCCAACGTCCACGCGCGCTTTGCAAAGCGAACGCACCTCGTGGCGCTCGAGCCCGTGGCGCGCAACATAGCTGTGCGCCGCTCGAACCCGGCGAACCGCTGGATCCTGTCTACCAACACCGACATGATCTTCGTGCCACGGCAGAAGCAGACGCTGAGTGAGATCGTGCGCGATCTACCAAAGGGATACTACGGCATTCCGCGCTTTGAAGTGCCAGAGACGCTGTGGGAAGGGCTCGACCGGCGCGATCCCGTGAGCGTTATCGACACGGTCGGGCGATGGGGCTCAGACCTGCACCTGAACGAGATCGTCGCCGGCATGAAGCCTTTTCTCTTCGATGCGCCCGGCGACTTCCAACTCATTGAACGCAGCGATCTGTTTGCGATCCAGGGATTTCACGAGGAGATGCTCCTCGGCTGGCATGTGGATGCGAATATGGCAAAGCGCTTAGGTTTCGTCCACGGCAGCATTCGCGATCTGACGGACCACCTGTTTGGCTATCATTGCGACCACACGCGACAAGTGACGCCGATGCACAGAGCTAACGCTGTGGAAAACAACTACGACCGATTTTTTTTCACCGTAACGCAGCCGGATCTTCCGGAACAAGCTGAAACCTGGGGCAGTCCTGAGGATACTATTGAAGAAGTGCGCATCGTTGACTTGCAGGAGAGCGGCTATGTTGCCTCGCTTGCGTCTCTGAAAAACTCGCCGCTCGATGAACCGTTACGCAGCGCTTACGTCACAGAGACCTACAATCGTAGCGGTTACACTCCCGAGCACGTCCTACCCTTCCTTCTAGACATATTTTCATCCGCCCCACGGAATTGGCAGCCGGCATGGTTGGGCTCGCCGGGCTCGATGTTCCGCCTCTTTGTTGACGGATGGCGCAGGTTAGGGTTTCCCGCGCCAATCTTGATGCTTAAAGGACAGAATCGACGAATAGGCAAACTGGATGAAGCACATGTTGAATTCGGCTCTTTCGATGAGCTGGCCGTTCGTGCTCATGTCTTCATCTTTGATTTTTCACGCGGAGAGGGTTCGGCTCTTCGATCCGCAGGCAGCTCAGCTGATCAAATCTTAATCCGCTCTCTCGTCAATTCGTTTCAGACCCTTGTCGCAGCAGAGGAGATCTCAATCAGAGCCGGCAGCATGTCGCGGCGCTTTGTCGGGATAAATGCCATTCATAATCAGTTTGAAGGTATGTTCGCCAAGCAAGTGAGCTGCGCGAAAACGCCCTTTAGCGTGCGCATACGGCACGGCTTCTTATTCAAGGTCGACGCACCTCTCGCACAGCCATCAGGGAAGCATGGCAATCCGGGCGCCCAACCGAATTCAGACGCCTTAACAGTTGATGCGCCGGTTCCTGTGACTAAGGCCTTCGCTGCGCCCATTGCTCCGGAAGAGGGAAACTGGCTCAGCAGGATGCAGCCGGGAGAAGCGGCCTCCAGGAGGAACGGTTCCCTAAGCTCGAAAGTTGGCGTTCCAGGATTGGTCGCCATGCTGCCTCCCGTCCGGATGGAAGCCGGGCGGTATGAGGCGGACATCGGATTTGAGATGACGTCGCAGGCAGCGGCCCACTATGAGCCTTCTGCCGTTAGTCTTTGGCTCATAGAGATCACTGCGCGCGGGCGGGCCATTCTTGGCTATCAAAAGGAGAGGCGTTTGCGCCGCCTAGTTTCACGTATCCTAGGACCGAGCCTTTCAGGGCGTCTGAAGTCTTACCTGAAGATGTATCTGACGCATAATGTTGTGAGCTCCAACTCGCCCATAGGCATCCCGATTATCCTGATCACCTTGTTTGTGGGCGAGGAGGTTCTGTTGAGACGCCGGCTGCTCGGCGGCGACGTGGCGCTCCCCGCTCATCGATTCGCGTTTGAGATTACGCCCGCCATGGTTTTGGCCAACAAGGGTTCGTCGATCTCAATTTCCTCCAACGGAATTCCAGGATTCACACTTTCGCGGCTTGAGGTCTGGCCTAGCCGCGCCATCGATGCAGAGGCAAGCTAGTCTCCTGGGGGCAAGTTGAAAAGTAAGCAGGAAAATTCGTCCTTCGTTGAGTGGGCACTGGCGCACGATTGGCTAAGTGGGCAATTCGTGTCACTTCTCGATGTCGGAGCAAGCGGTGGTATCGATAGGTTTTGGCGCCAGTTCGAGCCGCACCTAGAGGCCCTGGGCTTTGATCCGTTGATTGCGGAGATCAAGAAACTCAGTTCCATTGAGACGAACAAGAGAGTTCGTTACGAGGCGGGATGGGTCGGAGACGGCGCACAACACGCTCTCACTTCCGACAAAGTTTACGCGTTCCCCGCTACGAGCGCATCCGAAGCTGCCAGGATTTCGCAAAGAAACTTTGTGCAGACGCATTTCAACTCTGGACAGGAAGTCGCCCATTCCGACCGCCAGCTTTCTCTCGACGCGTTTCTCGCTGACGAGGACCCCAATCGCTACGACGTTCTGAAAGTTGATACTGACAGCTTCGACTTTTTTGTCCTCAACGGCGCGAAGAAGCTCCTCTCCGAAGGCAAGGTCCTCTTTGTCGAATGCGAATGCCAGATGCACGAGATTGAGCCGGGGTGGCCGTGCTTCGCCGATATCGATCGGTTTATGCGTAAGGCCGGCTATCGTCTGATCGGCCTCGATTCCTGGACGTATACGCGCGCGTGCCTACCGGGCCGCTTTCTGTACGATTTCCATGCGCAGACGGAGCGCGGTCAAGTCCAGTTCAGTGACGCGCTCTACATGCTCGACCCGTCGCTGGATCGTGCTGCGATGGATCGCCTGAGCGTAGACACTTCCAAACTGACAAAGCTTGTTATCTTGCAGGCGGCTTTCGGCTACCCGGACATCGCAGTGGCAACGCTGCTAGAGATGCGCAAGCAGAATATCGTTCCTGGAAGAGTCCGCGTCGATGATGCGCTCGATCGGCTAGTGCCGGCCAATCCTTTCGGCGCCACAACGTACAAGAGCTATGTCGACCTCTTCGAGCTCGACCCTGACAACTTTCTCGCTAGTCGATGGAAGCTGGCTGATCACCACAAACAACCATCAGAAGCCCCGGGAAAGTTGATCTCTAACATTCGTGTCGACCTGCTCAGAACGAATGACGATTGGCGCGCGAATGGCGCGAAATTAGAACCAAAACAAACCGGGACCTTGGTCGTAACTCCAGACGCTGCATGGAATTATGCAGCAGTGGCACCGCTTGGGAAGCTAGGTCATCTTGTGCCTCGAGAGGGGCATCTCTTCGTGCGGGTTCACCTGCGTGACGTCCAAGGCAACCCCACGATCTCGCTGTATCATGCTCAGTCAAATACAATCTTCGGAGAGGTTGAGGTTGCTGCAACCACCGAATCTCAGGTTGTTGATCTTCTGATCGATCCAACCGTTGCCCTAGCTCCGGACCATTTGCTTGTCCGAAATGGTGGCCTAGGGGGAACCGGCCATCTCATGTTGGAACGGCTTGAGCTTGTCACCATGAACAAAGAGTTTGGGTGGTGAGAGAAGTCTCGGTGAGGAAATTTGCGTGAGATGGTCGTTGCAGCAGGTGTTTGGTCCTATCGAAACCGCCGGAAAAGGGAGGATCGAAAAGGGTTGCATCGTGCAAGTACCTCCAGAGCCGTGGAGCTATGCGGCGCTCTGGCGTTGCCGTTCTTCCAAGAGAGGTCCGGTCACCATTACAATTGACATTGAAGGAGAAGGTGGCGACATCAGCTTCCTGTGCGTCGACCAATCCCTCCAAACTCCAGTTGCACCTGAAATCACCGCGACGCCAACCAAGCGCTCTCAGCAGGCACTCCTCGACGTTCCAGCAATCGAGCATGTCGCTGCGCTTATTGTTCGCAAAGGGCCGCGTTTGGCGATCCCCGCCCGCGTGCGTCTTGGCGCACCGGTGCTTACTGTCAAATCCAACCTCATAGCGACAAACACGCCGGAAAGACGTGATGACCGCCTAGTAAAAATCCTTGATCTTGCTTATCGAGAGGAATCGGATATCCGGCAGGCCATCACGCGCTACGAGCTTTCTGAGATTTGTGACGCACTGCCGGACGATCCCTGGTTGCGCAACTACCTCGTCAATCTATGGGAAACTGAAAGCCAGGCAATTGAGCTTACCAGCTATCCGACAGGTGTCGCTTTGCCGATTGCGGATATTTGCAACGCCCGCTGCACCTTTTGCTCATCCTGGCTCGAAGGCACGAAGCTGATGACCCCAGGCCAGCTTAGGCCGTATCTGGAAGTTCTTCCATTTGCGCGGATGATCGGACTCCAAGGGCATGGTGAACCTCTAGCGAATCCTCACATCCGGACGCTACTTCACCGCATCGCCGAGGTCGTAGACCGGCGGGCCTCGGGCTATATTATCACGAACGGAGCGTACTTGTCGGAGCATATCGATGCCCTCCTTGCGTCGCGCATTACCGTTTTCAACATCAGTCTGAACGCCGTTACCCCAAGGACCCACGATACCGTCATGGGACTTGGGCTTGATGCGCTCCCACGTATCTTGGGCGCCATAAGACGCCTGGCGAGACTACGTGACACGGTTCATGTTGACCTTCAGATCACAATTTCTATGGTGCTGACCGCAGACAACATTCACGAGGCTGCAAGGTTCGTGGAGCTTGGAAACGAATTGCGAGCGACGCGCATATACCTTCGCACGCTGATGCCAATGAGCCATCCGGATAGTCCGATCGGCGTTGCGCTGGGATATCACCGGCAGGCGCCGATGTTGCATCCGGAGTTTTCTGCGCATGCTGCGTCTGCACGCGCCGCTATTGCGAAGTCTGGCGTAACAGTCGAGGCGTTTCCTGAAACCTGGGCCACGGACACCATACCGCGTCAATATCGCGAGGAGTTTGCTTCCAAACCTCCGCCGGCCATCAAGCGGGACGTCGCCCTGAGGGATAAAGCCCTTCGCGACAACGTTCGAGACTATAAGACCGATCTCTCCGGGGCTGGCGATTTTGTCGAACACGCCGATGACTTACGGGAGAATCCTTACAATCGCTCCGCGCCCTTCAAATGCAATTTCGTATACAATCAACTTGTCACGACAAAGCTGACTTTTGAGATGCATCCATGTTGCTATTTGCCCGTCGTTCCGGGGCACGAGCGGATCGTTCTTTCAGCCGACAAGCCGTTCATGACCTACTGGAACAGTCCGGCCATGCAGAACGTGCGGAAAAGACTTAGAGAGGGGCCTCTATTCCAGGCGTGTGCCAAATGTCCGATGCAGGGATGACGATGGAAAGTGCAGCCCGTCGATCTACTGGGCGGATAAGTTTACGACGAAGCCGTTTTCACGGTGGCCGAGTTTCGGGAAACGTTTTCACGATTCGGCCGAACTGGTCGCTGGTTGGCGTTAGGGCATAGGGACTTCCGGGTGTCGGGAGACGAGGTCAGGCCCTCTCAGTCTCTAGTCTCAAACAATCACGAAGATGCCCTACGGATAGAAGCATCGTTGATCTCAACTATTTTCGATCGCAAGCGAATCGCCATGTTCGAAGCGGTTTGCGCGCTCTACAGGTTCTCTCAGTGAGTGATCGCAATGTCGTCATTCTTCAATATTCACACGCACGGATTTGTTCGTGTTGCTGCCGCAACGCCTTTCGTGCGGGTCGCCGATCCAGACTTTAATGTGGAACGCACGCTGGAGATGGTGAGGGATGGCGTAGCCCGGGGTGCCTCGCTGCTGCTGTTTCCGGAGCTCGGGCTCTCGAGCTATGCAATTGACGATCTCTTGCATCAGTCCGCGCTGCTCGACGGCGTCGAGAGAGCCGTGGCCCGCCTGTGTAAAGCAACGCGCGAGGTATCCGCGCTGCTGCTTGTAGGTGCTCCAGTGCGTGCAGGCGATCGTCTCTACAACACCGGCCTCGCACTCCAGCGCGGGCGGATTCTTGCCGCCTTCCCCAAAACTTATCTCCCAAACTATCGCGAGTTCCATGAGAAGCGTCATTTCGCGAGCGGTGCGGGGCATCTGCCGCCGGACTTTTTCCTCGCTGGCCAACAGGTGCCTCTCGGTACAGACATTCTGCTCGCTGCAGAAGATATCCCGGGCTTTGTGGTTCATGCCGAGATCTGCGAGGACCTCTGGGCGCCGGTTCCGCCGAGCGTGCAGGCTGCGCTTGCCGGTGCCCGAGTGCTTGTCAACCTATCGGCCAGCAACGTGACGATTGACAAAGCCAAGGTCCGCCACCGACTGGCGGAAGTGCAGTCCGCACGACTGGCCGCAGCCTACTTGTACTCCGCCGCCGGAAATGGGGAATCGACTACGGATCTCGCTTGGGATGGGCAGGCGATGATTTACGAGAATGGTACGCTGCTGGCCGAGGCAGAACGCTTCTCCGAGGTACCGAACCTCGTTGTAGCTGATATCGACCTCGAGCGATTGGGCCAGGAGCGGCAACGATTGACCTCATTCGGCGATGCGGCTGATTTCAATCGGCCGTCCAAGCCTTTTCGCAGAATTCCATTCATTCTGGGGCCGGACAAGGTGTCCGACCTGGGGCTGGTGCGGCCCATGTCCCGGTTTCCATTTGTACCAGATGATCCTGAGCGGCTATCGGAGCTCTGCTACGAGGCCTACAACATTCAGTCGCAGGCGCTTCGGCAGCGCCTTGCGGCTGCAGCTACGAAACGCATCGTCATAGGGATTTCCGGTGGTCTCGACTCGACCCAAGCCTTGCTCGTTGCTGCACATGCGTTCGACACGCTAGGTCTACCGCGGTCCGACATCCTCGCCTATTCTCTTCCGGGCTTTGCAACCAGCCAGCGCACCCGGGCGCAGGCGCACCGCCTTATGAAAGCGCTCGGCGTCAGCGCAAGCGAGATCGACATCACAGCAGCCAGCAATCAGATGCTGGCCGACATCGATCATCCCTATGCCAGTGGGGAGAAGCTTCACGATGTGACCTTTGAGAATGTGCAGGCGGGAGCGCGTACGTCGCTCCTGTTTCGTCTGGCAAACCATCATCAAGCCATCGTCCTCGGTACGGGTGATTTGTCGGAGCTCGCGCTCGGCTGGTGCACCTATGGCGTTGGCGATCACATGTCTCACTACAACGTCAATGCGTCGGTCCCGAAGACCCTTATCCAACACCTTATCAGATGGGTGGCGCGGCAGAAGAGCTTTGGCGAAGCAGCAAGCCCGGTGCTCAACGACATCCTGGATACCGAGATCTCTCCGGAACTGGTCCCAGGCGATGGGAATAAGCCGTCTCAACGGACTGAGGACTTTGTGGGACCGTATGCCCTTCAGGACTTCAGTCTCTATTACATCACGCGCTTCGGCTTCGGGCCCCGGAAAACCGCATTTCTTGCTTATCATGCTTGGCATGATGCGACGGAAGGGCATTGGCCGCCCGACCTGCCGGAAGGTCAGCGTGTCGCCTACGACCTGCCGGCCATCAAGCGCTGGATGTCCACGTTCCTGCACCGCTTCTTCGTCATAAGCCAGTTCAAGAGGTCTGCGGCGCCGAACGGGCCAAAGATTTCTTCCGGCGGATCGCTTTCACCGCGCGGCGACTGGCGTGCCCCCAGCGACTCGTCGGCCCGCGCGTGGCTTGCCGAACTCGATCGCATTCCCGAGGACAGAACGTCGGTGCGGCGATGACGTCGCTCGCGATATTTCATGATTACTTCGCAATCCGGGGCGGGGGTGAGAAACTGGTCCTCACCCTGGCCAATTCCTTGGGGGCGAGACTCGTATACGGCTATCGCACGAATGACAGTTACCCCTTGGTGGATTTTCCACCCAGTAGACGCACACTGGGCCTGCCGTCGGTCCTGCTGCGTCCAGGTATACGCCCCCTGTCGCTCGCCGCTCGCTTCGCTGCTCACCAGAGCGCCGCACGCTCTTTCGACGTGCGCATTTTTTCCGGGGTAGCGGCGCCGTTTGCTGCGCCGGCAAAGAGCTGTGGTGGGGTGAACATCTTTTATTGTCATACACCGCCGCGCTTCTTGTTTGATCAAAGGAGCTACTACCTGGGAGGGGCTGGTCGCCTGAAAAATCAAGTCGCTTCAGCGTTCGAGTGGCTCTACCGACGTGCCGTCAACCGGATGCACGTGGTGGTGACAAATTCTGAAACGACGCGGGCTCGCATCCGAACCTATCTTGGACTGGACAGCATTGTCGTCCATCCGCCGATCGATACGGATCGATTCACATGGCGGGGCCAAGGCGATTATTTCCTGTCCACGGCGCGACTATCGAGTTTGAAGCGAGTGGACAGGATCATCGATGCCTTCCTGCAAATGCCTGACAAGAGGCTCATTGTGGCTTCGGGTGGGGAGGACCTGGAGCTCTTGAAGACGAAAGCAGCAGGGGCCTCCAACATCAAGCTCCTTGGCTGGGTCGATGATGAGCAGCTTATCGAACTTGTCGGGCATGCAATCGCTACGATCTACGTTCCGAGGGAGGAGGACTTCGGAATGTCGCCCGTGGAATCGCTGGCTGCCGGTAAGCCTGTCATAGGCGTGGCCGAAGGAGGGCTTCTCGAGACGATCACGGAGAAAACGGGCATCCTGATAAATCCTGGTTTTTCAACGCGCGATCTTGTAGCGGCCGTTATCGACATGACGCCGCAAAGCGCCGAAAGAATGCGAAAGAATTGCGAGGAGCGAGCCCAACACTTCAGGGAAGAAAAATTCTTAACTGGCATGCGCCGCATTGTGGAGACCGCAAGAGCGGCAAGAAGAGGTGGATAACCTCGCACATGCTCGGTTGGCCGAGTGTGATCAGCGATAGGTCGTGGGATGGACACCCGTAGAATCGGGTCCGCAGGGGCGCGACTGATCGGGACCTACGACAACCAAGTCGCCTTTGGGCAATCGCGTGTGCTCTTGGTTTGGACCCGGCTTGTCATGCCGAGCGGCAGGTCCATCGTGCTGGAGCGGCAGCCGGGAGCCGATGCCGCGGGGTATTCCGGCCTTCAGGATGAGGTCGACAATCATCGGAAGGAGTTGCTCGGAGCAGCGTCGCTCTCCACGCTACTCGCCGGCGGTACCGAGATGAATTCGGGTACCGACCGGACGTCTCCGTTGTTGTTCAAACGTTGACGGGGCCGGAGGTCGTCACCCGTGTCGCCCAGGGGCGCGCCGATCTTGGCCTGACCGTCGGCCCGATCGGGCATCCGTCCCTCGACAGCACCATTCTCTGCACGACCGAACTCGGCTGCGTGCTGCCAGCCGGTCACCGGCTTGCGGCCAAGGCTGCCCTGAGCGCGCTCGATCTGGCGGACGAGCCGGTGATCTGTCCAGGCTCGCATTTGTCGATCGGAGCCGCGATTGTGATTGCCTTTGCCGAGGCCAATTTTCGCTTGCGCATCACCGTTGAGGCTTCGCAGTCGAATATCGCCTGCGAATTGGTGCGTGCCGGCGCCGGGATCGCGATCCTGGACGGCCTCGGCTTGCTCAGTGCGCGATATTACGCGTGTCGCCAATCGAAACTCGGATGGTTGATGCGCGCTTTCCTCCCTGCCTGAGATCGCCCTGGACCGTGAAGGTCCTTTTCCGCTTTCCTACTACGACAAAGAAGTCCTTCAATTCCGTGTCGCGAGCTAAGTACCAACCATCGTCTGGATTGGATAGCTGAGCGATCGTCTTGTCAGCAAGAAGAATGCGGATATCGGCCATGAGCGGGTCCAGGCAAACTAAAACGGTTTTCAAACGGTTTTAGCGGATCGAGAAGTTCGAAGGTTTGCGTTCGAGGAGGCGCGAGGCTATGCGAGAAATGCCTATAAACAAGGGGCTTCATTAGTTTCATCGTAGTGCAGCGCGCATTTGGAAATTGCTGCGAAGGGTTCATCTTGAACTCTTAATCATCGGGTCCCAGGTTCGAGCCCTGGTGCGCCCACCAAGCCTTTCAAGAACTCGGCGGTCTAGCGGAGCGCCTATTCCGACAAAACGGCTGGTTTTGTTCGCTCGGCGCGGCGGTATGGGCGCCGGAAACAAGCTGCTTCCAGGTCCGCTTCGCGTACGTCGGCAACGGCCGCGCCGACCGGTGGCGTCCTGCTGCGCGCAGCTGGAATCGGAGCGATCGGAGTCCGCTCCTTCCGTAAACCCGCCGTGGCGAAATGACGTAAAGCCAAGCTCGTCGCGAAGCCCGGCCGCTCGAACTTGACGGTGGCGCGCAGATAGTCGAGTCCGCCACGTGGGGTTGTCCGCGGCAGCGGAACACGCGCGCGGCGGTGTCCGTGATCTCACCGAAATACGAGACCGCTAACCGTCCGCTCCTTGATGGCGTCCAACTCCCGCATCGGTTCGGGGAAGAGCTGATTGCCCGCTTCATAAAAAAGAGGCTACATGGCATAAGACATTTTGATCGAGGCTCGAGCGATTGGAAACCAGGCCATGGATGTCTACCATTTCAAGAATTTCGAAATGCTTGATCCCGGGGCCGGGGAATTGCGCGGCGGTCACGAACTGGTCGTCGAAGGCGACGTGATCAAGGAAGTCTCGGCGAAGCAGATCCAGCTTGCAAATGCCGATGTCATCGACT
>Ga0207689_10001648_pt1 | contig 21164 bp, 8 predicted proteins | sample KBSMisM52_FD_184312 | JGI IMG/M metagenome (GOLD analysis project Ga0207689, IMG submission 184312) | Miscanthus rhizosphere microbial communities from Kellogg Biological Station, Michigan, USA - KBS Miscanthus M5-2 (SPAdes) (version 2) | ecosystem: Host-associated > Plants > Roots > Rhizosphere... | reverse complement strand
GCGACCCTGGCGTGCGGCCGGAGCGATGTCGAGTTCGCGGACCTCGTGAATTCGCTTGTCGGACACACAGGCGACCGAGACGGTCAGCGTCGCTGTCGAGGGGTTGTCGCGCTGACCCAGTGTCACTGCGCCCTCCCGAGGATCCCTGTTGTGGGTGTCATCCTGCCTGCCCGCGCAAACCTGTGCATTCGCAGGGCTGATGCTAACCGTCGGAGGGGCAGGCGTTGCTTGCGCCGCCGATAATTTCAACACCCAATAATCACCGCATACATTGGAGCCGCCGGGTTTTGAAGGGTGATAGCCCGGTATATCGGCCGAGCAAGTGGTTGCACCTACGATATACGACCCATCGGCCAGTGGCTGTATCGAGAAAAGGTCATCAACATAATTGCCACCCACTACCTTGCTCCATTCTTTATTGCCTGCTGCGTCGATCTTCAATATCCATCCATCAGCGCTTCCTGCATTGCAGCCGACATCACCATCAGGAGATTCCGACGTGCCTACCAACACATAGCCACCGTCGGGTGTATTCTGTATGAAGTAAGGGGTTTCACTGTATTTCCCGCCATAACATTTCTGCCATTGAATCACACCATTGCTGTTAATCTTCAGCACCCAATAATCTAAAAACGGCCCCACGCTAACATGATTACCGCTCACATCGCCATTGTTCGAGCCCGACGCCCCTGCTATAATATAACCTCCATCTGACGTGAGACGAACGCCGCAGGCAAGATCGGCTTCCGAGCCGCCGTAGGTTTTCTTCCATTGTATCACACCGGCATTGTCGATCTTTACCACCATATAATCTGCCCTTCCATGATTGAGACCGGCAACATCGCCGTCAGCACTCCATACCAAACCTGCGGCAATCACACCTCCATCCGGTGTAGACCGCGCAGACGTACATTGATCATCCTGGGTGCCGCCAAGGGTCAGCTGCCAAACCTGATTGCCGCCGGCATCTACTTTTGTAATCCACCAGTCGAATGTGGAACTCGTACCATGATGACCGGAAAAAGCCCCGGTTACAGAATTGCTATAACCACCGATCACATACCCTCCGTCTGCGGTGGGGTCAATAGATGTAACATATTCATTGTATTCGCCTCCTACCATTTTCTGCCAGGCGATATCCCCGTTGGGTTTCAGCTTCACCAGCCAGCAGTCGAGGCCCCCGTGATTGGTGGCCATCCCGCAATCCCTTGAACTCGAAGACCCCGCGACCAGGTATCCCCCGTCGGGTGTCTGCAGCACGTCCGGCCCCATCACCTCAGAAAATATTCCCCCAAGGGCTTTCTGCCACTCCATTGCACCAGCACTGTTCATCTTGATAACCCATAGATCGCCAAGAGCGATGTTGCCGTGGTAGCCGACCACATCACCATCAGCACCTTCGGTATAACCGACAATAATATATCCACCGTCCGACGTTGGCTTGATATTACTGGCATAGTCGCCATTACTGCTTCCCCAGATTTTTTGCCACTGAATAACGGGCGCCTGCCCGAAGAGTGAAAAGGTAGTAGGTAATATGAGCAATAAAATTGACACAGATAAAAAAAATCTTTTCATAGTGACTCAGGATTTACGGGATCCTAAATGTAAATAAAATATTTCACGACTTAAAGTCAATATTTTACCGTTTGTGATTCTGCCGGAATGGACGGCATCATAATCTAAGAACTTGCTGATAGGAGGAAATAAAACCGGGTAAACCAAAGTCAGCAAGCAGGTTAATAAATTAATATTGGCGGTTACATTATAGAGTTAAACTTTTTCAAAGATTCACATTGATGGTTATAAAGCTTTTTATATTCTGCAAATAGAAAAATTTTGAAATTTGCAGACAGCCCGGAAATGCTGACAAGCTGAGGAGCAAATTAATCCATACTTAAGACAACTATTGCTTTTGAATAAGAGAACATTAGCATTTGCGTTCGCTATTAAATACGGTATGATATAGTCGCTTTATAATACATGGGTAAGAATTTTTTACTATATTTACATATACCCATCACCCACTCTCTGCATGTCCTGGTAAGAAGGACAAAGTGAAAGTCCGGATAAGAAAGCATACCGTACCGGTGCTGCTTTCGATTGAATTACTTAAACCAGTTTATTTACGGTGAAAAATAATACGATACAGGATTTTCTGTCCCTGCTTGGAATCTCGTTCCCGGGATATGATCTCATGAAAAAATATGCCAATGAAAAGCCACCTCTTCGTGCGGAATTATTCAGTGCCGATCAGATGGAAAAGTACGGTAAAACACTGGCAGCCGAACACGCCCTGGGCGAAGGCCCCGCACCGGATCAGCTTTTGAAAAGACTTGCCAATAATGAGGAAGTTTTACTGGAAGTACATAACCTGTTAACAGAAACAGTTAAAGCTGCACGACAAATTACGCCTGCCGGCGAATGGTTACTGGATAATTTTTACCTGATCGAAGACCAGATAAGAACAGGAAAACGACATTTGCCCAGGAGGTATAGTCAGGCTCTTCCCTGGCTGTATAATGGTCAGTCAAAAGGCCTTCCACGTGTGTATGACATTGCACTTGGAATAATATCGCATAGTGATGGCCGTGTGGATGCGACGGCGTTAAGTAATTTTATTAGCGCGTATCAATCCATTAGTCCGCTTAAGCTGGGAGAACTGTGGGCAATTCCTATTATGCTGAGACTCGCGCTGATCGAAAATTTGCGTCGTGTTGCTGCGCGGATTGCCGTGGGACGAATCAACCGTAACCTGGCGCACTATTGGGCCGACCAAATGATTGAGATGGCGGAAAAAGATCCTAAAAGCCTGATACTTGTCATTGCAGATATGGCCAGATCAAATCCGCCGACGGATAGTTCATTTATAGCAGAACTCACAAGAAGGTTGCAGGGCAAAGGTCCGGCTTTGGCTTTATCCCTCAGCTGGATGGAACAACGGCTTTCAGAAATCGGACAAACCAATAACGAATTGGTCAACTTCGAAACACAAAAACTGGCCGCTGACCAGGTTTCGATGAGTAACAGTATTGGCAGCCTTCGTTTTCTGGCAACCATGGATTGGCGCGAATTTGTTGAAAACATGAGTTTGGTGGAACAGGCACTTTTCCGTGACGTAGATGGGGTATACGCCAGCATGGATTTTGCCACCAGGGATGCTTACCGTCATGCAGTTGAAAAAATATCAAAAAGTAGTAAAAAATCAGAACAGGAAGTTGCAGAAATAGCGGTTAACCTTGCACATGAAAGCGCTGAAAAAAATAACGGCGAAAGCAACAAGGCACATGTTGGGTATTATTTAATAGGAAAAGGGCGGAGACAGACGGAGCAACTTGCCCAAATGCATCAATCCTTTTTGGAATCTTTCCGCAGACTTGCCGGACAACTTTCTCTTTTCCTTTACGCAGGAAGTATTACACTCCTGACTTTCCTGATAAGCGGGGCTTTTGTTTTAAAGGCATGGTCTGGTGGTGCCCATAATAATTTACTCATCGCCGTTGGAATCATCTCCCTGATCTGCACAACGCATTTAGCCGTTGCATTTATAAATTGGATCGGAACACTGATCGTAAAGCCTTCCCTGCTGCCCAAAATGGATTTCTCGAAAGGAATTCCCGAAGCATACAGATCATTGGTCGTAGTTCCTACGCTACTCAGCGATGAAGCTGATATAGAGTCATTGGCAGAAGGACTCGAGGTAAAATATCTTGCCAATAAAGACGCGAACCTGCATTTTGGTTTGCTCACAGATTTTAAAGATGCGAAAGAAGCAAACTTGCCCGGAGATGACCGGCTACTGCTTTTTGCCAAAGCAAAAATAGAAGCGCTGAACACAAAATATGGTCATGAAAAAAATCAGGTGTTTTTTCTTTTTCACCGGCCAAGAAAATGGAACAGCAAAGACAAAATATGGATGGGCTATGAACGTAAACGTGGTAAATTAACCGATCTGAACAGTTTGTTAAGAGAAGGGATAACCGGTAATTTTTCCCTGATTATTGGCGATCCGGATATTTACTCCAACGTAAAATATGTAATCACCCTTGACACAGATACGCAGTTGCCGCGCGATGCAGCCAGCCAATTGGTGGCTACTATGGCACACCCGCTTAATAAAGCGAGGTATAGCGAGAAAAAGAAAAGGGTTATCGATGGTTATGGTATTCTTCAACCAAGGGTATCTGTTAGCCTGGCCGGATCGGATCGGTCCCTTTACGCAAAAATGCATGGCAGTGATTCAGGAATTGATCCCTATACCCGTGCTGTATCCGATCTATACCAGGATCTTTTTGGCGAAGGCTCTTTTATTGGTAAGGGAATATATGAAGTGGCCATATTTGAGAAAGTATTAAATGGCCGTTTCCCCGAAAACCGGATCCTGAGTCATGACCTGCTGGAAGGTTGTTATGTGAGGTCAGGATTGGTAAGTGATATACAATTATATGAAGAATATCCGTCCAGGTACAGTGAAGATATCAGCAGGCGGCATCGTTGGACACGTGGTGACTGGCAAATCGGGAACTGGATTCTGCCATGGGTTGCCGGCGCAGATAAAAGATTAAGGAAAAATCCAATTACCATATTGTCGAAGTGGAAAATTTTCGATAACCTGAGACGTAGTTTTGTTCCTGTTGCATTGATGGTATTGCTGATATTGGGATGGACGGTATTGTCGTCCGCCTGGTTCTGGACACTGGCAGTTATCGCTATTATTATCCTTCCATCCCTGGTCAGCGCTATCTGGGACCTGGTCAAAAAGCCGGAAGAGGTTTCATTCGAAACCCATATCAGGTTTTCAATTGTAGCCGCTTACCGGAATTTTGTGCAGGCGGTCTTCACCATTCTTACATTGCCCTTTGAAGCCTGGTATCACCTGGATGCCATTCTTCGTACGAACTGGCGCATATTGGTATCAGGTAAAAAATTATTGCAATGGACCCCTGCATCGGGCAACGGAAAAAATATTGAACAGGATCTGCCACATACCTACGCCAGGATGTGGATCAGCCCATGTATTGGTGTAGTAATGCTGATTTATATCCTGTTCAATCAGCCTATTAATTTGTTGGTGGCATTACCTTTCCTGGTGTTATGGATATTAAGTCCTGCCATTACCTGGCTAATCAGTCGTCCGATTGATAAATATGAACCAACACTTTCTGAAAAGCAGATTGTCTTTCTGCATAAATTATCCAGGAAAACCTGGTCATTTTTTGAAAAATTTGTTGGACCCGATGATAACTGGTTGCCTCCTGATAATTTTCAGGAACAACCTAACCCGGTAGTTGCCCACCGTACATCACCTACCAATATGGGGCTTGCATTACTCGCCAACCTAACGGCTTACGATTTCGGCTACCTGTCGCCGGTAAAATTGATGGAGCGCACGCTTAACACTATTGGTAGTATGGAAATGCTGGAGCGTTACAGAGGTCATTTTTATAACTGGTACGATACACAGTCGTTGAGATACCTGTCTCCGCGTTATGTATCGTCGGTAGATAGTGGCAATCTTGCCGGTCATTTGCTGATTCTGCGCCAGGGGCTTCTTGCCCTGCCGGAGCAAAAAATATTGAGCCCGAAATTTTTTGCGGGCTTAAAAACGACGCTGCATATTCTTGAAGATTCACTTGGTAAAACAACGATAACTGGTCAGTCAGCATTTACAAAATACCTGGATGAAGTGCGGTTAAACGAACCTGTTTCATTATTTGCAGCCAGGACCCACCTGGAGGTACTGGTAAGTTTAGCACATGATATGCAAGCCTCACTGAAACCCGATCAGGACGATGTGGCATATGAATGGGCAACTGCCATTACCAGGCAAATACAGGAAGCGCTGGATGATGTTTTATTTTTTGCGCCATGGTTAACATTACCCGAAACACCAAAAAAATTTACCGGAATTCTGGCCGGCAAAGAAGTACCATCCATCAATGATATCGCAAGAATTGAAACAGCATTGGGTACTGTTATACAGGGAAATTACTTTGCAGATAACAGCGCGGAAGAGAATGAATGGCTGGTCAGCCTGCAGGCTGCGGTTAAATACGCATGCGAGGCGGCCAACAAAAAAATAATTGCTGTTTACCACCTCGCCGAGCAGGTGGGAGAACTGGCAGACATGGAGTTTGATTTCCTGTACGATAAATCAAAACATTTATTATCTATCGGATATAACGCAAGTGAACAACGCAGGGATGCCAGCTATTATGATTTACTGGCATCAGAGGCAAGGCTGGGCGTTTTTGTTGGCATTGCGCAAGGCAAATTGCCGCAGGAAAGCTGGTTTGCCCTCGGCAGATTGCTTACCAACTCGGGTGGTGAACCTATACTGCTTTCCTGGAGCGGCTCCATGTTTGAATACCTGATGCCACAATTGGTGATGCCTGCATACGATAACACGCTGCTGGATCAAACCAATAAGGCAACAGTTAAAAGCCAGATAGACTACGGAAAACAACGTGATGTACCCTGGGGTGTTTCAGAGTCGGGATACAATATGATGGATGCAAGTTTTAATTACCAGTATCGTGCGTTTGGTGTTCCGGGACTTGGGCTAAAACGTGGACTGGGTGCAGATTTGGTTGTTGCGCCTTATGCCACCGTAATGGCCCTGATGGTATCGCCTGAACCAGCCTGCGAAAATCTGAAACGGCTAACGGAGGATGGCTTTGAAGGAAGGTTTGGTTACTATGAAGCCATCGACTATACGCCGGCACGCGTGCCGAGGGGACAGACCTGTTCAGTTATACGTTCCTTTATGGTGCACCACCAGGGTATGAGTTTTCTTTCATTGGCCTACCTGCTATTGGAACGGCCTATGCAAAAACGTTTTGAAGCTGAGCCACAGTTCCAGGCTACATTGTTGTTATTGCAGGAGCGGATACCAAAAGTTACTTCTTTCTATTCCCATACTACGGATGTGGCAGAAACCAGCGCAGACACTGTTGACACACAAGTGCGTCTCATCAATAATCCAAACACAACAGCACCGGAAGTGCAGCTTCTGTCGAACGGCAGATACCATGTTATGGTTACCAATGCCGGAGGTGGATACAGCCGGTGGAAAGATATAGCCGTTACACGCTGGCGGGAAGACACCACGTGTGATAATTGGGGAAGCTTTTGTTATATACAGGAAGAAGATGGCAACTACTGGTCAATGACACATCAGCCTTCACGCAAGCCTGTAAAAAACTATGAGGTGGTATTTTCACAGGGGCACGCTGAGTTTCACCTGCGGGGTAAAAATTTTGAAACCAAAACTGAAATTGTTGTATCGCCCGAGAACGATATTGAAATGAGGCGGGTGCGCATTAAAAATAAATCAAAAAGCAGGAAAGTAATTACTGTTACCAGCTATGCAGAAGTGGTTCTTACTTCGGCTGCAGCCGATTCCATTCATCCTGCATTCAGCAATCTCTTTGTACAAACGGAGATCGTGGAGCGTCATAATGCGATCATTTGCACACGCAGGCCAAGGTCTGTTGAAGAGCAGGCGCCCTGGATGTTTCACCTGATGAAGGCACACGGGGTGGATATTGAAAGCGTTTCCTATGAAACCGATCGGATGAAATTTATTGGCAGGGGAAATTCCATCAACTATCCCGACGCGATAAAAAAAACCGGGATGCTTTCAAATACACAAGGATCGGTATTGGATCCGGTTGTAGCAATCCGCTACCGCATTGCATTGGATCCTGAACAAACTGCCACCATGGATTTGGTTTTTGGCATGGCTGAAACCCGCGATATTTGCGAGGGCATGATAGAAAAATACCAGGATCGGATTCTGGCGGATCGGGCTATTGAACTGGCCTGGACACACAACCAGGTGGTGCTTCAGCAAATCAATGCAAAGGAATCAGATGCTCAATTGTACGGCCGGTTAGCCAGTTCGATTATTTATGCAAATCCATCGCTCCGTGCAGATGCTGGTGTTCTTATTAAAAATCATCGCGGCCAGTCCGCTTTATGGAGTTATTCTATCTCGGGTGATTTGCCGATTTTGCTATTGCAGATTGCAGACCCCGCCAATATAATGCTGGTGAACCAGTTGGTACAGGCCCATGCCTACTGGCGTCTGAAGGGACTGGCCGTTGACCTGGTTATCTGGAATGAGGACCAGGGCGGGTACAGGCAATTATTACAGGATCAGATATTGGGCCTTATTACGGCAAGTACAGGTGCCAATCTAACGGACAGACCTGGTGGCATTTTTGTTCGTCATGCAGACCAGATTTCACAGGAAGACAGAATACTGTTGCAGACGGTAGCGCGCGTAATCATCTCCGATAGTAAGGGAACGCTGACCGAACAAATAAACCTGCGCCCTGTTTCAAAACCACCCATTCCTGCATTCATTCCTGTATCGCCACCCAACATGGCTACTGCCATTTCTCCGGCAGTACCTGAAGATTTACTGTTCTTTAATTCATTAGGCGGTTTTACAAAGAACGGACTTGAATATAAAATCGTTCTTGAACCGGGAAAAACTACCCCGGCTCCCTGGGTGAACATCATTGCCAACCCGGGTTTTGGTACCGTGGTTTCTGAAAGCGGTCAGTCTTATACCTGGGCTGAAAATGCGCATGAGTTTAGACTAACGCCCTGGAATAATGATCCCGTAAGCGATATGGGAGGAGAGGCATTTTATATAAGAGATGAGGAGACCGGACAAGTGTGGTCTCCCACACCCCTGCCCACACGCGGACTGGCTGTTTATAAGATACGCCATGGCTTTGGTTACAGCGTCTTCGAATACCAGGAAGATGGAATTCGCTCTGAGTTATGGATATATGTTGATATAGCATCCAGCGTAAAATTCAGTGTTTTAAAATTGAAGAATATTTCCGGCAGATTGCGTAAGCTATCAGCCACCGGTTACGCCGAATTGGTTTTGGGCGATGCAAGGCCAAAATCAGTGATGCACATTGTTACTGAACTGGATAGCGCTACCGGCGCATTAATTGCGAAAAATCCATACAATACTACTTTTAATGACAGGATCGTATTTTTTGATGTAGACGACATTGGCAGATCGCTGACGGGCGACAGAACCGAATTTATAGGAAGAAACGGCTCATTCCAAAAACCAGACGCCTTAAGCCGGATGAAGCTTTCCGGTAAAACCGGTGCTGCTATGGATCCGTGCGCTGCGCTCCAGGTTAATTGCGAACTGGCTAACAACCAGGAAAAGGTTGTCATTTTCCGGCTGGGCACCGGACGAAATGTACAAGAGGCGAGTAATCTTGTGCGGCAATTCAGGGGCTTAGCCGCCGCCAATCAGGCATTGGAAAAGGTTCATCAATATTGGAAACAAGCCCTCGGCGCAATACAAATTGAAACACCCAATCAGTCATTGAATATACTTACCAACGGATGGTTATTGTATCAAACCATAGCCTGCAGGTTATGGGCAAGAAGTGGTTTTTATCAATCTGGCGGTGCATTTGGCTTCCGTGATCAGTTGCAGGATGTAATGGCAGTTATTCATACGGAACCAGGTCTGGCAAGGGAACAAATTTTACTTTGTGCCTCACGTCAGTTCAAAGAAGGAGATGTACAACACTGGTGGCATCCCCCAACAGGAAGGGGTGTGCGAACCCGTTGCTCCGATGATTTTTTGTGGCTACCTTTTGTTACAGGTAAATATGTGTTGAGTACGGGCGATACGGGTTTGTTGGATCAGCAAATACAATTCCTGGAAGGCCGTCCGCTAAACCAGGGAGAAGAATCATACTACGACCTTCCACATTATTCGGATGCGACAGCTTCTGTTTATGAACATTGTGTGCGTGCCATTCAAAAGGGACTGAGCTTTGGCGAAAAAGGATTGCCGTTAATGGGGTCAGGAGACTGGAATGATGGTATGGACAGGGTAGGAAGACATGGCAAAGGCGAAAGCATTTGGTTAGGTTTTTTTCTTTTCTATGTATTGAAACGATTTGAAAAAATTGCCCTGCTATACAATGACACCGGCTTTGCAAATAAATGTGCTGTTCACGCGGAACAATTACGCGTGAACATTGATAAGAATGCCTGGGATGGAAACTGGTACCGCAGGGCATACTTCGATGATGGAACACCATTGGGTTCATCTGGAAATGCAGAGTGCCAGATTGATTCTATTGCTCAAAGCTGGTCGGTATTATCCGGCGGCGGTGATGCCAAACGTTCCGCCATGGGAATGGAAGCAGTAAACAAACGCCTGGTTAGAAGAGACCTTGGCCTGATACAATTATTAGACCCCCCGTTCGATAAATCAGATTTAAATCCGGGTTATATCAAGGGATATGTTCCCGGAGTAAGGGAAAACGGCGGGCAGTATACACATGCCGCTATCTGGATGATAATGGCATTTGCCGAAATGGGCAATAGCGATCGCGCCTGGGAGCTTTTCGATATGGTGAATCCCGTGCACCACGGATCGAACGAAGATGACATGATGATATACAAAGTTGAGCCCTATGTAATGGCGGCCGACGTTTATGCGTCGCCACAGCACCAGGGGCGTGGCGGATGGACATGGTATACCGGTTCTGCCGGCTGGATGTACCAGCTGGTCATAGAATCTCTGCTGGGAATAAAGCTCGAAATGAACAAACTTACTATTTCACCCTGCCTGCCAAAAAAATGGACATCGGCTAAAATTAGTTACCGATACCGGAGAACTTTTTATACCATCACCATAAAGCAAGCTGATAGCTCAGCAGATGGTATTGGCACAGCAAACAGGAGCGGACTACAGGGTAATACCATTTTACTTGTCGACGATCTCACTGAGCATATTGTGGAAATAACCATACCTGTCGGAAAAGAAGAGGTTGCAGAAGCTGCCGGGTCAGCTGGCAATTAACTTCCCTTTTTCTTTCATAACCATAATCACGGTGACAGTAAATCCACTGTTTGCATTTGAACATTTCAGAATAGTTGTATCAATTGCGGACAATTTGGTGTATCGGTACCGTACTGTCCTATAAATTCCTGCGACCTGGTAAATTGAATATCACCTGATTATAATAAGGCATGCATTTCGTGAGGGTTAAGGTTCATCATCCACAGACAAGCCAAAACCAGTTGTATGATAAGCAAATTCATGACCACAGCATGGCGCAACCTGAGCACAAACAAAACATACGCTGTATTAAATATCAGTGGACTCACACTCGGTATAACGGCGTTCCTGCTGATTGCGGTATGGCTGCAACGGGAGCTGAGCTTCGATGATTTTCACCCGCATGTTGCCCAGATTTTCCGGCTGGCCAATACATTTAAAAGCGAAAGTGAATCCTTTTCCCAGGCGCCTTCTGGTCCCGCTTTTGGCGCCCAATTACCAAAAATGCTGCCGGAGGTAAAAGCAGCCTGCCGCATTTTTAAAAGTAATTTTAACCTGAAAGCCGGTAACGACCAGTTTGCAGAGTCCAATGCTGCCATGGCAGACAGTAATTTTTTTGGCTTTTTTGGTTTCAGGCTCATAAAAGGCAACCCTGCAAAAGTATTGGTTACCGCAGGACAGATTGTGCTTACCGAAAAACTTGCCCGGAAGTATTTTGGAACACAGGATCCCATGGGTAAAACAATGCTGATCAATAAAAAATATCCGGTGACTGTTTCAGGCATTGCGGCAGATTTCCCGGTTAATTCGCAGTTGCAGTTTACCTGCCTGTTGTCAACTGCATTACTCAAAAACATTGTGAATGAGCAGGGGCCTTTTGATATGGACAACCAATGGGTAGGCGGATGGCCGCTAACGTATGTACAGTTAAACAGCCCATCAAAATATAAACAGACAGAAAACCAGATCAATGCTATTGCAGTACGTTTTTCTGAAAGAGAATGGAAGGAAAATAAAATGTCCTACCATTATTTTTTGCAACCCCTCAGGGAAATACATCTCAGGTCCAATCTCCGGTATGATACGCCCAATAACGGAAGTCTTTCCCGGGTTAAAATATTCAGTATTGTAGGAATCATTGTGTTATTGCTGGCCTGTATCAATTATATTAATCTCACCACAGCAGGGGCCATCAAAAGAGCCAAAGAGATTGCTGTACGAAAAGTAATTGGCGCCACACGCAAACAACTTATTATCCAGTTTTTTGCTGAAACATGTATTATTTGTGGAGTAGCTGTTGGCATCAGCCTCTTTTTAATGAAGCTGCTGCTGCCCGCATTTTCACAATGGAGCGGTCAGCCCTATTATTTTACCTATACGCTTTCAACTGTTTCACTCATCCTTGGTTTTATTGTTTTGATTGCAGTCATTGCAGGCATCTATCCGGCGGCTTTGCTGTCTTCATTTCATCCGGCAACCGCACTCAAAGGAAATTTTTCGCAAAGCCTTAAAGGAAACATTCTCCGCAAGGCGCTCGTTATATGCCAGTTTACGATTGCCGTTGCACTGATTGCATCCATTCTTATCATAGGCAGACAAATGAATTTTATTAAAAACAAATCATTGGGTTTTGATGCACACGCAGTGCTCGAAGTAAACTTCAACGGGGAGGCGACCATGTCTAACCAATATGCTTCGCTGCGCAGGGATTTGATGCGCAGTCCGTATATCCTTAATGTAACCAGCCACGAAGCCAATGTGGTGGGTGGTATGGGAAATGGCTGGACAACGACTGAAAACCTGGCGGGGGGAGAGATCTCTACCAGTTTGTACCAGATGAGTGTTGATAGCAATTATTTTGACACCTACAGTATAAAGCTGGCTGCGGGTCGCTTTTTCTCTAATGCAATTCCTTCCGATACGGCGAAGGCCGTGCTGGTCAATGAAGCAGCTGTCAGAACTTTTGGATGGCAACAACCTGAAAATGCCATTGGCAAGCGGTTTGGAAAAGGAAAAGACGCGCAGGTGGTAATCGGTGTGGTAAAAGATTTCAATTTTGAAAGCCTGCACAAACCTGTGGAGGCCTTACTGATCCGTTATGCCAGGGAAGCAGCCGCAGTCTCAGTAAAAATCGATGCCCGGCATATGGACGAAGCGATCAACCATTTGAAAAAAACATGGGCAGCAACCATTACGGGAGTACCCCTGCAGTATGCATTTATTGATGAAAGCATTGTTCGCCAGTACGGGAATGAGCAAAAAATGGAAGGTATATTTTATGGGTTTGCAGGATTGTCACTGCTTATTGCCTGCCTTGGTCTCTTCGGTCTTTCCATATTTGTGGTGGACAGAAAGGTAAAAGAAATTGGTGTCCGCAAGGTGCTGGGTGCAAGTGTAACGGGGATTGTAAGCCTGCTTTCAAAAGATTATCTGCAACTGGTCCTGGTAGCATCGGTGATAGCATGTCCCCTGGCCTGGTATTTTATGTACCAATGGCTGGAGAATTTTGCCTACCGCATTACCATTGGCTGGCAGGTATTTGTTGGCTCGGGAGGTATTGCTATGGTAATTGCACTGCTAACCATTTGTTTTAAGGCAATAAAAGCAGCCATGGCAAATCCTGTAAAGAGTTTGCGGATTGAATAAGTGCGGTGTTAATTGGTTGATTATTTGAAAGCAGGTCTTTGTAGCCTGCAATAAAGATTTGAAGAATAGGGGGGCGGAACATTTACGGTTGTACTATAATGTTATGGTGAAAGACCCGGAAACGGATGCTCTTTCCGGAACATAATACAGCCAGGCGAAGTAGAGCGTCATTATTTTTTTTAACGCAACTATTACTCCTGGCTGTAATGTTTCAAATTATCCCGGATCTCTTAAGTTGTTTTGAACCGGTTGGCTTAATTAATAAAAAACAAACTAGTTCGCAAATACCGCTTAATATCTTTCCACCCCTTTTACATTCATCTTTAACGAAGTTATCCTGTCTACCGGCCCGGTCATGAATAATAATTTATTATTTTCTCCTGCAAAAACATTGTTGCTGCCACCACCGGTGTTGATCGTAAGAATATTATTGCCTTTTGGATCATAAACATTCACACCCACCCCGCCGCTGACATAAATATTTCCTCTTTCATCCATCGACATACCGTCGCAGAAGTTTACATTGTTTACAAACGGCCTGATATTGGAGAGTGTTCCATCGGCATTAATATCAAAAGCCTGAATTTTGCCTGTGCCATCATAAGTCCAGTTGTTTACATACAATTTTTTGCCATCGGGCGTTCCAACGATACCGTTTGGCCATGTATCGGTATTCCATCCCGCCATAGTAGTTACCCTAACCAATGTGTGACTGCCGGGCGCCAGGTAATATACATGACCGCCTTTGCCGGTTGCAGCCTGTTCAGAGTGGGTCGGTTCCCAACTTTGTTTGCGGGGATCAGATGCATCCCAATAATCTCTTGGAAATATGGGGTCGGTAATATAGATGCCACCGGTAACAGGATTAATCCATACATCATTGGGTCCATTTAATAGTTTGCCATTATAATTATTTACCAGCACCGTATGGCTGCCATCAGGAAATATTTTCCATACTTCCCCGTGCATATCGGCACAGGCAATAAGATTACCGTCTCTGTCGAATTCCATTCCATTGGAGCGGCCCGTACCGGTTAAAAAGGTAGTAATGATACCGGTGTTTGCCGACCATTTGTAAATTTTATCATTTGGCTGATCAGTAAAAAATACATTCCCATGCTTATCAACAGCAGGACCTTCTGTAAAACTAAAACCCTTTTGAATGGTGTCTACTGTTCCATGTGCGCTGGCGGAAATAAGACCAGTGGGATCAAATATGAGCGATTCATTTCCGTGCCCCGATTTTTCGGCAGCAGCTGTAAGTGATTGCGCCGGGTCCGTACCCTTATCCATTTTCTTAGTGCAGGAGAAATATCCCGGAAGGCATAACACCCCCAGGAAAAAAAGTGTTTTTTTCATAATGGCAATTTTAAGTTTTAGATAAATCGTTAATGCAGATCTAAAGGGAAATGCAGTTTTAGCAAGGTACCTGAACTTGCCATAACAAAACTTCCAATAAAATACTATGATGGATTTTAGACAGCAACCGGGGTTGCACAATGAATTTAAAAAGCGGGCAAAAAAATTTGAACCCGTGTAAGATAGCAACCAGCAATACGTCCGCAATACGCAAACAAAGTTTAGAAATCGGCGGGCAGCGAAAACGGGTATTGAAAACAGCAGCAGAAACATAAACGAAGTAATGAATGATACAGGTGATGATGACAAAAAGCGATCTGCATTGTTTTGAAAGAGATTGACTGGCTTATACCTGTTGAATTGCAGGAAAATACAAGCGACAGGGCAATGATACAGCGGAGTTTGAGAAAGCAATCCTGCGATATTAATAATTGGGAATCCAGAGGTTATGGAATACTTGCAATAATCAACTCTGTTGGTATTTGTAAATCCAGTTGAAATAAATTCCGTTCCTTTATATCGTGCTGATTATTACGATTGTCGGTGGACAGATGCTGGCGGATGATGGTACAGGATTGCATATGAAATTATTTATATCAGACCATAACAAAACTTCATACTTGCGGTTGGTTCCGTCTATTCCTGTAACCGGAATAGCTAAAGGTCCGGTTCTTTGCGGCAGCAATCAAATCACCACCTGTTTCTTATCAATTTCCGGGCATTTGAACGACCCTGCACCATGGCCGGTAAACCACCCGTGGCAGGAGTAAGGCAAAATATATTAAAAAACCGGCGAAAGGATCTGTAAAAAAAGGAGTTTCAATGGCGACACAAAAGAAAATATTGTATACATTTTTTTACGCAGCAGCGGCTGTTTTTCTGCTGTTATATCTTTTGGCATCGTTCCAAAAATGGAATGGCTGGATTGGATGGCTGCCCGCACTTTTTTTCGGCAGTCTTGCCATTGCTTTCAGAGGCAGTCAGTTGCTCAAAGGCTTTTGGTACAGCGTTATGATACTGGGCGTTGCAAGTCTTGCGCTTTACTACCCGGGCTATTTCAAACATATCGGCGGAAAAGAAAGTTCTTTTTTGATACCCTACCTGCTGCAGGTGATCATGTTTGGCATGGGAACGGAATTAAACCTGAAAGATTTTGCACAGGTGCTGGCCATGCCCAAGGGAGTTATTGTTGGTATTGTTTGTCATTATACCATTATGCCGCTGGTGGGCTTTGCCGTGGCACATTTGTTTAATTTCCCTCCTGAAATTGCTGCAGGTATCATTTTAGTGGGCTGTTGTCCAAGTGGCCTCGCCTCAAACGTCATGTGCTATCTCGCAAAAGCTAACCTGGCATTGTCTGTATCAGTTACCACCTGTTCTACACTATTGGCGCCGCTCTTAACGCCGCTATTGATGAAACTACTGGGCGGCAGTTATGTGAAAATTGAATTCTGGCCAATGGCCTGGGATATTACAAAGATCGTAATACTGCCCATCGTTGCCGGGTTGCTCTTTCATTACCTGGTCCGCGGCAAATTAAAATGGCTGGATAAAGCATTACCAGCATTTTCGATGATAGGGATTGCGCTGGTACTGGTAGTCATTATTGCGGCGGGGCGCGATAGCCTGGTAGAGATTGGCGGATTGCTGGTGGCGGCAACATTTATTCATAACACCGCCGGGTATCTTCTCGGGTACTGGTCGGCCCGCCTGCTTAAATTTCCGGAGAAAGATTGCAGAACTATTGCACTTGAAGTAGGAATGCAAAACGCGGGGCTGGCAGCCGCGCTGGCCAAGGGAATAGGAAAAGTAGCAACATTGGGACTGGCCCCGGTCATATTTGGTACCCTGATGAATGTAACAGGCTCTTCACTGGCAAGCTGGTGGCACAATCGTTCTCCCGGTGAACAAAAGAAAACGGTGCACGGTGTTGTACCGGCTGCAGGCATAGATACTTAAAAATTGTATAGCCGGCATACCGCAGTTTTATATCAAATCATCATCATAAAACCAATATTATGTCAACATTAAAATACCTGTTCTTTTTCGCAAGCATTTTGTGTAGCCTGCAATCTATTGGTCAGCAGGTGCAGATAACAAGAGACCAGTTGATTGCACTAACACCCGAGTGGAAAGGTGAACGCTTTGCCGACGGCCGGCCAAAAGTTCCCGACAATATTATCAACCGGATGAAATCGGTAAGCGTGGAAGAAGCATGGGCAGTGATGAAAAATGCGGGCTATGGCTACCAGGTAGCAGAAGGATGGCAGGTCATTAATCCAGACAGTGTGCTGGTGGGGCGGGCAGTAACGGCAACATTTATGCCTGCAAGACCTGACGTGTGGAAGGCGATAGATTCAGCAGGCAAAAAAACGGGCAAACGGGGACAGAATACCTGGGCTGTAGACCTGTTGATAAAGGGAGATGTTTATGTTGCCGACCAGTTTGGCGCACATAAGAATGGTCCTACCATTGGCGATAACGTAGGCAATGCCATTTATGCGCGTTCGGGCAACGGTATTGTTTACGACGGGGCTTTGCGCGATGTGGAGGGACTGAAAGAAATCGGCGGTTTTACTTCTTACTATACAAGCTACGATCCTTCTTATCACAACCCGCCGGGCGATCTGAATACCATGATTGTTGGAATAAACCAGCCAACACGTATTCGCCTGGTTACTGTTATGCCCGGCGATATCGTGTTGGGGAAACTGGGCGTAGTCGTATTTATTCCGCCACACCTTGCTGAGAAAGTAGTTACCACCTCCGAAATTGTGCGGTTGAGGGATATGTTTGGCCATCAAAGATTACGTGAAGGAAAATATACCGCGGGACAAATCGATGCAAGATGGTCCGACGAAATAGAACGCGATTTTTCAAAATGGCTCAATGATCATATCAATGAATTACCGGTTCCCAAAGAACTTATTCAGCAATATTTAAAAGACAGGACCTGGTAATGACTAAAAGAAAATAAAATAATATATCTACCAATAATACATCGAACATGAAAAATAATTCAAGAAGATCGTTCCTAAGCAGGGCTGCTCTGGCTACAGCCATAGCTCCGTTTGCCTCGTTAAAATCTTTTGGAAATGGATATGAAAAGGCTATCCGTAATACTTCCACGTTATCGGCGCCTTCCGATTTAAAAATTACCGATATAAAATGCGGGTATATCAGGGGGAGCCTGTTTGTGAAAATATATACCAACCAGGATATCTGGGGTTGCGGAGAAGGAGTGGACGCTATTGCCGGAACCTATCACCTGGTCAAAAACCTGGGCGCCAGGTTAAAAGGCAGAAGCCCCCTGGATGTAAACCGTTTATTTGAAGACCTGCGTAAGGGTGGATTCTTTCAGGGCGCACAGGCAGGTATGTATGTGGCTGTTATGTCGGCTATAGAAACAGCGCTCTGGGATATCGCCGGCAAAGCATTGAACCTGCCTGTATATCGCTTACTGGGTGGAAAGTTTCGTGATAAAATACGGGTGTATTGCGATACCGCATTGTACCAGCGTACCCTGCCAATTGCAAAAGATTTTGCGGATGCTGCAACCAAGGCAAAAAGTATGGGATTTAATGCTATGAAGTTTGATCTTGACCAGGCTAATGATCCTAATAAATATGATCGTTACAACTGGACTGCCAGTCCTGCAGAACTGCAGCGCATGTACGACCAGATTGCAGCAGCGCGGGAAGCCGTTGGTCCCAATATTGACATTTTGGTGGATATGCATGGACGTTATGATGCACCCACCGGGCACGCGGTGGCAAAGCGGCTGGAGCCATTGAATTTATTATGGCTGGAAGAACCTGTACCCGCTGAAAATGTGGAAGCATATAAATCCATTGCCGATTCTACCACAACCCCGATTGCAGCGGGCGAGAATCAGTACCTGGCATATGGTTTTCGTCGCATGCTTGAAATTGGTGCAGTAGACATTGTTATGCCCGATTTGCAAAAAACAGGTGGCCTTGGCGAAGGACAGCGTATCGCCAATCTTGCCAATCTTTATTATACACCATTTGCGCCGCATATGGTGGCTTCTTTCCTTGGATGTATGGCCTCTTGTCATGTGTGCGCTTCCGTGCCTAATTTTTTAATCCTCGAGTGGCAATCCTATTTCCACACAGACCCCATGTTTAAAGAGATTGTGCATTATGATGGAGAGTGGGTGAAGGATAGCTTTATCACTTTATCGGAAAAACCCGGCATCGGTGTTGACATTAACGAAGACGCCATGAAAAAATATGCCACTCCCGGTATGCCTTTTTTTGAATAGACCAATTAATGAAGGGGATGCCTGGCTTCGGCATTCAAATGAGTTATGTACAAATGCGGCGGGGCTTACCCTTAGCCCCGGGGCATTTGCATTGCCCTTGCCCGGAATCAATTGATGCCTTGATTGCTGGCACGAAATAAAATTAGAAATATTGCTGAAGCCAATAAGGAATTGGAAACTGTCAACCAGCGATCGGCGTTCAAACAGGCAGATAAAAATCCGGAACAACTGCGCATACTATAATATACGATAATGAGCAGGGGGTGTATTTGTTGCATTTAGGGTTATTATTTGTTGCATTTTATATCGTAAAATGTATTGTCTATAACCCTGCTTTTTAGCAGCCTGCTTATGGCGATATCCGGCGTTTAGACATCATGAATAAAAAATTTTTCTTTCGCAAACAGCAGCGTTGCTACATTATTATTATTTGAAATGCATTGGTTTACATACAGCGCCTGTGTTTTCAGATCTGCGCTCAGGTGCTCGTGAACTATTCTTTACATGTAATTAAGCATCGTTGCATTTCATAGGGAAACATCTGTATTTTATACCTGTTTACAAAATTCAACAAAGTTCTTTATTGGAAGCTTTTACCTGAAAGCGAGGCTATTTTCGTTACGCTTACATACACCCGGGAGTAAACACTATTTACTCCTGCAAATTTTTATTTAACAAAACGACTTGCATTTATGAAGAAAAATCGCCCACCTGCTCATGGCCCCCATTTAATCAGTTTTTTGTTTTCTTTTTTTCTCATTGGTATCTTTTGTACTGCGAAAGCACAATCAATTACCGGAACCGTTATAGGTGAAGACAATACACCCGTTAACGGTGCAACCGTAATGATAAAAGGTACATCAAAAGCTACCAGTACAAATGCTGCAGGAAAATTCAGCATTGCTGGTGCCGGTAATGATATCATTGTTGTAAGCCATGTAGGGTTTGCTACTTTAGAAGTTCCTGTAAACGGCAGAAACAATATTTCTGTAAACCTGATCAGGGGCGATAGAAATCTGGATATAGTAATTGTAACGGCCCTTGGCATTAAACGCCAGGAAAGAAAATTGGGATATGCTGCAACATCTGTTAAAACGGATGAGCTCGTCACCAACAGGACTATCAATGTTGGTGAATCTCTTGAAGGAAGGGTAGCTGGTCTGAACATTACACCGCCGGCTGCCGGTGCAGGCTCAAGCACGCAAATACGTCTGCGTGGACAGGTTGGTTTTGCGGGGTCAACCAACTCGCCGCTTATTGTAATTAACGGCCTTCCTATGGACCAGGGTGCAAGAGGTGCTGACGGAGGTGGTAATCAACGCGATCAGGGAGATAACCTGCAGGTGGTTAACCCGGATGATATTGAAAGCATGACTGTGCTGAAAGGTTCAACTGCCTCTGCTTTGTATGGTTCAAGAGCGGCTGCCGGTGCAATCATTATTACTACCAAATCCGGTTCAAAAAACGCAGGCATAGGGGTTGAATATACATCCAGTTACACTGCCCAGAAGGCTTTGAATTATATGGATCAATTCCAAACCATGTATGGCGAGGGTACGGGAGGTCAGCGGCCAACTTCACAAGCCAGTGCAGCGGGCAACGGTCAGTTTGGCTGGGGCGCAAAGCTGGATGGCGCACCTACTCCTATTTTTGATGGCACGCTTCAGCCCTATAAAGCTTATGAAAACAGGCTGTTTGGGTATCTGCAAACAGGCACCAATTTCACCAATACCATCGCTTTGTCGGGTGGGGGAGCAAAAGGCAGTTTCAGGGCTTCATTCGCAAAAACGGATGCAAAGGGTATTGAACCAAGAGATGAATATAAAAAGAAGATTTTCAATTTTGGACTTAATCAGAACATTACCGACAAACTGAAATTATCGCTCAACATTAACTGGGCAAATGAAATACAACGTAATCCTCCGCAGGTAGGTACACAGGGGGCAGGTTCTGTAAACTTCTTCACCAGGTTGGCGCCTTCTATTCCACTATCGGCTCTTAAAAACAGTGCCGTTAATCCTGCCAATGGAA
>Ga0207689_10001647_pt1 | contig 21164 bp, 20 predicted proteins | sample KBSMisM52_FD_184312 | JGI IMG/M metagenome (GOLD analysis project Ga0207689, IMG submission 184312) | Miscanthus rhizosphere microbial communities from Kellogg Biological Station, Michigan, USA - KBS Miscanthus M5-2 (SPAdes) (version 2) | ecosystem: Host-associated > Plants > Roots >... | reverse complement strand
GGAGCGCTACCTGATCGCGGAGGACTCATGACCGAGCGAAGCGAGGGCATCATCAGGCTCAGTCCGCCCCGTCAGGGCGCGACACCGCGAAGCGGGGTTGCGTCATGACCGAGCGAAGCGAGGGCATCATCAGGCTCAGTCCGCCCCGTCAGGGCGCGACACCGCGAAGCGGGGTTGCGTCATGACGGAACTCAGGATGAACCGCACCTTCGCCGTCCCGGCTGAGCGGGTGTGGCGCGCGCTCACCGATCCGGCCGCGCTGGCGGCCTGGTTCTGGCCGCAGCGCTTCGCCACGACCACCGAGGTCGACCTGCGCGTCGGCGGCCGGTACCGGATCGACGGCACCGCGGTCGGGATGGCGGTCAGCGGCGAGTACGTCACCGTCGAGCCGCCGAACAAGCTCGTGTTCACCTGGCGCTGGGACGGCGAACCCGACGAGACGCTGGTGACGATCGAGCTGACGCCCGTCGCCGCCGGCACCGAACTGGCGTTGCGGCACGAGCGCTTCACCGACGACGCCACCCGCGACAGCCACGCGCAGGGCTGGCACGACTGCCTGGACCGCCTGCCGGCGTACCTGAGCTAGCGTCCGGGGAATGCGCGCGTTCCTCATCGGCGGCGGCCGCGGCGACGACACCGCGGCCAGCCACCGGCCGTTCGTCGACGCCCTCGCCGGCACCGGCCCGGTGGTCGTCTACCTCCTCGACGACGCCGACGCCGAACCCGCCCGCTGGTCCGCCACCCTGGCCGCGGCCGGCGCCGGGCGAACCAGCGTCGTCGCCGTGTCGAGGCAACGCCCGCCACAACCAACCGATCTCGACGGGGCGGCCGGCGTCTATGTCGCGGGCGGGCTGACCCCGGCCTACCGCGATGCGCTCGTCGACCCCGGCACCGGCTGGCTCGCCGCGGCCGGGGCGGCCGGCCTGCCGTACGCCGGATTCTCGGCCGGCGCGGCGGTGGCCGCCGAGCAGGCGCTCGTCGGCGGCTGGCGCGCGACCCACGGCGGCACGGAGATCGCGATCTGCGACGCCGACTTCGGCGAGGACCTCGACGCCCTGACCGTGCGGCCGGGCCTCGGGCTGGTGCCGTTCCTCGTCGACGTGCACGCCGCACAGTGGGGCACCCTCAACCGCGTCATGCATGCCGTGCTCACCCGGACCGGTCCCGCAGAAGGCTGGGCCATCGACGAACACACCACCCTGGAGACCACCGACGGCGTCCCGGTCGCAGTGCACGGCACCGGCGCGGCCGCGCGCGTGAGGCGCGCGACAGCGGAAACTGTCGAAATCACGATCCACGTCTCGGGGCCTATCCGATAGCCACATACGGGGTGTGGGCGGGCTTTGCCCGCCCACACCGCCGCGGATTGAGCCGGATCCGAGCGCCGGGTGCACCGATAGCCGCACCAACGGACCCCGGGCGGCTGGGCCGGCTGTGGCAGCATGGGTGCCGCTCTATCCGTACAGCCGGCTGCACTGAGGAGGCTCGATGGCGGTGCCGCTGCGCGTCGGCGTCACACCGGATCGGGCCGACACGCAACCGGGCGAGGCGCTCGCCGTCGAGGTCAGCGTCCGCAACACCAGCGACGTCGTGGAGCACTACGGGCTCGAACTGCTCGGTCTGCCCGAGCGCACCAACGCCCGGGTGGAGCCCGACGTCATCAAGCTGCGCCCCGGCGAGTCCGGCGCCGCCGCGGTGCGGCTCACGCTCGGCACCGAACCGCCGGCCACGGCGGGCCTCTACACGGTCGGCGTGCTGGTGCGGTCCCGCTACCGCCCCGAGATCTCGCGCTGCGAGGAACTCGCCGTCAACGTCGCGGTGGTGCAGCAGATCGGCCTTCGGGTCGACCCGGAGGTGGCCACCGGCAAACGCTCCGCGAAGTACCGGGTGCAGGTGTACAACGCCAGCAACGTCCCGGTGCGGCTGGCGCTCGCGGCCACCGACCCGGAGCGACGGGTCAAGTCACGCTTCAACCCGCCCATGCTCGGTCTCTATCCGGGCGACTCGGCCGAGGCCGGCCTGTCGGTGCGCGCGCCGGTGCCGTGGAACCGCGAGATGCAGCGGCCGTTGAAGCTGGAGGCAGGCGGCGACGGTGCCTACGGCGCGATCCCCGCAGCCTTCCTGCAGCGGCCGCGGTTCGCGTCGCGGCTCGCGAAGGTTGCCGGCGCCGTCGGGGCCCTGGCCGTGCTTGTCGCCGCGATCCTCGGCGCCGCCGTGATCTCCAAGCAGATCCCGGCGCCCTGGGCCAACCCGTCGCCCGCAGCCAGCGAAAAGCCGGCGACCGCCGCGCCGACCGGCGCGAGCGGGGCCGCCGACAAGAACGGCCCGTCCGCCCAGGCGTCCTCGCCGGGCGCCGGGCAGTCGTCCCCGGGCGGGCCGCCGTCGGCCGCGTCGTCGGGCCCGGCGAAGCAGCCGGGTGCGCCCCGCGAGGTCGACCTGACCAGGACCGGGCCGGGCGTGGTTCCGAGCGACGCGTACAGCGCCGACGGGCTGATCCTCGGCGGCGCGCCGGTCAACGGCGGCGATCCCGCCTGCGTCGAGGCGAAGGCGGTCGCGGTGCGCGGCGACGGCAACGCGCGCTTTCTCGCCGCGGCGCTGCCCGACAAGCCGGACGCCTGCAACAACACCCCGGTGATCATCCGCTTCCGGGACAAGGCCGCCAGCGTCGAGATCATCTTCGCGACGCCGGGAGAGCGCGTCGTCGAAGTCTCGTTCGCCGATTTCACCAGGTCCGTCCGCAACCCGGCGACCGACGACGGCAACCACGGCGGCATCGACTACGTGATCATCAGCGGCAAGGCCACCGGGCAGGGGGCGGCGCCGCCACCGGCGGTGAAGGCGGTCAAGTTCACCCCGCTGAAGTGACGCCGATCAGGTGAACTCGTCGAACGTGACCTCGCTGATGCACACGTCCTTGAACTTGGTGCCGGGGTAGGTGTCCTCCATGACGAAGGTGACCTTCGTCGTGGGCGTGCCGTCGAACTCGAGCGTCTGCGGATCCTCCTTGTCCGCCATGCTCCAGTCCTTCTCGCCGGCGTCGGTGCGCACCTTCATGCGCTTGACCCGGTGGTTGTTCGTGAAGTCGACGGGGCTGCGGGTGAACCCGTTGACCACGTTGACCCGGGCCAGCTTCACCGGCCGGTTGAACACGTACCGCACCTCGACCCCGACGTTGGTGGGGATGCGCTGGCCGCCGCTGTGCCAGGCGGTGTCGAGCCGCCCGTCGAGCGTCTTCACGACGCCGTACTTGTCCAGCTCCACGTCCTCGGCGGTGGCCGTCACGGTGATCGCCGCGTTCGGCACCGGAACCAGCGCCGGAGCCGACGGCGACGGCGCCGCGAACTCCGGGGACTCCGGCCGGTTGAGCACCCAGATCGTCACCGCGGTGCCGAGCGCCACCAGGACGAGCACCGCGGCCAGCACGGCGATCCAGGCCTTGCTGCGCTTGGCCTTCGGCATCGGCGGCAGCGTGAGCGGCGCCGGTCGGGCCGGCCGCAGCTCGATGCCGCAGCGCTGGCACCGGATCCTTGTCGCGGGGTTGATCTCGTAACACGCCGGGCAGCCGATCTCGTTCGGCGCCGGCTGCTGCGACTGCGGCACCGGCTGCAGCAGCACCGGGTGCGCGGCCGGCGCCGGCGCGTCCTGCTCGCCCGGCGCCCGCGCGACGCCGAAGCCCTGCGCGCCGGCGCCGGGGCGCTCGCGCAGGAACATCAGCGGGAAGCCGCACTGGGAACACAGCTGGTCGCGCTGCGGGTAGACAGCCGCGCCGCAGTCGGGGCACGACACGGGCACGCCGGCGCCCCGGTACTCGGTCATGACGCGACCCCGCTCCGCGGGGTCGCGCCCTGACCGGGCGGACTGAGCCTGATGATGACCTCGCTACGCTCGGTCATGACGCGACCCCGCTCCGCGGGGTCGCGCCCTGACCGGGCGGACCGAGCCTGATGATGACCTCGCTACGCTCGGTCATGACCGCTTCTCGCCGGGGAACCTGATGTCCAGCTCGACCTGCGAGCCGAGTGGCAGTTCGGCCTCCAGGAAGCGCTGCACCTGGCGCTCGCTGAGGTGGCCGGTGTGGTCGAGCTGCACCACGACCTTGTAGTCGGGCGGCGGGATCTGGTCGCGCTCGCCGAAGACGCCGCCGCCGTCGATCACCGTGACGCGGGACCCGGTGGCCGCCTCGAGCAGGCCCTCGATGCCGTGCCGGGTGCCGCGCCAACCGAGGAGCTGGCCGACTTCCCGCACGAGCGAGCGCTTGTACTCGGGCGGGTCGGTGGGCTCGAGCTCGACGCCGAGCCAGCCGGCCAGGAACTGCAGCATCTCCGGCGCGGCGAGGCCGGTGTCGACGTGGTGCTCGATCGAGTCGACCCGGTCGCGCACCGTGCCCGCGACCTCTTCCAGCGCCGTGACGAAGCCGCGCAGGACCGGGTCCTCCGCCATCACCCGCGGAAGCTGCTCGACCAGCCACCCGCTCCCGTTGTTCATTGCTGCACGACCACCCGGTGCTGGAACGACATGAACAACGCCTCCGGGCGCAGCCGTACCCGCTGGTCGACCTGGTCCAGGGTCACCTGGCGGCGCAGGTCGGCCGAGAAGATGTGCACGGCCTCCACGCCCTGCACGCCGAACGCCCCGTGCAGCACCCCGTAGACGTCGCCGAGGCGCAGGTCGACGCCGAACGGCCAGCCCTGCCCGCCCGGCCCGCCGACCAGCGGGTTGAGGTACTCGTACAGCGCCGACTCGGCCCGCTCGCGCACGGTCTCCGGGCGGACGCCGGCGCTCGCCCGCACCTCGGCCACCACCTTGACGCCCTGGTAGCGCGGCGGCTCCACCCGGATCCGCATGGTCAGCAGCCGCCGCGGCTCCAGGTACGCCTTGATCTGCTCGAGCAGCTCCGGCGAGATGATCAGGTCGTCGAGCTTCAGGGTCTCCGCCGGTACCTCGACCCGCGGCACCACGAGCAGCCGCGCCGGCTCCCCCGGCTGGGCCGGCGGCAGGCAGCGGGCCCGCGCGACGGCCGGTGCGCCGTCGAGGGTCAGCCGCTCGACGTCCTCGGCCGTGACCGCGCGGCGCGCGCCGCGCAGGTACAGCGGGCCGCGGATCTTCGCGTTCTCGACGCTCTCCGCGTCGACGCCCCCGGTGGCCGGGTCCAGGTTCGTCACCGACGCCACGAAGGGGATCGACGTGTGCAGAACCGTCAACCGGTTCGCCGCGACGTTGCCGCGCCGCCCGCCGCCGTACCGGTACCCGGTCACGTAGATCTGCGCGTCCTCGGGCGGAACCGCGCCGTGCTGGCGGGCCCGGCCCTCCCGGTCGAACACCCTGGGGCCGAACCGGATCTCGCCGCTGGCGCCGGACCAGGTGAACACCTTGTCGTCGGCGGTGGCGTCGGACAGGTCGGCCACCTCCGACCAGACCTGCTCCTCCGGCTGGCCGCCGCGCTCGTGCCGCGACGGCACCACGCGCACCGTCTCGTCGGCGTGGCGGGGCAGCACCGGTGCCCGCCGGACGGTGAACACCTGCCCCGGCCGCCCGGTGCTGACGCCGAGCAGCTCGGCCGGCGCCGGCTCGGCGTGGTGTGCCGCCACCGCGCCGCCGATCGACAGCGCCGTCAGCGACTCCAGCCGCGGCGGGTTGCGGTACTCCGGCTGCCCGGCCTCGGCGGCGACCAGCCGGCAGCGCAGCCAGTGGGCGCGCCGGGTGCCCAGCGCCAGCGGCTTGTGCCGTGACGGCAACAGGAGCGTCACCTGACCCGGGGTGTTGAACCCGGCGCTGGTGTCCTCGAGGATCCGCGCCTCGCGCCACTCCCGGCCGTCCCACGCCTCCCACTTGCGCGGCGGGCGACGCGGGTCGACGCCGGCGCCCTCGGGGCCGGTCTTGACGTCGAGCCGCAGCAGGTTGCCGGCGGCGGAGTCGGCGAAGCCGAAGTAGACGGCCTCGTCGGGCCGCAGCGTCGGGAACAGCCGCACCGACGACGCCTCGCGGCGCAGGTCGTCCCAGTGGTCGGAGAACCGGTCGTTGGTGTGGGTCAGGCAGGCGACCAGTTGCGGCGCGACGATCTGCAGTTCCTCGTCGGTGAGGAACACGACGGCCTCGCCGTCGGCGCTGCGCTCGGTGCTCACCTGCGTGCCGGCCGGGATGCGCACCGGCTCGGCGCGCGGCGCGGTCAGGTTGAACACCAGGTCGACGCGGGCCGGCACGGCCGAGAACAGCTCGACCCCGACGAGTTCCAGGAACTTCACGTACATCCGGTCGGGCACCTGGTTGAGCCGGTACAGCGTCATCTCGGTCATCCAGGCGAACAGCTCGATCAGCGCGACGCCGGGGTCGGACACGTTGTGGTCCGTCCACTCCGGACAGTGCCGCGGGATGCGCCGCTTGGCCTCGTCGACGATGTCCTGGAACCGCCGGTCGTCCAGGTTCGGGGACGGCAGACTCACGCGATTCCCCCCTCTCCTGGGATCGAGTAGAACGGGTACACCAGGTTCCGCACGTCGTTGGTGGCCTTCAGCCGGTAGTCCAGCTCGATCTTCACCTCGGCGGAGTCCTGGTCGGCCACGGCGACGACACTATCGAGTTCGATGCGTGGCTCCCAGCGCTCGAGCGCTTCCCGGACATACTGCTCGATGAGCCCGAGCGTGCCCGCGGTCAGCGGCGCGAAGATCAGGCTCCACATGCGACACCCGAACTCCGGCCGCATGACCCGCTCGCCGGGGATCGTCGACAGGATCATCCTGATCGCCGCGTCGATGTCCGCGCCGCCGCCGATGAGACGCACCGAACCGGCCGGTGTGATGGTGGTCGGGAAGCTCCAACCCGCTCCGATGAAGTCGCCGTGCGCCACCGGGTCACCCCACCAGGACGTCGGGCGAACCGGATGCGATCGTGCCCACCGGCGCGTCGACCGGGTCGTTGCACGTCATCACGGCGTCGCCGACGCGGGCCAGCGGCTTGTTGTTGACCAGCACGGTCTGCGAGCCGAGGAGCACCTTGCCCTGGTTGGTCGGCGGCTTGCTGAACGTCGTCGGCGGCGGCGGGATATGAGGCGGCGTGTGCTGGCAGATGCTGTCCTGCGTGGCCGCCGGCAGCTGGTTGATGAAGACGTCGGTCGACAGCGCGCTCACGAGCAGGCTGGTGAACGGCAGCGGGGTCGGCACCGGTGGCCCGCTCGGCGGCACGCACAGGTGCGTGTCGATGCCGGTGACCTGGTCGTTCTGGCGTGCGGCGGGTTGGCCCACGGGTGTTTCCTCTTAGTTGAGCTTGATCGGCTTGCCGGACAGGGTCATCGGGCCGGACGAGGTGATCTCGATCTCGGCGCCGTTGAGGACGAGCTTCTGGGTGGCCGTCACCTCGATCTCGGTGGCCTTGACCACGAGCTTCTGCTCGCCGGCCAGCGTGGACTCGCTGCTCTCCAGGTGCAGCAGGTTCTTCTCGCCGGCCAGCGACAGGTGCACGGCGGGCGTCGGGTCGTCGGTAAACAGCAGCCGCGAGTCGATCCGGCTGACCAGCCCGCGCTCGACGACCTTTCCGTTCGACGCCGCGTCCGGCAGCGGCGGGGTGTCCTTGCGGTTCCACAGCCCGCCGAGCACCACGGGCCGGGTCTGGTCGTCGTGCTCGAAGCCCACCAGCACCTCGTCGTCGACCTCCGGCAGCCATTGCAGGCCCCGCTTCGGGCCGCCGCCGATGGTGGCCACCCGCGCCCAGGCGCTCTCGTCCTCGGCGGACAGCGTCGGGAACGTGACCTTCACGCGGCCCAGCGTCTCCGGGTCGGCGTTGTTGGTCACCACGCCGACGACCAGACCGCCCCAGCTGCGGGCGGCGCCGCCGCTGCTGCTGGCACCCCCGCCGGACCCGGCGCCCATCAGGTCGGCGAGCCCGGCCGGCTCCTTGCCGCCGCACACGAACCGCGTGACGTACGGCTGCCCGGCGCCGTAGATGTGCTCGACGCTGGTGACCCGGTACTTGCCGGCGAGGCGGGTGCCGACCGACTCGACCGTCACCAGCGCGCCGGCGCCCAGCGACGGATCGCCGGCCGCCTCCCCGCGCAGCACGACCTCGGACCCGGAGGCGCGCAACAGGAGCGACTGGGCCAACGCGTCGGCCTGCGCCTGGTCGGACACCGGGAAGTACCCGGCCGAGCGCTGCACCCGCCCGAACGCCCGCTGGGCGGCGTCGTGCATCTCCTGGCCCGCGGCCGCGTCGGTGCCGAGTTCCCCTTCCGTTGCGCGACCGAGGATCTCCTTCTTGGCCAACGGATCCCAGCCGCGCACCTGGACCTCGTCGCACCGCTCACCCGACGCGAAGCGCACGGCGAACCGGTTGAGGTTGCGTCCCCACTTCAGCGGCGGCGGCGAACCGGACGCCCGCGGGCCCTTCTTGAAATGGAAGGTCCACTCGCTGATCCAGAAGTCGAACCCGATGCGCGCCGCGCGGCGGCGCAGGAACGCGTAGTCGCTCTCGGCGACCTGCAACAGGTACTCGTGTACCTCGCCGGTGCTGTCGACGTCGGGCTCCAGGCCGTACTCGCCGGCGATCCGGCTCGCGACGTCGCCGTCGGTCACGCTCTGGAAGCTGCGCGACTTCGGCGCCCGGGCCATCCGGTGGGTCAGGTCGAGCCCGGCGAGCACCAGTTCGTGCTGGCCGAGCTTGCCGGGCTCCACCGAGATCGCGGTGATCTCGCCGGACGTCACCAGCACCGGGTCGCCCTCGCCGCGGAACGCGATCTCCACGCGCGTACCGAGCCGGAACAGGTCGCGGTCGAACAGCTCGAAGTGCGGGTCCTCGAAGTGGATCGAGAAGTAGTCCGGCAGCTGCACCGACTCCTCGACGCGCACCAGCGCCAGCCGGCCGTACAGGTCCGCCGCCAGGGGACGCCCGTCGGTGGTGATGACGACGCCGGCGAGGCGCTTGTCCCCGTCAGCCACGACGGCGCACCGGCAGCTCGGGGACCACCAGCACCGTGCCCGGCGCGATGTCCAGCGGGTCGATGATGTCGTTCGCCTCCGCGATCAGCCGCCAGTTGAACGGGTCGGCGTAGTAGGCGGCGGCGATCCGGTCGAGCGTCTCGCCGTGCACGACCCGGTGCACGGTGTGCAGCGTCGGCGTGTGCGACGTCGGGTTCTGCAGCGGCTTGAAGTCCTCGTCGGTGTACTGCTTGAGGGTCATGTCGGCCTTGGCCCGCAACGGCATGCCGCTACTGGCGAAGTACGTGAACCGCACCTGGAGCCGCTCCACGATCGCCTTGAACGAGTGCAGCTTTCCCCAGTGGAACTCGACCCACGGCGGCCGGGCGTTGTTGCGGGCGGGGTCGGAGCCCTTGAGCGAGTTGTCGACCTTCAGGAGGTCGAGCAGCTTGCTCGTGTGCTCGGTGACGTCGCTGCCCTTGTCGGTGGTGTCGAGCATCAGGCTCAGCGTCAGCGTGCCCGGCTGGCCGGCCTGGAACTGCAGGTTCGGCGTGTTGCCGCCCTTCTTCTCCGGCACCTGCCACGTGTTCGACTTGGTGATCGTCAGCTCCGACGGGTTGAAGAGGCACTCGAACTTGTCGCCCTTCTCCGTGAGCAGGTAGGCCTTCTCCGGTCCGGCCATTGTCAGAACACCCCCGCCCAGCGCCCACCGCGCCGCTCGATCTCGCGGAGCAACCGCTGCTCCACCATCTCCACGATCTTGTCCGGGTCGACGCCCGCGCCCGCGCCACCGGCCGCCCCGCCGACGACGTTCTGGACCTGACCGGCGGCGCCGTCCACCGCGGCATTGCCCGCCGGGGCGCTGCTGCCGGCGGCGCTTGCGCCGCCGGCACTGACTTGTGCCTGGCCGAACGCCCCCTGCGCCCACGACGACGCGTCGCCGGCCATGCCGGACGCGGCGCCCATCGCGTCTCCCGCAGCGGACGCCGTCTGGCCGGCGAGGCCGCCGGCCGCGTTCTGCGCGTTCTGTGCCCACGCCGACGCGTCGCCGGCCGCGCCGGAGAAGTCGGGCAGTTGGCCGCCCGGCATCGCCGCCAGCACCGTTTGCCGGGCCGTGGTCTGCGCCATGTCGGCCACGGCGCCGACGCCGCCCCCGACCGGCAACTGCGAGACCAGGCCGGCCCCGACGGCCGACGAGTCGTCGACCGCGTTGCGCGCGGCCGCCCCGGCCGAGCCGGGCAGCCCCGACAGCGCCGACGCTCCGGGCACGCCGGACGCCATGCCGGCCGCCGTGGGCAGGCTCGGCATGCTGGGCAGGCTCGGCAGATTCCCCGCGCCGGGCAGGCTCGGCAGACTCGACAAGCTGGGCAGGCTCCCGCCGCCCGGGATGCTGGTGGGGACGCCGCTCGGGATTCCGGCGGGCATGCCGCCGGGAATCCCACCCGGTGCCACCGGCAGGCCGCTCGGCAGCCCGCTGCCCACCGTGGGGCCGGTCGGGATCCCGCCGCCGAGCATGCGACGGCCGGCCGCGAGCGCGCCGCGCTCGTCGTCGTCGAGGTGGGAGGTCAGGCCGCCCAGGAAGAACCGCGGACGCCGCACCGGCGACCGGGTGTGCGTCAGCTCGTGCGCGAGCACCTGCATCGAGGACGGCGCCGTGGTGGGCGCCCCGGGCAGGTGGACGACGGTGCCGGTGGTCGCGCCGAGCGCGCCGGCGGCGGCCAGCGCCTGCCGGGTCGCCGGACCCGTCGTGAACCGCGGCGTGTACGCCCGGCCGGTGATCTCGCGGGCCATGGCGTGGAACGCCGACGGCAGCGGCCGCGGGTTCTCCAGCGGCCGGGCCGCGACCGCGGCCTCCCACCGCTCCCGCGGCGTGCGCGTCCGCTCGGTGCGCGCCGCCGCGGCCCCGATCGGCGACGCCGCCGGCGGCGTCGTCGACACCGCACCCGACGGGTCCGGGGCGGCGATCGGCGCCGACGATCCGCCCAGCACCGGCAGGGTGGCCGCCGGAACGGGTGCGCTCACCGACGGGCCGGCCACGGGCGCGGTGGCGAGGCTCCGCACGGGGGACGCGAGCCCGCGGGCGGCCACCCCGGTGTGCCCGGGTAGCGCCGCGGCGAAACCCGAGCCGGCGGAACCCGAGCCGGCGGCCGGGCCGGCCGTGCTGGCGCCGCTGGCCCCGGCCAGCGCGCGGGCGGCCGCGAGTCCGGCGCGGGCCGACGCACCCGGGCCCTGCCGACGTGCGGCCGCGGCGACGCCGCTCTGTCCACGGTGGACAGTGCCGGCACCGATCGGTCCGGTGACTTGCTGTCCATGGTGGACGGTGGCGGACGGGATCGAGCCCGTGCCGAGCCGGCCCAGGGATGCCGTGCCGGAACCGGCCGTCCCCGCGAACGCGGAAAAGGACGCCGGTCCGCCGAGGGCCGGAGCGAGCGCGGTGCCGGAGTCGGTGGCGAGCCCGGCCGGGCCGAACAGCCGGCCGCCGGGCAGACCGCCGTCGAGGAGGCCGATGCCGAACGGGCCGGCCGCTCCGGAAGCGCCGCCGGGGGCAGCCGCAGCGAGCGGACCAGCGGTACCGGGGCCGGCCGGGGGCGCGCCAGCGCCCGCACGCGGCCTCGTTCCGGTTGGGCGACCGGCGAGCGTGCTGGGGAGGGCGTGCACCTGCGTGCCCGGGGCAGACCGCTCCCCCCGCCGCATCGCCGCGGCACGCCCGGTGGACCCGGCGCGGCGCGGCGGCCGCACCACGCGGCCGGGCCGGGTGTCCACAGTGGACCCGACCATCGTGGACGGGGTCGCGTGCAGCCGCATCCAGGTCAGCGCCGTCCATGGTGGACGGACCGGGAGCGCGCCGACGACGTCGGCACCGACGGGCGCCGCGTGCCGCCGCGGCCGGAGCAGGCGGTGCACCGCCAGGCGCCGTGCCGCGAAGCCGCGCACGGCGACACCGGCGCGACTGATCAGGCCGTGCCGGCGCGGCAGGTCACGTGCTTGCCCGGAAGCCACTGTGGCACACCTCCAGTTCCTCGACCGCCAGATCGCGCGAGGACGCCGCGAGCTTGGGCCCGGTCCAGCGCACCGGCTTGGCGTTCTCGAACTCCCACGTGCGCACCGGCTTGCCCTGCGAGTCGAGCACGCTGACCCGGCCCGCGCGGCCGATCACCTTGTTCTGCTTGGCGAAGCCCTCGCCGGAGCACTCCATCAACCAGTCGAACAGGGCGTTGGTGTCGGTGACCCCACGCTTGAGCACCAGGTTCGGCCACTTCATCCGGCCGAGGAGCTTGTGCGTGTACGCGTTCTGGCCGCCCTCGGCGACGTCTTCGACGTCGATCGTGACCGCCAGGCCGGAGACCTCCGTGAAGGCACCGATCTGGCGGCCCTCCACCTCGAAGATGAACCGGCCGACGAAGGGCGGGTCGATCGTGCGTGCGTTAGCCACCGCGTACTCCTTGCCAAGCCCGTTCGTTCAGGTTGCCCACCTCCTGCAACAGCCGGATCCGGTCGCCGTGCTCGAGGTCGAGCAGGGTGTCGAACGGCCAGTGCAGGTGGTAGGCGAGGTAGGCGATCTCCTGCCAGAGCTCGTCGTGTGCGTACCGGCCTAGCCCACCTCCACGGAGCTCGCCGGGAAAGGGGCTCCCGGCTCCAGCGCGTCCAAGATGGACGGATCCTGGAAGTTGATGATCCGGTACAGGTCCTGCAGGTAGCTGAAGTCGCTCACGAACAGCGACTCGATGGTCTTCGTGGTGACCCGGGGGACCGTGCCCAGCTGGGTCACGACGCGGGACAGCACGATGACGGTGGCGTAGGACTCGTTCTCCTTGACCCGTGGATCGCGCAGCGGCTCGATCTCATCGCGGGCGCAGGCCAGGCGCATGGTTCCGGTGCGGTGCAGCGTGCCCTGCTCGTCGACGAAGCCCTTGGGAAGCGTGAACGGGTACTCCGTCTCGAGGCTCATGCAATCGCCCCGCTTCGCGGTGCGATGCATTCGCCGAACGCTGAGCTGATGATTCGCTCGCTACGCTCGCTCATGCAATCGCCCCGCTTCGCGGTGCGATGCATTCGCCGAACGCTGAGCTGATGATTCGCTCTCTACGCTCGCTCATGCAATCGCCCCGCTTCGCGGTGCGATGCATTCGCCGAACGCTGAGCTGATGATTCGCTCGCTACGCTCGCTCATGCCCGGTGCAGCCCCTCGTGCGTGATCACGACCTTCTCCGTCGCGACCTCGTTGCCGCCCGCGTCGAGTTCGGCGCCGGTCCACTTGGACGGCCAGCCGCGCTCGAAGTTCCAGCGGGCGACCTCCTTCTTCTGCGAGTCCTTGATGACGATCGAGCCGTCGCGGCGGGCCGAGTCGACGTCGCCGTCCTCGACCTGCTTGCGCCAGTCCCACAGCGCCTTGGACTCGTCCACCCGGCGCTCCAGCGTGATGTCGCTCCACTTCATCGCGCCGGGCACCTTGCGGATGATCATCTTGCCGTCCTTGGTGGCCTCCTTGTACTCGATCGTCTCGGTCTCCGACTCGACGCCCGAGCACTTGCGGAAGCTCGCCATCTCCACTCCGCCGATCTCCAGGACGAAGGCGAAGGTGGTCATCAGGTCAGGCATTCACGTGTTCCTTCCCTATTCGTTGTTTTGGCTCTCCGTTGGACGGGTCTACTCGCTGGTGGCGCCGCCGCCCTGCCACTGGCTGATCCGGAAGATCACGAACTCGGCGGGCTTGACCGGCGCGATGCCGATCTCGACGATCAGCCTCCCTTCGTCCACTGAGGACGCCGGGTTGTTGCTCCCGTCGCAGATCACGTAGAACGCCTGTTCCGGGGTCGCGCCGACCAGCGCGCCCTGCATCCACAGGCCGCGCAGGAACGACGTGATGTTGCGCTTGACCCGCTGCCACAGGTCGACGTCGTTGGGCTCGAACACGGCCCACTGGGTGCCGCGGCGGATCGACTCCTCGATGAAGTTGAACAGCCGGCGGACGTTGATGTACCGCCACGACGGGTCGGTCTTGGCCAGCGTGCGGGCGCCCCAGATCTTCGTCCCGTAGGACCCGAACGAGCGGATGCAGTTCACGCCCTCCGGGTTCAGCAGGTCCTGCTCGCCGCTGGTCACCTCGAACTCGAGCCGCGCGACGCCGCGGACGGCCTCGTTCGCCGGCGCCTTCCAGACCCCGCGGGTACCGTCGGTGCGCGCCCAGACGCCGGCGACGTGGCCGACCGGCGGGATGGTGATGAACCGTTCGCCGTTCGTGGCGCCCGGCCGGGCCAGCGGGTTGTTCACCACCACGTTCGGGTAGTAGAGCGTCGCGAACGCGGAGTCGCGGGCCAGCCGCTGGCGCCACTCCAGGGCGCGGGTGGCGTTGAGGCCGGGCGGCGTGTCGACGATCGCCATCCGGGTGTGGCTGGCCTCGCACCAGTCGATCAGCTGCTTCTGCACCGAGAGGTACAGCTCCTCGTCGACGCTGCCGTCCTCGTTGGTGGCGATCGTGATGAGGTCGGGGATCGCGACCATCGTCACGTTCTCCGCGATCGCGAGGCCGTGGTACCCGGTGCGCTCGGTGACCGAGCCCTCCAGGTCGGCCGGGGTGACCCCGGTCGTCACGGCCGCCGGCCGCTCAACCTGGTACCGGCCGGGCGCGGGCGCCCGCTCGGCCAGCGAGACGCCGTGCATCGGCGGAATCTCGATACGCACGAACCGGGAGCGCTCGTTGACAGTGCGCTCCAGGGTGCGCGGGCTCTTGCCGGTGAAGTGCAGGCCGCCGATCTCCTCCTGCAACGCCCCGTCGGCGTACACCCGCAGCGTGTACTCCTGGTTGTTCCCCTCGCCGCCCGGCGTCGGCTCCTGGCCGTTGCCGGTCTGCTCGGCCGGTGCCGCCGGCGGCACGATCTCCACCTCGACCCGCGGGCCGGGGTTGAGCGCCGCGACGTGCAGGCTCTCCACCTCGGGCCGCTCGGCCGCGGGCAGCGAGAGCGTCGCGCGCCCGTCGCCGTCGCCCTCGGCGCCGGGAATCCGGACGATGTACGCGGCGCCGCCGCCGTTCTCGAAGAACCCGCGCACCGCGTGCGGCAGGCGTGCCCCGCGCACGAAGCCGCCGTACACCCGCTCGTACTGCGGCCAGCTGGTGACCAGTTGCGGCTTGACGCCGGACGGGTCGGTCGGGTCGCCCTCGTCGGCGTTGTACTTCTCGGTGAAGCCGACGAACGCCGCGATGGCGGTGCCGACACCCTCGATGGGCATCGAGCCGCTCGGCTGCTCCTCGATGTAAACGCCCGGCGCTCCGTATGTCGCCGCCACGGCTGCCTCCTTCGTTGTGCCGTTCTACTTCGGTCAGGTCTGTATCGCGCTGGTCAGTAGCCCCGGATCGAGTTCGGTGGTGTACGACTCGCCGTAGTGCAGCGGCGGGAAGATCCGCATCATGGGCTGGGCCGACGAGCAGGCGACCACCTTGACCGTCGGGAACAGGTGCACGATCCGGTGCACCAGGTCGAGGACGCCGATCTGGTCGAGGTCCAGCACGAGGACGTCGGGGAGCGCCTGTACCAGCCGGTCGACGACGTCGACCTCGTTCGTCTGAACCAGTTCGATGCCGTCGCCGCGCAGGATCTCCTCGAACCCGAGCCGATGCAGTGCGCTGAAGTTACCCACCAGCACCCGCGTCATCGCCGCACACCTCCGCAGCGTCCGTCCCATAGACCAGTCGAGCCTCCTTGGTGGACCGACCGGACGACAGGGGCAGCGGTGCAGTCGAAAGTGCACCCGGGCGCTTTCCGACGGCCGCCCGTGCGGGCTCAGTCGAATCTTGGACGTTCGTCGATGACCGGACACCGACAGACGTCCAAGATCGCGGAAACTACGACTCTGACGGGTCGGCGGCAGCGGACCGCGCGGGTGGGGGCTCGGGCGGCACGGCGCGGATCTCGATCTCGGCGACCGGCGGGCCGACCTCGATCATCGCGGCCGCGTCGACCGTCGCCGTCACCGTAATGTCCAGGCCGGGCTTCAACTGTCCGCCGAGCGCCGACCAGAAGTCGGAGTTCTCGCTGCCGTCGCCGCTGCGCAGCAGCACCGTCGGCAGCGGCCGTACGGTGGCGAACGGTCCCTTCAGGTGCTCCTCCTGGATCACCGGGTTCAGCAGCAGCGCGGAGAGCACGCTGCCCAGCAGGGAGTGCTCGTCGCGCACCTCGGTGGTCCACGCCGTGACCAGATAGCGGCAGTCGACCCGGGGCAGCGGGTCACGCCGCACGCGGGTGCCGTTCGGCTGCGGGATCAGCTCCTCGCCCCACTGCCGCTCCTGCAGGTTGGGCCGCACGTCCCACAGGTAGAGGTTCACCGTCGGCCGGGAGACGCCCGCGGCCCAGTCGCCGTCGGGGGCGTCGAACACGATGTCGACCGAGCGCGGCGACAGCGGGACCGTCGCGCGCAGGTACGCCTCCAGGGATTCGTCGAGCAGATGCAGCATCAGTCCACCAGCTCGAAGTACCGCTCGAACTCGGCCTCGGTGCGCAGCCGGCCCATCTTCTGGAACTCGCGTTTCATGGCCAGCACAGCATGCCGCATCGTGATGGCGGTCCCGTCGTCGGCCGCCAGGAAGCCGGCGCCGAGGGCGGCGTTGCGGATGATGCCGCCGGACACCTTGAACTGACGGGCCAGGAAGTCGATGTCGATGTCCTCGACCGGGGCCGCCTTCGGGAACGCCCGCGACCAGATCGCCCGCCGCTCCGGCTCCTCCGGCAGCACGAAGTCGATGGCCACCGAGATCCGGCGCAAGAACGCCTGGTCGATGTTGCGCTGCAGGTTCGTGGCGAGCACCACCAGACCGTCGTAGGTCTCCAGCCGCTGCAGCAGGTACGCCACCTCGATGTTGGCGTAGCGGTCGTGCGCGTCGCTGACCTCCGACCGCTTGCCGAACAGCGCGTCGGCCTCGTCGAAGAACAGCACGAGGTCGCCGGCGGCGGCCGCGCCGAAGATGCGCTCCAGGTTCTTCTCGGTCTCGCCGATGTACTTGCTGACCACCGCCGACAGGTCGACCTTGTACAGGTCCAGCCCCAGCACGCCGGCGACCACCTCGGCCGCCAGCGTCTTGCCGGTGCCGGACGGGCCGGCGAACAGCGCCACCACACCTGTCGACGGCACCGACGGGAACTCCCACTGCCCGTACACCACGTCGCGGCGGCGGTGCCGGGCGGCCAGCTCGCGCAGCTGCCGCACGTCGTCGGGCGGCAGCACCAGGTCGTCCCAGCCGCGCCGCGGGCGGATGCGCACCGCGACGCCGTCCAGGTGGCCGCCGGCGAGGCGCCGCACCGCGGGCGAGATCTCGCCGTCGGTAGAGCCGGTCGCCGCGCCGACGAGCTTGAGCTGGTCGCGGCTGAGCCGGTACTGCGGGTCGGGCGGGCGCCCGAGCACCCGCTGCCAGTCACCCGGGTCGGCCTCGCCGCTGTCGATGCGGATCTCCCGCCACGGCCGCGGCGGCAACGAGTCCAACGGTTGCTCCAGCGCCGAGGACAGGACCCAGCGCAGGTGGGTGGTCCGGGTGATCGCGTCGCGCGCGGCCGCGTCCAGCGGCTTGTCCAACCCGACGACGACGAGGGCCGCGCCGATCGTGGCCTCCCGGACGAGCGCCGCCCACCCGGCCGGGTTCTCCGGTACCGGCGCCTCCACGCGTCCGGCGCCCGGCCACAGGTCCTCGACGGCGCGCAGCCGGCTCTCCGCGTCGCCGCCGTTGATGAGCACGACCCCCGGGCCGCCCTCGGCCCGCGCGCCCGGCACCCGCGCCGTTCCCGGTGGCAGTCCCGGGTCGGCGGAGTCGTCGCCGCGCAGGTGCCACACGACGCGGGCCGGCGGCGCGACCGTGCGCACGGCCCACGGCCCGGTGCCGGTGACCTCGACCAGTTCGGCCCGCCGCAGCGGCGCGTCGGGGGCGACCGCGCGGTCGGCCGGATGCCCGGGCCCGGCCGCGCCACTGCGCCGAGCCGCGAGCGGCTCGGCGAACATCCGGGCGAGGCTTCCCAGGGTGAGCTGGGGCAGGTGCACCGAGTCCTGGAGATAGGCCACGAGCCGCTGCCGGGCCGCGCTCGTCTCGACGGCGATCACGAGCGCGAGAACCTCGGCACCGGCCGGGTCGAGCCCGGCAGCCCTGCTGAGTTCGGCGAACGGCGTCGCCCCGTCGAGGTCCGCCGCGAACGCGGCGCGCGCCGCGGCGATCTGGTCGGCGAACCGGGCCCGCATCGGCGCCACGGCCTCCGGTGCGGGGCCGTCGATGCCGGGCAGGGACTTGAGCACCCGGTCGAGGTCGTCGGCGCTGACGTACAGGCCGGCGAAGTCGCGCGGCGGCCGGCCCTCCGCCACCCGGCAGACCAGGGCTTCACGTTGCAGCAGCAGATCCGCGAGGACCGCCCAGGTTTCCGCCATCTGGCTAGATTGCGCCCTCTCGCGTGGCCAGGGCCACCGCCTGGGCCCGGGTGCGGCAGTTCAGCTTGGTGAGCACGTCGTGCACGACGTTCTTCACCGTGCGCTCCGAGAAGCGCAGGTCTTCGGCGATGCCGCGGGTGTCGTGACCGTCGGCCAGCAGCCGCAGCACCGAGCGTTCCCTGTCGTTGAGCGCGCCGGGGCCGAGGTGCGACGCCTGCACCACGTGGGCCAGCAGCCGGGCCAGCATGTCGCCGGGCAGCGCCACCGTGCCGGCCACCACGGCCCGCACGCATGCCACAAGCTTGTCGGGAGTCAGACCGTCGTGCGGCAGGACCGCGCCGACGCCCGCGTCGACGATCTCGCGCACCTGCTGCTCTGTCGGTTCCCGGACGGTGGCCACCAGCTTGGTGGGGCCGCCCGCGGTGAGCCGCACCGCCCGCCGCAGCGCCGAACCCTCGGCCTCGAACACGAGGACATCGAGCGTGGTGACGACGGGCACCGGCGCCAGGCCGCCGCTCTCCCCCCGGACGACGAAGCCCGCCTGCTGCAGACAGGCCGCCATGCCACGCCGCACGATGGCGTGCCGATCGTCCAACCACACCGACGGAGGCTTTCCCGCCTGCACCCGTACCTCCCCCAGTTGCCGGCCGGGCGGCCCCCGTGACGCCGTCGACCTGGCTCGTTGTGCCAGCACATATTGAACAACATCGCCGCCAGCCCCTCTGGGCAACATCTACGGACCGTGGGTGCAACCGGATCAGCGATGTCGCGTTTCTGACGCGGCGCGGACATCCGACAGGTGATCCACGACACTCGACCTGCTTTCCGTCGCTGGCGCGGCGGCCTTAGCCTCGTGTCATGCCGAGGTATTCGCCGGAACAGATATACGGGTTCTGCCGGCTGGCTGGTTTCTCCCCGGACGAGGCCGCCACGTTCACCGCGATCGCGCTGGCCGAGTCTGGCGGCAACAGCCGGGCGTACAACCCGCACGGCGAGGACTCCAAGGGGCTGTGGCAGATCAACGCCCGCGCCCATCCCGATCTGGACTCGAAATACGACCTGTACGACCCGGTGCAGAACGCCAAGGCGGCGTACGAGGTGTCGCACCGGGGCGGCGACATCTCGCCGTGGACGGTCACCCACGGCGGCACCAGCGCGCGCTACGTGCGGTACAAGGACGAGGCGCAGGCGGCCGCGATCGCCTACGGCGACGGGCCGGGCCACGGCGTGTTCACCGGCACCATCGGCTACGGGCACCCGGTCTCGGCCGGCGACGTCGACGGGCTGGGCAACGCAACCCCGGTCGCGGCGCCCGGCCAGACCAACACCGCGCTCGACCATTTCCTCGACGTGGCGCAGGCCCAGGTCGGCGACAGGTACGTCTTCGGCGCCGAGACGAACCTCGACGACCCCAACCCGCAGGCGTTCGACTGCTCCGAGCTCACCCAGTGGGCGGCCCACCAGGCCGGCGTCGACATCCCCGACGGCGCCGCCGGGCAGTACCGGTACCTGCAGAAGATGGGCCTGCTGATCCCCGTCGAGCAGGCCAGGAACACGCCGGGCGCGCTGCTGTTCCACTTCGCCAGCGACCCGGTCGGCGGCAAGGGCGAGCCGTCGGTGGCGCACGTGGCGATCAGCACCGGCGACGGCAAGACGATCGAGGCGGCGAACTCGCGGGTCGGCGTCATCAACGGCGAGGTCGGCAACAGGTTCAACTTCGCCGCGATCATCCCGGGCATCTCCGACGGCCACCCGCTCGTGCTGACCGCCGCGCCGGCGGCCGCCGTCGGCGTAACGGCGGCACCGCTGAACTTCGGTGGCCCCGACACCGACCACGACGGACTGTCCGACGAACTCGAGCGCCGGCTCGGCCTCGACCCGCTGCGCGCCGACACCGACGGCGACAACCTCACCGACGGTCAGGAACTGGTCAGTGGCGAATCCGACCCGAACCGCGGCGACACCGACGGCGACCGGCTCGGCGACGCGTTCGAACTCGCCCGCGGCCTGGACCCGATGTCGCCGGACAGCGACAAGGACGGGCACCTCGACGGCAGCTTCGGGCAGAACCTCACCGACTCCGACCTGGACGGCCTCGACGACAACCTGGAGACGGCCCTGGGCCTGAACCCCCAGGTGGCCGACTCCGACAACGACGGCTTCGGCGACGCGCTGGAGGTGCACTCCGGCGTCGATCCGTTGAGCGCCCAGGTCACCCCGCTGACGGCGAACCACGTGCCGGGCAGCGGCGCGCAGCCGGTCGAGGCCGCGCAGCCCGGCGCCGGCGACCTCGACCACGACGCGGGCCACGTGGTCCACTGATGCCCGCATGAGGATGGAGATCGTCGTCCCGCAGACCGCGGTGAGCGTCTCGCCGGGGGTGGAGACCCGGGTGCGCATCCAGGTCGCCAACCGCGGCGACGCGGTCGTGCCGGTGCGCATCGGGCTGGCCCGCGGCCGGGTGTCGGCCTGGGCGCAGGCCGAGCCGTCGGTGGTGTCGGCCGGCCCGGGTGAATCGACGGGCGTCGACCTGGTGTTCCGTCCGCCCGCGACGGCGCAGCCGGCCTCGACGCTGCAGCCGTTCACCGTTCAGGCGGAAGACCTGAACACCGGGTACGTCGCGGCGCGGGCCACCGGGCTGCTCGCCGTCTCGGCGCCGGTCACGTTGTCGGCCTCGTTGGCGGTCGAACGCGTGCGGCGGCGCAAGGTGAAGGTCACGGTCACGGTGCAGAACACGGGCGACGAACCGTTGACGGTCGGCGTGCGGCCGTCGGTCGAGATGGTCGGCGAGGGGGCGAAGCTGCAGGGCAAGGCCGCCGAGAAGGCGGAGAAGAAGGCCGCGCGGCGCGCGACGGCGAAGCC
>Ga0207689_10001643_pt1 | contig 21180 bp, 24 predicted proteins | sample KBSMisM52_FD_184312 | JGI IMG/M metagenome (GOLD analysis project Ga0207689, IMG submission 184312) | Miscanthus rhizosphere microbial communities from Kellogg Biological Station, Michigan, USA - KBS Miscanthus M5-2 (SPAdes) (version 2) | ecosystem: Host-associated > Plants > Roots >... | reverse complement strand
CCGATGTTCTTCCCGAATCCGGGCTACACCAACAATTTCGTTTTCAAGGCAATGCCGCGACGCTGGGGCGTCGATCTGAATTATCGATTCTGAGCGAGATCCGACTCCGGCTCGACGCTCGCACTTCGTTCCCGCGATAGCGTGTCGCGAGCACGACCTACCAGACGACGACGGACGCCAAGCCTAAGCGCAGCCACCTGGGAGGGGAGCGCATGAACGCGCAGCTGCGAACAGGCTCGACGAGTATCCACTCCGTTCTTGTGCTTCCTCGCCGATTCCACAGGCAGGGAGGGGAAAAAGTCGGAGCGGCCGTCCAGGGGCATCGGCTGTTAAGGAAGCCTAAGGTCGCTGCATTCATCCAGCGAGAACAGAAAACCCGATCTGAACGACTACGGATGGACGCTGACGAAGCGCTGGAAACTATCACCCGGCACGCACGGGGCGATATCCGAAAGCTGTTCAAGAACAACCGACTGCTCCCCATCAGCGATTGGCCCGAAGACGTGGCCCACTGCGTGCGGGTGACTCCCAACAGAAGGCCTCGAACTCGCGGTGTTTCGAACACCGCGAGTCGTCGCCATTGGACACCACCCGCCTCGCCGAGATCGCCACGGTCCCGGCGCGTCGCCACGCTCGAAGATGGGTATCACGTGTGCGTAATTGAACAGCTCACGAAGGGCCGATCTGCTACCGTTCGCGCCGTCTCGGCAACACGGGCGGTCCAAGTCGTGCCATTTCACATTGAGCATGATCGTCGGCGTTGACCGTCAGGGACGCGTCCTTCTGGCACGAACGCCTTGACGTGCGTGTTGCCACGAGGACGTGGAATCTGCCCGTCGTCGCACCGGCCTGGCCCCTGTCTTGGGGCACGGCACTGTGCGCCTCGTGCTCTGCCACGGGCTGACCGCATACGCGTCGGAGGACCTGGGTTCACCGTTTCGGAGGAGATTCAGCCATGCGAAGGATCGGAATTGCGACCTGCTACGCGCTCGTGATGGTGTTGACGCTACTTGCGCCCGCCAGTGCCCAGGTGATTGACTTCACCACTATTGACGTCCCTGGGGCTTCGGCCACCCTGCCACGTGATATCAACTCTGAAGGTGACATCGTCGGCTTCTACGGTGTCGGGGCTGCCTTTCCTAATGGCTTCCTGATCCACCAGGGCATCGTTACCGACTTCGTAGTCCTTGGAGCCGTAGCTACTCGGCCCCGCTCCATCAACCCTCAGGGTGACATCGTCGGCTTCTACGTGGCCGGGGGAGTCACTCATGGCTTCCTGTTCGTCGAGGGCAGCTTCACCACCATTGATGTCCCTGGCGCTACCTCCACCCAGCCCTTCGGGATCAATCCTCAGGGTGACATCGTTGGCCAGTACTCGGCTGGGGGCACGCTTCATGGGTTCTTGCTTGACAAGCATGGCCGCCTCACGACGATTGAGGTGCCTGGCGCCCCCTCCACGGGGCTCTTCGGGATCAACCCTCGGGGCGACATCGTTGGCCAGTACGCGGCTGGCGGGACCACTCATGGCTTCCTGCTCGACAAGCATGGCAACCTCAGGACGATTGACTTCCCCGGCGCCTCCTCGACACAGCCCATTGATATCAACCCTCGGGGTGACATCGTTGGCATGTACTCGGTTGGGGCCATTACTCACGGGTTTCTGCTCGACACGGCGGGCAGCTTCATAAGCATTGATGTCCCTGGTGCCTCCTCCACCGCCGCATCGGGTATCAACCCTCAGGGTGACATCGTCGGCACGTACTCGGTCGGGGGCATCACGCACGGGTTCCTGGCACGATAGGGCACGGCCGGAAGCGCTGCCCAGCCGAGCCACACAACGCACGACAAGTGGGTCGCCAAGTGTCGCCTCGGTCGTAAGCGATTTCAAACCGGAGGGCGAGAACATGAAAGCCACGATCAGACGCACTGGCGCGTCGACAACTCTCGCGATTGCGGTCATCACACTGTTCGTCCTGGGCACGGCACCCACGGCTCACGCGGACGAGCCACGGGCATGCTCGAACGCAGCCTGAAGGGGAGCTTCGGCTTCACCAGTCAGGGAGCACTTGTGGCGAACTCTCCACCCGCGGTAATCGGCCCGTTCGGTGAGATTGGCCGACAGACCTTCGACGGGCGCGGCAACACCGAGGGCACCCGCAGGCATCACGCGGCAGGCGAGGGCGGACATCCGCAAGCTTTTCAAGGACGGGAAGCTGCTGCCGATCAACCGATGGCCTGACGATATGGCCATGGCCGATTGTGTCAAGACGTTTTCCGAACGAAGCTGGACCGGCTCGACAAGGTGTTCATCTACCAGCAAGCAATAGACCGAACCACCTACGAGACGCAGCGCGACAAGCTTCGCGAGGAGCTGACCCTTACCGAACTCGCAACTCACGACGCGAAGATAGAAGCGTTCGATGTCGAAGGCATCCAGGGTTTGCCGAGCATCTCGTAGCAAACGCGGGACGCCTTTGGGCCGAGGGAAACCTGGAGCAGCGTCAGATGATCCAGCGAGCGATCTTCCCCGAAGGACTCACGTTTGACGGGAAGGAAGTTGGAACCGGAGTAGCCTGCTTGGCTTTCATGCAGTTGCAGGAATCCGACGCGGTCCAAAATGGGATGGCGTCCCCACCGGGATTCGAACCCGGGTTTCAGCCTTGAAAGGGCCGCGTCCTAGGCCTCTGGACGATGGGGACTTGCGGAGAGTCGCGGTCGGCGCGCCCGTGCGCCGTCCACAAACATCCTATCTTAGCGCGTCTCGGCGTTTGGATCCTGAAGGCCGATCGAGCTTGATCTCAGTACGGACCGCTGTCTCGTCGCAGCCCCAGCCTGAGGACATAGACAACCCGCCACACCATCAGGCCGGCGACCGCCAGACCTGCGAGCGTCTCCTCCATCGATCCGGCCCTCGTCAAACAACGGCCACCAGATGGCGGCCCGTGCGTGATAACTATTGTAGTCGGTCCCGACGCGCATCATGAGACCAGTCCCGAGACATCGTGACGCCTATGGCCAGCAGATGTGGGCCTTTCTGAACGGCGGCTCGCCGATCGAGGTCGTCGAACGTGACGATGGGTTCGTGAGCACGGCGCACAGCAACGCCTCGTACTTCGATGACATCGGGAAATGGTCACCGATCGAGCGGCGCGCGATCCAATTCGCACGCGGCCGCACCGCTCTCGACGTCGGCTGCGGAGCCGGGCGCGTCGCGTTGCATCTGCAGTCGAAGGGCTATCGCGTCACGGCGATCGACAACTCGCCGCTGGCGATCAAGACAGCGAGAGCGCGCGGCGTGAAGCATGCGCGTCTCTTTCCTTTCGAGAACATCGGCCAGCTCTCCTCCGGCTCACTCGATACCGTCGTCATGTTCGGCAACAACTTCGGCCTGTTCGGCAGTCGGCGGCGCGCACGAATTCTCCTGAAGCAGTTGCATCGGATCACTCGCGATCGCGCCGTGCTCCTCGCGCAATCGCTCAACCCACACGCCACCAGTGAACCCGCGCATCTCGACTATCAGCGCCGCAACAGACGACAGGGGCGGATGCCTGGTCAGATCCGGCTCCGCATTCGATATAACCAGTGGATTGGACCGTGGTTCGACTACCTCCTCGTGTCACCGGAGGAGATGTCCGCGATTGTGGATGGGACGGGATGGGAAGTGGACCGCTTCCTGACCGAAAGCGGTCCACGCTTTGTCGCGGTCGTTCGCAGGGTGTGATTCGTTGAGCGAGAACGATCGAGCAGGGCTGTGCACGTCGTGCACGCACGCGCGAACGATCGAATCATCGAAGGGCGCGACGTTCATCCGATGCGAGCTGTCCTTCACCGATCCTCGATTCGCGCGCTACCCGAGGCTGCCCGTCATTCAATGCGAAGGCTATGCGTCGCGCGGCTTCGAGCGCGGCTCCTGATCTTTCTCGTTGCCCGGCAGGTGTTTCTCGAATTTGTCACCCTGGCCGCGACCCGGATCGTCCATCGGGCGACCCCGATCCCGCTGTATCGGATCGGTGGGCGGCGGATTCTGCGTGTGCCGGTTTCTGTCTTGTTCCTGGTTCGGATTCTGATTGGTAGCCATGGTGGTCTCCTGGCGGCGCGCGGCGACGCGCCCTCGGCCGTGCGGACGTCTGGCCGGCAGCTCAAGGAGCAACGGCGGTGCCACCGCCTTCTCAGCCAATCGCATGGACCTCGACTTGCTCTGATCCACGCGAGGTTGTTATGAAAACTCCACAGGCTGACGGCAGTTCCGAACCATTGAACGCGACGGAGAAGCCGCGTCTACCGCGAAAGAAGCAGCCCGCGCCTCCGGCTGAACTTGGCGACCAGCACATCGGCGCGACTGAGGATCAGGTGTCAGATACACAAGCGCCGGCCGGCGAGGAATACAAAGACGAGCCGAGGCAGGGCTGAGGCGGATGGCTTGCCATCCGAAGCTCGCGACCGAATGCAGGCGAGCGAAGGATGGTGGGCCCCCCGGGGATCGAACCCGGGACACCCTGATTAAAAGTCAGGTGCTCTACCACTGAGCTAGGGGCCCTGCCCGGGGAAGCACAGCATTGTACCATGCGCCTTCTCGCGGTCAGGACCGAGCGCGGCCGATCGACATGTGCGCACACGAGCGACGATCGCAAACACGCTCGTGTGAGTGCGTGTATGCGTGCGCGAAATTATCGATGCCCTGTTCGCCGTGGCAGCAAACGATCGGCGAGCGTATAGAGCGCGTACGGTGGCGCGAGCGCCATCTGATCGACCGTGTCAGGATGCGCGGCCGGTGCACTCGCGGCCTTGAACACCGCCTTGCGCAGTACGAGCTTGTCAACTTCGTTGGTGACCCAACGTGCAGACACGAATGCGATGAACAGATCACTCAACCCGAGGAGCACAAGTCCAAGACCGCCGTTGGCGTTGACCGTCGATCCGGCGGCCTGAACCGCCCAGAACAGACAGAGGGTGACAACGGCCCCCGTCACAATATTTCCCACGATTCCCACGCGGACCACACGAGTCCCACCCGGCGTCAATGTGACGATCGACGGCAGCAGGCGCGCATGGTCCGACAACACCGCGTTGAGTGCTCCCCCAACTCCGCCTACAACAAGCGCCACAAGCCAAAGAAAGGATGTCATGGCTGCTAGACCAATCTCCTGGGCCGGACTGCATGCCCAACCCGCTCGTTGTGGAGAACGTCGCGGCCAATCGTCCCGTACAGCCCTGTGCGCAGTACGACACCGGGCTGAGCTGGTCGCTGCCTTGCCGCCGAGCCGGGCTTCATGACAAGATGCCGGCCGGGGGTGCTGTAATGGTTGGGCCAGCGATGACAACTCCGCCTGTGTCCAATCCTCCCTCGATCGAACTGCTTCGACGCGCCCGTGCCGGTGACAGTCGGGCACTTGATCGACTTTTTCAACGTTACCTTCCATCTCTTCATCGCTGGGCGCACGGCCGCATCCCTCGATGGGCCAGGAACTCCGTTGACACCGCCGACGTCGTACAGGAAACCGTGCTGCAGACGATCCGCAATCTCGGCTCGTTCGAGCCGCAACGTGAGGGCGCGTTGCTCGGCTATCTCCGCCGATCGCTGCTCAATCGGATTCGCGACAGATTCCGCTACGCGGCGCGTCACCCGGCTCCGGCCGAATTGACCGACACCTCTGCCGATGACAGCGCATCACCGCTTGATCTGGCAATTGGCGAGGAAGATCGTCGCCGATACGAAGAGGCCCTGACGCGGCTCATGCCCGGCGATCGTGAAGCCATCGTCGGACGCATCGAACTCGGTTATAGCTACGAGCAACTCGCGCTGATCTTGAAGAAACCCACGCCCGGGGCGGCACGTGTCGCGGTACGCCGGGCCCTCCTCCGACTCAGCGACGAGATGCGCTGTGAGCGATGAGGAGCTGAGCGAATCGCTTGCCGCGGCTGTCGCGGATCACGCCAGCATAGACTGGCGCCAGTCCTCGGAGCGCCTGCAAGCCGCCGATCCTGAGCTCGTACATTCCCTCCAGGTCATTTCCGCGATCGGCGAGGCGCGCCGCGCCAGGGTGGTCGCCGATCAAACACGCAGCGCACGCGTACTCCGTGGCCTGTCACTCGCCGTCGCCACCATCACCATCGGGAAGCTCGCGCTCGCCGCTGTCGGACTGATCGCGAGGTGGGAACTCGTCAGCAGCGGAGAGATACCCTGGGCCTCGAGCCTGAACGTCGCGCTGTTTGGCTTGACTGGCGTGCTGCTCATGGCCGGCAGCACGCGCGATCGTCGCGTGCAGGCGCTCGGTCTGCTTTTTCTCGTCATCGCGTCGGCATTTGCCGGTCCATTGCTGGTGGCCCTGAAGGGCACCGGGTGGTCCGGTTTGGCAACGACGTTTACGCCCTTGTACGGTGAGGCGTTTCTGGCACTCGCCCTGTGGCAATTCGTCTGGCTGTTTCCGAGCGTGCCGAAGCCACGGTGGGCGAGACTGATCGGGAAGATCTTCCTGGTTGGGTCGGGCGCACTCGGACTCACCTTGTTTGCCGCCAACGCCGTCCTCGGCCTCACCACGTTGCCCACCGCCGCAGCGCTGCGCATCTTCGATCGGACGACCTCGACAGTTCTCTACTGGCCGCTGCTGTTCGCGGTTGCCGCCCCGGCCATCCCTTATTTGATCTGGAAGTCACGCGTCGAAACCGCAGCGAACCGGCTGAAAATCACCTGGTTCGTCGCCTCGCTCGGCCTCGCCCTTTCGCCGATGCTCACGGCGGTCTTGCTCACACCGTTCGTGCCCACGCTGGGCAGCCCCGAGTGGCGCACGAGCGTGGGTGCGATTCTCTACATTGCGCTGGCGTCGATGGTGCCGATCACCGCGTATGCGGTCGCCGTCAGTCACGTGCTCGATCTTCACCTCGTCATTCGCGCGACGTTCCAGTACGGATTGGCGAAAACGTCGGTCTGGTGCGCGATCCTGCTTCCGCTTTTCTATGTGGCGCTCGACGTGTACCGCTACCGCGGGCTTCGCGTCGAAGAGTACCTGACGGTTCGTCGTCCGTTCGAGCCGCTGCTGCTCTCGCTCGTCAGCTTCGGCGTCCTCACCTATCGGCATCAGATCCTTCAGCGTGTCGATCGCTGGTTCCGACGCGAGGCGGCCGATCACACCGAGGCGCTCGCCCGGCTCGAACGAGGGCTGAGATCCGCGCGCACGATCCGGGACATCTCGGGAGTCCTGAAGCGGGAAATCGAGCGCGCGGTGCGCCCCAAATCCGTGGCCGTCCTCATCGTGGACGATCGCCGCGGACAGTTGCTCTCGCTCGAGAGCGCCGTGCCCCCGTTGCGCCAGGGATCGGCCCTGCTCGATCTCCTGCGATCGGTGCGAACCGAGATCCAATTGAGTTATCGCGCAGACGGACCGGTCGCAGGCTTGCTGCCGCCCGGGGATCGTGCATGGCTCGCGGGCACCGGTTTCGGATTGTTCTCGCCGCTGCTCGGCTCACCCGGAACGCTCCTCGGCGTCGTCGGCATCGGCGAAGGCATCAACGGGCTTCCGTATACAGAGCGGGACTGCATGCTCATCACGGCGATGAGCGGGCAGGCCGCATTGAAGCTCGAGAATAGTCAACTGCGCGAGCGAACGCCGACGCTGGCCCCCTCTGCGTCGAGCGAAGACGCCATCGCGGACTGGGAAAACGAACCGGCCGAGCGCTGCCCCGAGTGCCGTGCGATGTGGAAACCGGCCACGCGACGTTGCACGTGCGGCACCGCCACGGTCGAAGCCGCGCTGCCGCTGAACGTCAAAGGGAAGTTCCAGGTCGAGCGATTCATCGGATCGGGTGGCACGGGGGTCGTGTACCTGGCCGTCGACCTCGCGTTGGATCGCAAGGTGGCCATCAAGACACTGCCGGCGATTCGTTTGAAACACGCCTCGCGCCTGCATCGTGAAGCCCGGGCGATGGCCAACGTCCTCCACCCGAATCTCGCGCTGATCTACGGCGCCGAAGAGTGGAAGGGCACGCCGCTCTTGATCTTCGAGTTCCTCGAAGGGGGCACGCTCCTCGACTCCCTGACGCGTGGACCGCTCTCCCTCGAAGAGGTCATCGATCTCGGCACCGTGCTGGCCGACGCGCTCGATCGCGTGCATGGATCCGGCGTCCTGCATCGCGACATCAAGCCGAGCAACATCGGCTACACATCTGACGGCGTGCCGAAGATCCTGGACTTCGGACTGGCGGCAATCCTCGATCGTTCGCGCGGAGCAGGTACGCTTCCGGCGGTTCTCCCGAGCGACCCCGGCCTCATCGCCGAACTCGCCTGGGGCACGGAGCCGACCACGAGCCTGACGGTGACGCAGCAGTTGGTCGGCACGCCGTTGTACCTGTCACCGGAGGCGTTGGCGGGCCAGGTGCCGCAGGCGTCGTTCGATCTGTGGAGCCTCAGCCTGGTCTTGTATCAGGCATTTGCGGGACGCCATCCGCTGGCCGGCGAGTCGATCGTCGATCTCGTCAAGACGATTCGGCGAGCGTCTCTCCCGGACATTCGCGATTTTCGACCTGAATGCCCCGCTGCGTTCGCCGCCTTCCTCAACGACGCCCTCTCTCCCGTCGCGTCCCGACGGCCGGCGAGCGCCGCTGAACTGCGGACACGACTCCGCTGGCTTCAGGGCCATCTGTTTCCACAAGCCAGCTGATCGAATTCGTCTGTACGAGGTAAGCCATCGCGACGTTCTCCGGTGGAAGGGATCTATTTCCCTCTCGAGGTCGCCATGACACCAGCGCAAGAAGTCGATTACATCCTGAACGATTGTTTTTTCGCAGTCGGCCAGGCCGTGGGCACACGCAAGAGCCTTGACTTCGACGTCATCCCGTGGTGGCGGGCACGCTATCGCGCCTTCTTCCTCCACGCCATGTCGGCCAACGGCAACTCGTGGCTCCGCGACCGTGACCGTGTGACGGCCGTCGGTCGCTTCCTCGGCCAGCGTGCTCTGTTCCACGCCGGCGATCAAACCTCGATCGACCTTCGCAGCGCGGCCCTGGCATCAACCGACGTCGAGATCGGATGCCGGATGAACGCGGAACGCGAAGGCCTTCGGCCGCAACCCGCGAACGGATGACCGGAGCGGCCAGCTGTACCGAGCGCTTCAGCCCAGCGCTGTAGCCATTCGACATCCGGGCTGACGTGCATTTTTTCATGCGAAGGAGACCAGTAGTGAACACACAAGAACCCCGCAATCCGTTGCACGGAGGCGTGACCGATCCACTGCCGGTGACATCGCCGGACACGCTGCACGATTCACCAACTTTCGTCGACGTTCAGGAGCTCGAGCGCCAGGTCGAATACATCGTCGACGAGTGTTTCTTTACAGTGGGCCAGGTCGTGGGCATGCGCACGACGGTCGATTACGCGGCCGTCATCTGGTGGCGTGATCACTATCGTCAGAAATTTCTCGCCGCGATGACGGCGTTCGGCAATCGTTGGCTGCAGGATCGGTCCAATGTGACGAGTGTGGCGATCATGCTTGCTGAACGGGCGGTCCGCTACTCTGAGGGCAAGCCCTCGATCGACGCCGAGGCGGCGCGCAGGGCCGCAGCCGACGTCGAACGCCATTGCGCACTGCACGCGCGCCGCGCGGCGCGCCGTCAGGGGCTCGACTCATCGGACACGTCCGCGACGCGGATCGCCGGTTACTGGTGCACGTGGTGAGGTGAGTTACAACGATTTCACAATTCGAGCAGTGGTGATGGCCTGACCCACGTGCCGGGTGCAGTGCTCTGCCGCGTGAAAGAGGAGGCCAAGGACGTTGGTCGGCAGGCCTGCTCGTCCGAGCTTCCGCTCGTCGAGAAGCGACTCTTTCGACGTGGCGGCGAGCTGCTGGAGAGCGCGATCGATGATGGCGTTGACACCGGACAGCACGGCGACCAGCGAAGCGGCTGGCTCCCCCGGCGCGCCCTCTTCGCGCAGGGCGGCTTTCTGTGAGTCAGACAGTGTCTCGCCCCTCGCGTACGTGAAGAGACGGTCGAGCGCGCCTCCGGTGTGACGGACATGAAATCCGATCGATGCGGCGCCGCCCGGCCGCACCCACACATGCTCCGGCGGAACATCGCCGGCGAGCCGTTCGAGGTCTTCACGCGCCTGCAGCAACGCGTGTACCACCGGCATGAGCAAAGGCTCGAAGCCGGGAACCGCGCCACGCTGCCACACTTCTGTCTGGGGTACTGAGCTCATCTCTTCACTTTATCCCGAATGCTGTACACGGCGGGCCTAAGACTCGCCGCTACACTGTTCTGGTGCCGTCCGTCGAATACGTCCCTCAACTTGCCACGCTGACGCGGACTCCTCCATCCGGCGACGAATGGGTTCACGAGATCAAGCTCGATGGCTATCGCGTCGGCTGTCTCATCACCGACGGCCGTATCCGGCTGGTCAGCCGGCGAGGGCTCGACTGGACACCGAAATTTCCGGAGATCGTCGAAGCCTTTCGCGCGCTCGCGGTGAAGAACGGGTTGATCGATGGCGAGCTCGCGGTCGTGCTCCCCGACGGGCACACCAGCTTCGAGGCGATGCAACGCGCCGTCGGCAGCCGTCCCCCACGCACCGGCCTCGTGTACTTCGCATTCGACCTGATTCAGCTTGAAGGTGAGCGCATCGATCGCTTGCCGCTCGAGGCGCGTAAGGCGCGATTGCTCGAACTGGTCGGGCCCTCGAAGTCCGGTCGCATCCGCTACACCGAGCACGTCGATGGGCGTGGCACCGACGTCTTCGAGCAGGCATGCCGGATGGGCGTCGAGGGGATCATCTCCAAGCGCCGCGATCTGCCGTATCAACCCGGACGACGCGATAGCTGGCGAAAGATCAAGTGCCTTCAACGAGACCTGTTCGTGATCGGAGGCTTCACCGATCAGGAGGGCGCACACGACGGACTCGGCGCCTTGCTCGTGGGACGCTACCGGGGCGAGAGGCTCGTGTACTCCGGCCGGGTCGGCACCGGCTTCACTCACGCAGTGGCGCGCGATCTGCGCACGCGGCTCGAGGCCATCGAGCAGCCGGCATGTCCCTTCGAACCGCCACCTTCTGGACCCCTGATGCGGAGCGGGCACTGGGTCAAACCCACGCTGGTCTGCGAAGCGACGTTCATCGAGAAAACGGCAGCTGGCGTGCTGCGCGCTCCTTCGTTCCAGGGGCTGAAGCTGGACGTCAAAGCCAAGAACGTGGTCAGCGCCACTTGAAGATCCGGAGCGCGATCGCAAAGGGCACAATCGTCCAGGTCGCGATCACGGCCAGTTCATTCCACAAGCTGGTCAACGGCGCCCCTTCGAGCACCACACGCCGCATGGCGTCCACGAGCGCCGTCAATGGCAGCGCCTGGATGAACGGTTGCACCGCATCCGGGAAATTCGACGACGCAAAGAACACACCGCTCAAGACCCACATCGGAACGGACATCAGGTTCATCAACCCTGAGGCCGCCTCAAACGTCCGGGCGCGACTCCCCATCAGCACACCGAGCGCGCCAAACATCAACGCACCGGAGATCGCGACGAGACCGATGCTGATGACATGTCCGCGGATCGGCATGCCAAACGCCAGCCATCCGAACAACAGGGGCACAGCGACCTCGGGACCCAGAAACGCCAACCGTGCGATCATGGGCGCCATCAGGAAGTCCTGCCGGCGCATCGGGCTCGCAGCCAGCCGTTTCAGCAGCTTGCGCAACCTCGCCTGGACCGTCATGAACCCGATGCTCCACAGGCTGTTGTTCATGATGCCGAGGCTGATGATGCCGGGAATCAGCCAGTCGACGTATCGCGATCCCGGAATCGCGATCAGATCTTCTTTCGCCTGCCATGGTTCCGCGCGCCCGGCTGCGCGCTTCAGCGCATCGTCGACGACCAGCCGTGCGAGCCGGCTCTCGTCTCGCATCGGATCGAAGCGATAAATCGGCGGGCTGCCCGCCGACACGATCAGGTGAACGTCGCCATCACGCAGCGCGCGAAGTTGATCATCAACGGGAATCTCCCGCACGACGATGTCCTTGGCGCCGGCGAGCATTTGTTGAAGGGCGGCATTCTCCGAACCGGGCGCCACGCCGACGCGAACGGTCTGGCCAGCGCTCGCCGGAAACGCGATCGCCATCGCAACGGACATGATGATCGGGAACAGGAACGTCCAGAACAGCGCCTCGGGCTCGCGAACGAACTCGCGCAGCCGGGCCAGCGTCAACTCGATGATTGGACGGTAGGGATCTCGACGGACATCGGTGGGCACGGATACTCCAGACCTATTCCTCGCGTAGATGGCGGCCGGTGAGGGACATGAACACGTCCTCAAGCGTGCCTTGATGCACCACGACCTTGGGCGCGCCCAGCGACGCGATGAGCCCTTTCGGCGTGTCCTCCGCGATCAGGTGGCCGTGATCGACGATGGCAACCCGGTCGCAGAGTACCTCGGCTTCGTCCATGTAATGCGTTGTCAACAGCACCGTCCCGCCCGCTTCGCGGAACTTTGTGAGGATGTTCCAGAGCTGCCGGCGCGACTGCGGATCGAGTCCTGTGGTCGGCTCGTCGAGGAACAACAAGTCGGGATTTCCTGCCAGGGCGCACGCGATCGACAGCCGTTGCTTCTGTCCACCCGAGAGCTTCACGACCCAGCTGCGACGCTTCCCCTCCAGTTCGACGAGTGCCAGCAACTCGTCGATCGTCTTGCCGCGGTGATAGAACGATCTGAAGACACGCAGCGTCTCCTCCACGGTCAGCTTGTCGGTGAATTGCGTCTCCTGCAGCTGAACGCCCAGGCGCTGGCGGAGCTGCTGCTCGTCCGTCTTCCACCGGCAACCGAGCACCTCCACCTCTCCACCGTCCGGCGCAAGCAGGCCTTCAAGGATTTCAATGGTCGTCGTCTTGCCGGCACCATTGGGCCCGAGTAGTCCGTAGCATTCGCCGCGGCGCACCTCGAACGACAAGCCATCGACGGCGACGACGTCGCCGTAGCGTTTCTGCAAATTTTGGCATCGCACTGCAAGTTCCACGTCGCTCATTCTCCCCGCAAACGATAAATCGCGTTAGACTGCTAGCACGTGCCCGACACCGTGATCGTCGCCGCTCCTGAATACCTGCCAGCGCTGCAGGAGCAGGGCGACTTCGGCGACGCGCTGGCTTTCACCGATGCCGATGCGCTGAAGGCGCTCGAAGCGATCACCCGCGAACGTCCAAAAGTGATCGCGCTGGAGAAGCAATTCTCGGCGACCTCGCGCGGCGCCGCTCTCATCAAACGCATCAAAGCGGATCCCAAGCTTCGCAAGTGCGAAGTTCGCATCGTCTCGCACGAAGGCGGCAACGATGAAGTTCAGCCGCCCGATGGTATGCCGCAGGTGATCGAGTCACCGGCCGTGAAGCTCGATCAGCGCGGGACGCGCCGCGCCCCGCGCGTGAAGATCGTGGACGGCGTGGAGGTGCTGATCGACGGGAGCCCGGCAACACTCATCGACTTGTCTGTCGCCGGGGCTCAGGTGATCTCAGTCACGATCCTCAGGCCGAATCAGCGCGTGCGGATGATCCTGCCCGACGAGGAGCGGCCGATCCGCTGCGTCGCCGGGGTGGCGTGGGCGGCGTTCGAGATGCCGAAGACGGGTCCGCGCTACCGCGCCGGGATCGAGTTTTTCGACGCCGAGTCGGGAAACCTCGATCGCTTCATGGAGCAGAACAAGATTCCCTGACCGGTTATCTCGCGGCGAGCCAGCGCTCGACGATCGATCCCGTCTCGAGAATGGTCTCGCTGCGATCGGATCCGGTCGAGATGATCGCGCAGTCCACGCCGGTGACTTCTTCCAGCCGCCGGACATATCGGCGTGCCTCCTCTGGCAGATCCTCGAAACGAGTGACACCGCGCGTCGGGGACGTCCACCCCGGCATACGCTCGTATACCGGCTCGGCACCCGAGAGGCAGCGCAGATCGGCGGGGAACTCGCTGAGCGTTCCACCGCTGGTTCGATATCCGTTGCAGATCAGCACTTCCGGCAGATCGTCCAGCACATCGAGCTTGGTCAACGCCAGCGCATCCAGTCCGTTGATGCGCGCCGAATAGCGAACGACCACGGCGTCGAACCAGCCACAGCGGCGCGGCCGTCCGGTTGATGCCCCGTATTCCTGGCCGCTCTCGCGAAGACGATCGGCCAGCTCCCCCGACAGCTCCGTCGGAAGCGGCCCTTCCCCCACGCGTGTGGTGTAGGCCTTGGCCACACCGAGCACACCCTGAATCGCGCGCGGCGGGACACCGAGACCGGTACACACGCCGCCGGCCGACGCATTCGACGAGGTGACGAACGGATACGTGCCGTGATCGATGTCGAGCAGCGTCGCCTGCGCGCCCTCGAACATCACGTTCTTGCCTTCCGCCATCATGCGGTGGAGCGCGAGCGACACATCGGTCACCCACGGACGCATCCGCTCGCCGGCGGCGACCACCTGGTCGAACACCGGCTTCCAATCGAGCGTGGAGTCCTTGATCATCCGATTCCGCGCGCTGACGTTCTCACGCACTTCCTCGGCCAGCGCCTCGCGATCGCCGAGCAAATCGCAGACGCGAATTCCACGCCGGCCGATCTTGTCCTCGTACGCCGGGCCGATGCCGCGCGACGTCGTACCGATCTTGCGTTCGCCCCGGCGTGCCTCTGACAGCACGTCCAGCTCGCGGTGGTACGGCAGGATGACGTGCGCCTTCTCGCTGACGAGCAGCCGCCCGTCGACGCTGATCCCGGCACGATTCAGCTCGTCGATCTCGGCAAACAACGCCTGTGGATCGATGACGACGCCGTTCCCGATCACGCATGACACGGCCGGATGCAGGATGCCGGATGGAATCAGGTGCAGGACGAACTTCTTGCCCTTGACATAGACGGTGTGTCCGGCGTTGTGACCGCCCTGATAGCGCGCAACTGTCGAGAAGTGCGGCGTCAGCATGTCGACGATCTTGCCCTTGCCTTCGTCGCCCCACTGCGCCCCGAGCACTGCGATGTTCGTCTTCGCCATTCGGGTATATCGTACTCCACTGTCACAGCAATGATTCTTCTCGATGGCCACTCCCTGACGCTTGACGATCTCGGCGCGATCGCGTACGAGCGGGCGCCGGTGTCATTGACCAGCGAGGCGCGTGCCCGTGTCACGGCCGCGCGCGGAGTCGTCGACACGTTTGCGCGCGGCGATCAGCCCGCCTATGGGATCAACACCGGCTTCGGCAGCTTTGCCGAAGTCCGTATCCCCGCCGAGTCGCTCGCCGAGCTGCAGGTGAATCTGGTACGCAGTCACGCCGCCGGCGTCGGCGACCCGCTTCCCATTCCAGTGGTGCGCGCGACGATGGCGCTGCGGGCGAATGTGCTCGCGAAGGGCTTTTCCGGTATCCGGCTCGAGACGCTCGATGCGTTGATCGATCTCCTCAATCACGGCGTCCATCCCGTGGTTCCGTCACGCGGTTCGGTTGGCGCGAGCGGCGATCTCGCACCGCTGGCGCATCTCGCGCTCGTCCTCATCGGCGAGGGCGAGGCGTGGCATGAGGATCGTCGCATCCCCGGCGCCGGGGCGCTGGCACTTGCCGGACTCGCGCCGGTGACGCTCGCGCCAAAAGAAGGCCTGGCGCTCATCAACGGCACACAGCCATCGACGGCGCTGCTCGGCCTCGCGTTGCAGGCAGCCTTGCGCCTCGTACGCGCAGCCGACATCACAGCGGCGATGAGCATCGATGGATTGCAGGGGTCGACACGTCCGTTCGATCCGCGGATTCACGCCGCCCGCGGCCTGACCGGCCAGGCCGAGTCCGCCGAAAACCTCAGGAATCTGCTGGAAGGCAGCGCGATCAATGCCGCCCATGCCAACTGCGGGCGCGTCCAGGACGCCTATTCGATGCGCTGCGCGCCGCAGGTGCACGGGGCGGCTCGCGACGCCGTGCAGTACGCGCTGCGGACGTTCCGCGCCGAGGCGAATGCCGCCACCGACAATCCAATGGTCTTCGCGGACACGGCCGAGATCATCTCCGGCGGAAACTTTCACGGTGCGCCCGTCGCATTGGCCTCCGATGTGCTCGTGCTGGGCCTGGCACAGTTGACGACGATCAGCGAACGCCGTTCGGATCGACTGGTGAACCCTTCGAGCAGTGGACTGCCCGCGTTCCTCACACGGCATGGCGGACTGCAATCGGGCCTGATGATGGCCCAGGTCACGGCTGCCGCGCTGACCTCGGAGCTGAAGACGCTGGCGCATCCGGCGAGCGTGGATACGATCCCGACGTCGGGCAACAAGGAAGATCATGTGAGCATGAGCATGGCCGCCGCGCTCAAAGCCGATCGAGCCGTGACGCTCGCGCGCGACGTGCTTGCGATCGAAATGCTGTGCGCGTGTCAGGCGATTGATCTGTTGGAGGGACTCGCGACGTCAGCGCCGCTGACACGCGTGCACGCGCTCGTGCGCAAACAGGTGCCAACGCTGGCATCCGATCGTCCACCATCGCGAGACATCCACGAGATCTCGCGACTCATCGCGCGCGGCGAGCTTGATCGCGCATGCGAGATGAAAGTCAACTGATTTATTTCTTTCAAATCGATTGACAAGCGAGCGCGCGATTCTTACCTTCTGATCTTCGCGAAACGCGCTCGCCGCGAGTCGCGACCCCACGTCATGATGATCCGTGCGCGCGCCCACGTCTTTCCTCGCGCTCCAAGAACTGAAGCGACACGTGCAGTGCAGCGACGACAGTATCGAATCATCAGCCGTGTGCATGTCGCGCACGCGCGCGCAAATGGATCTACGATAGCGTCGTGTCGTCATTTCGACAGCGCGATCGGCGCAACGATCGAGGACCTCAGCTGCGATGTCGGAAAACGCACATCGACGTGATACGTACGATTGACATTCCGGCCGGTGTGCCGGAAGATGTGCGGCTTGTTGCACAGCACGAGCCGCGGGCAGTGAGTCGGCGACCAGATCGGTCGCCTTCGTGAACGACGGAGTGGTGGAATGACGGGTGCACCAACTGGGTTCGATCGACGCGTGCAGAGCGTGCTCGATGCCTCCCCTTCGCGGATTCCAGTCGTCTTGGGGGGTTGTGGAACCGGTCGGACGTCCTTGCTCCTGCGCCTCAAAGACCGGATCGGACGCGGCGCAGCTCAGTACATCGACGTCGAGCGATGCGCCACGACCCCAGAGCGCTTCCAGACCGCCGTTACATCGATCTCGCCATTCCGGTGGCACGGTGGTGACACAGTTCCCGCCAGCGCGCGCGAAGCGTTCGACGCGCTGCTCGCATTTTTTGATACGGCCCGCGCGCCTGGCGGCGAGCCGTGCACGTTCCTGCTTGACGAAACCCTTGAACTTCGGACGTTCGAGAGTTTTCCCGGCCTTCGTCATGTGATTCGCGAGCTGATCGATGCTTTGGCCGATAGCCCGAATCGCTTCGTCCTGACCACGCGATACGTGGCGCGGGCGCATCGGTTGCTGCGTGACGCCACCGCGCGTTTCGAGGTAATCCACCAGCCGCCGCTGCAACCGTCGGACGTCACCGACGTGCTCGCGCCCGTGTTCGGTGGCTACGAGCGCATGGCGACGGACGACCGCGACTATCTTGGCCGTACTGTGCAGGCGCTCACCGATGGCCGGGTCGCCTACGTGAAGGCGATCGGCGACGAGATGGCCCGGCACGGCGGCACCTCCGATCCGATCAGCGCGTTGACAGCGCTCCTCGCGCCGGGCGGTCCCCTCACCAACTGGTGCCGCTTCTGCTACGAGCTGCGGCTGCATCGCGCACGCGGCTACGGCGCGCTCAAGGCCATCCTCGACATCCTCGCCGAAGAGGAAGGGCTGACGTTGACGGAGATCTCGCATCGACTCCGGCGGACGCCCGGCTCCACCAAGGACTATCTCTCGTGGCTCGAGGACGTCGATCTCGTCGTGTCGCGGCAGAAGCGATACAGCTTCACCGACCCGCTCCTTCGCCTCTGGGTCCGTCTGCACTGCCGCCCCGTCGAGCCAACCGAAGAGGACGTCGTCCGCGAGGTTCAGCACTACGCGCTCGCACGCGTTCCGCCGCGCGAAGCGGTGCCGGCGCTCGCCTACGCCGGCGTCGAGGTCTCGCCGGAAGAGCGCAAGAGCTGGGGAATAATCGAGATCGACTGACCTCAACTCCCAACTCCCAACCTCCAACTCCCAAACCTTGCATGTTTGGGAGTTGGGAATTGGGGTCGACAAGCGCAGTTCTCACCGATTGATCATGAACGTCGCTGTGGCGTGAAGGAACTCACGCAGCAGCGATGTCGCATCTTCAGGCAGTCGCACCTCGCTCAGCGCCCGATCCATCAGCGACACCCAGCGGTTTCTCGCAGCCTGGTCGATGACAAACGGCGCGTGACGCATTCGCAGTCGCGGATGTCCGCGTTGCTCGATGTAACGCGGCGGACCGCCGAATCGCCCGATGAGGAAGTCGCGCAGGCGCTCTTCAGCGCCGTGGAGATCGTCCGGTGGATACATCGGCCCGAGCACATCATCACCCGGCACCTGAGCGTAGAACGCGCGCACCAGGCGGGTGAAACCGTCCTCGCCGATTGCGAGGTATACGTCTGCGTCGGTCATTCGAGTTTGCTGAGCGCGAGACGCGCCGCTTCCTGCTCCGCTTCTTTCTTGGCGCGTCCGGTCGCGGTTCCAAGCACTTCGCCGTTCACGGTCACTTCCACGCTGAACGTCTTCCGGTGATCGGGACCCGCCTCCCCCGACACACGGTACTCGGGCAGCGGCCGGCCGAGCGCCTGCAGGCGCTCCTGAAGCGCCGACTTGTGATCGCGCACGAACGTCTGCGCGCTCCCTTCGTCGAGCGCGTCCTTGAGCTCGCGGCGCAGAAATGTCTCGGCGGCTTCGAGCCCGCCGTCGAGATAGAGCGCCGCGATGAGCGCTTCATAGCCATCAGCGAGCAGCGCCTGCTTGAAACGGCCGCCGGTCTTCTCTTCACCGCGTCCGAGGATCAGATGCTCGCCGAGCCGAAGGTGTTCGGCGTGCCGGGCCAGTGACTGCGTCGAGACGACCGCCGCCTTGATCTTCGACTTCTGCCCCTCGTCGTAGCTCGGGTACTGATGAAACAGCGCATCGGCAACGACGAGACCAAGCACCGCGTCACCGAGGAACTCGAGCGATTCGTTATCACTGACGCCGCCCGAGGCATCCTCGGCCGCGCGCGATTTGTGCGTCAGCGCGTGCTCGAGCAGGCCGCGATCGCGGAACCGGTAGCCGATGCGCGCCTGGAGCTCGTCGAACTCATCGCGGATACGCACGACTTTCGCGCCGACGTCCTGCCGATGGCTCTCGATGATGCGGCGCGCCTCGTCCGCCAGGTCGTCCGCGACGGCGATCCGGATCTCTCCCAGCGAGCTGACGGCCATCGGCCACACGGAATGTGTGTGCCCCGAGGCGCGAAAGCTCGGAATGCCCTGGCTGTCGAGCAGCGCCATGACGACGCTCGCTTCGATGTCGGAGGAAGTGGCGAATACGACAGTGGGCATTGTCGATTACTGATCTTTGATTAGCGATTCGTTGGTGATTGTTGATTGGTGATTGTTAATTGACCTTCCTCGTTCACGGTTGTCCGTCGCATCATCAAGTCGTTTCCAATCAACAATCTCCAATCTCCAATCAACAAGGATTCAACAATCCAGGATCAAAGATCCATTAATTGATCTTCACGAGCACCATGGTCATATCGTCGTGCTGCGCGGCGTCGCCCGCGAAGGTGTGCACTTCGCTGAGGATGCGCTCGCGCAGAGCGTCGGACGTCAGGTCGGCATGGCGTTGGACCAGTTCCACCAGCCGCTGATCCCCGAAGCAATCACCCTGCGGATTCATGGCCTCGCTGATGCCGTCCGTGTAGAGAACGAACAAATCACCACGACTGAGCGGCAGGGTCACTTCCTCGAGCAGACGATCGAAAGTATCACCGAGGTCGAACTGGAGTCCGAGCACCATGCCTTCGGGCGTCAGCACCTGGGCCGCGCGCGAGACGGAATCGGGCCCCGGCACGTAGATCAGCGGACAGTGCCCCGCGCGTGAGCAGGTCATGGTCCGCGCCCGCAGGTCGACGACGGCGTAGGTCATGGTGATGAAGCTACGCGCACCGAGATGCTTCGAAATAATGCTGTTGGCCTCGATGAGCATCTGTCGCGGCGAGACGTGATGCCGGCTCAGAGAGAGCACCAGCCCTTTCAGCTCCGCCATGTAGAGCGCCGCCGACGTCCCCTTGCCGGCCACGTCGGCGATCAGGACGCCGAGGCGATCGTGCTCCAGGGGAAGAAAGTCGTAGTAATCGCCGCCCACTTCCCTCGCCGGCTCGCAATGCCCGGAGAGCGAGAGACCCGGCATGTTGAACGGGCCTTGCGGCAGGAGCGACATCTGGATGCTGCGCGCGATCCGGAGCTCCTGTTCGAGGCGCTCCTTCTCTGCCTTCTCACGCAGCAGCCCTTCAATGCTGGCCGTCATCGAGTTGAACGATCCGGCCAGCTCACCGAGCTGATCGCGCGAGCGGATGGCGATCTTGTGAACGAAGTCGCCTCGCCGCACGCGTTCGGTGCCGGCGAACAGCTCATGAACCGACCCGGTGATCGAACGCGCGAGCGACAATCCCATCAGCAGTGCTACCGCCTGGATGATCAGGAAGAGACCCGCGATCACCGCGAGCAGGAGAAGAAAGATCTGACCGAGGTTGTAGTTGTCGAGCGGCGCGAATGAAGGCCCGGACAGATATCGATAAACGGCGGCTGGCCCCACGCGAAACCCGACCGTGAGCGGGCTCATCTCGCCAGTCGTCCAATCGGTGTGATCGAGGAAGGCCACCCATCCAAGCGGCTCCTGTTGCTCGCCGAGCCGGAGATTCACCAGGCGGCCTCTTCGTGAGCCGTTGGCGGCCCGAACGCGGTCGCTCGACTCGATGAGTGAGTAGGCGTCAATCGTGATGCCCATCTCGTCATGGAACCTTCGAATAAGCGCGTCGCCGAATGGAATGTCGACGATGAGGGCCGCGCGCAAGCCTGGAGGCCAGGCGATCGCACGGGCGGCGAGGCGTGTGCCGCTCTCTGCCGGATAGGTGATGAGCCCCGCAAATCCCGAGCACGGCACCCACGTCGGGATCGTGCGCGGTGCCTCAACGTGGCTCCAGGGTCCCGTCACGATACCTGGTGCGGGTGCGCTCGAATCACC
>Ga0207689_10001641_pt1 | contig 21192 bp, 17 predicted proteins | sample KBSMisM52_FD_184312 | JGI IMG/M metagenome (GOLD analysis project Ga0207689, IMG submission 184312) | Miscanthus rhizosphere microbial communities from Kellogg Biological Station, Michigan, USA - KBS Miscanthus M5-2 (SPAdes) (version 2) | ecosystem: Host-associated > Plants > Roots >... | reverse complement strand
GGATGTAGTCCGCCTCGCTGCGTTCGACGTCCTCCAGCGCGGCGTCGGTCATCAACGGCTCCTTCGGCAGGGAGCGCACGCCGAAGATCTGGCGCTCGCCCAGGCGCGGCCGGAACACCTGCAGCCCGATGAAAGAAACGAGGAAGAGCGTCGCGATCGCCGCGATCGGCAGCCACGCCGGCCACGCCGGGGCGTTGCGCCCGGTTCGCTCCGAAGCGGCCTCCGGCGAAAACGTCTCGCGGGCGAGGGACTCCCGGATCTTCGGCCACAGCTCGGGGCTCTCCCAGCTCTTCTTCAGCGCGGGCGCCGCCGCCGCGATCTCGTCGAACGCGTTCAGCCGCTCCCGGCACCGCGCACAGGTCCCGGCGTGCGGGCGCATCTCCGCAATCACGGTCTCGTCCGAGCTCGCGAGGGCCGCGTCGAGCCGGCGGCAGTCGACGCTCACGCGAGACTCCTCTCTGCCGGAATCCGCGACTTGAGCCACCGCTGGAGTTTCTTCTTCGCCTCGAAGAGGAGCGTCTTCGACGTCCCCTCCGGGATTCCGAGGATCTTCCCGATCTCCCCGTGGGTGAAGCCCTCGACCGAAAAGAGGTGGAACACCGCTCGCTGGCGCGGGTGAAGGCGGGCGACCGCCTTCTCGAGCGCGAGACGCAGCGGGTGGTCGGCGGCCGGCGAAACGGCGGCTTCGGGACGTCCGGCCTCGGCGCCGGCGTCGAGCGAGGACACCGGCCGGCTCCGCCGCCGCCGGAGCGCGTCGTAACAGGAGTTGACGAGCACCCGGTAGGCCCACGTGGAGAACGCCGCGCCTCCCCGGAAGGTCTTCGCGCCCCGATAGATTTTCAGAAAGGCCTCCTGGACGGCGTCTTCGGCGTCGCCCGTGTTTCCGAGCAGGTTCCAGGCGATCGATTTCATGCGCGGCGAGTGCATCTCGTACAGGATCTCGAAGGCGTCCAGGTCTCCGGCGCGGCAGCCTTCGAGAAGCTCCTCTTCCCTCGCCGCGGGGGGCGTCGGGGAAACCGTTTCGCCCAGCCGGACCTCCTTTTCCGCGAAGTTAAGCAGATCACCTTGCCCGGACCGGTTGACGGCCCGGCTCCCCCGTTTCACCCCCTTGGACGCGCCGGCCGACCCGACGGTTTGAAGAATTTGCCGCGCGGGGCGTATTAAGGGGGATGGAGGGCGCCATGTATCCACTGGTCCTGGCGGTGTTTCTCGCGCTCGTCTCGGGGGGCGTCCCGTCGAACGGGGCCTCCGTCCAGGAGAGGTTCGGCCGCTACTGGTACCAGGGGAAGGCCGAGTTGACGCGATACGAGCTCCGCCAGGCGCGCTACGGCGAGATCCACTCGGGCGAGGCCGTGCTCATCTTCGTCACGGAGCCTTTCCTGCCGGACCGGCAGGTCAAGCTCGAGCGCGGCGATCCCTCGAAGGGAGTGACTGTCCTGAAGCTGAACGCGGTCCGGAAGTTCTTCACGGGGATCTATCCCTACTCGCTCATGACGTCGACGTTCACGTCCGTCGATTTCGGCGCGAACCGGCCCCGGACGCTCAAGGTCGCCTCCTCGTCCCAGGAGTGGTGCGGGCAGACCTTCACGCAGTTGAACCTCCGCAACGGCCGTTACGAAGGCGCGCTGCGTTCGTACTTCGAGGAGGAGGGCGATCGGGCTTTCGGGTTTCCGGCGGCGTGGCTGGAAGACGAGCTCTGGACGCGGATCCGCCTGGCCCCCGAGACGCTGCCGGTCGGCGCCGTGGACGTCGTCCCGGGTCTGCAGTACGCGCGCCTCTGGCACAAGGACGTCCGCCCGGAGAAGGCGCAGGCGTCGCTCGAGACGAGCGGCCGCGAGAACGTCTACACGCTCGCTTACTCGGCAATCCCGCGCAAGCTCGTCATCCGGTTCGAGCGGGAGTTCCCGTACCGGATCTCCTCGTGGGAGGAGACGCAGCCGGGGGGCTTCGACGGCAGCCCCTTACTGACGACGAAAGCGACCGCGACGAAGAGCCTGATGCTCGACTACTGGAATCGCCACGGCACCGCCGACGCGCACTTCCGCAAGGAGCTGGGGCTGACGATGTGGTGAGAGGAGACGACAGGGCCCCCAAGCGCCGTTCCGTCTGGCGCAACCTGGCCCAGCGACGCTCCCCCGTTTCCCTGCGGCGGGCCGCGGAAGGCGAGAGCGTTCGCACCATCTTGGTGGCTCTCGCCGCCAACATCGTCATCGCGATCGCGAAGTTGATCGCCGGGCTCGTGTCCAGGTCCACCGCCCTGCAGGCCGAGGCGGCCCACTCCGCCGCCGACTCGGTGAACGAGGTGTTCCTCGCCATCGGGTTGCGCCGGGACCGTCAGCCCGCCGACGCAACCCATCCGTTCGGGCACGGACGAGCGCGATTCCTCTGGGCTTTCATGGCCGCGATCGCGTCGTTTCTGATCGGCGGCTGCCTGTCGATCGCGCTGGCCATTGCGCATTTCCGCGAGCCCCACTCCATGTCCGGCGGCGCCGTCGCGTGGATCGTTCTCGCGGTTGCGTTCGCGGCGGACGGAACGTCCTGGCTGCAGAGCGTGCGGCAGGCGCGCCGCCAGGCCCGGGAGTACGGGCTCACCCTCGGGCGCTACTTCCGCGTTGCGAGCGACCCCGTCGTGCGCGCGATCGTCGTCGAGGACAGCGCCGCACTCGTGGGTCTCGCGCTCGCCGCGACCGGTCTCCTTCTGAGCCGGATTCTCCATTCGAGCGTGCCGGATTCCCTGGCCTCGCTTCTCATCGGTCTGCTGCTCGCGGTCACGGCGTTCGGGCTGGCCCGGCCGCTCGCGGACTTCCTGGTGGGTCGATCGCTCCCGCCGCCGCTCCTCGAGAGGTTGGCCGCGATCTTCCGGGAGGAGGCCGTAATCGAGGAGGTCCTGTCGCTTCGCGCGACCTACACGGGGCCCGAAGAGGTCGTCGTCGCAGCCAAGGTCCGGCCATCGCCGACCCTCAAAATCGAGCAGCTCACCCGGGCGATGGACGACCTCGACCGCCGGATCCGGCTGGCGCTTCCGCTCGTGGCGGACGTCTTCATCGACGTCACGTCGCACCGCGGCGAGGACGGAACCCCCGCGCCGTAGCGCGGAACCGGTTCACCAGCCCGTCGGCTTCCCCTTGTTCTGCTCGTCGAGCCACTTCTGGAGCGGAGCGAAGTAGTCCCGCATCGCCGTGGCGTCCATCTCGCGCTTGCCGCTGATCGCCTCGATTGCGTCCTGCCACGGGCGCGACACCCCGAGCTGGAGCATCGCATCGAGCTTCTTCCCCGCCTCCTTGTTGCCGTAGATCGAGCAGCGGTGAAGCGGACCCGTGCACCCCGCGGCCTGCGACAGCGCGCGGTGGAACTGGAACTGCAGGATCGCCGCGAGGAAGTAGCGCGTGTAGGGGGTGTTCCCGGCGACGTGGTACTTCGCGCCCGGGTCGAAATCCTTCTCGGTCCTCTCGATCGCCGGCGCCACGCCCTGGTACTTCGTCCGCAGGTCCCACCACGCCCGGTTGTAGCTGGCAGGCGTGACCTCGCCGGAGAACACCTTCCAGCGCCACTGGTCCACGACCAGGCCGAAGGGCAGGAACGCCAGTTTGTCGAGAGCCCGTCGCAGGAGGAGCGCGATGTCCTTGGAGGGATCCGGCGCCTTGTCGAGCAGGCCGATCTTCACCAGGTACTCGGGCGTGATCGAGAGCGCGATCGTGTCGCCCACGGCCTCGTGGAATCCGTCGTTCGCGCTGTCGCGGAACAGCCCGGGCTTCGTGTTGTAGGCGCGCTGGTAGAAGTTGTGGCCGAGCTCGTGGTGAATGGTCGAGAAGTCTTCGGCGGTCGGCTCGATGCACATCTTGATGCGCAGGTCGTTCTCGTTGTCGACGTCCCAGGCGCTTGCATGGCAGACGACCTCCCGGTCGCGCGGCTTGACGAAGAGAGAACGCTCCCAGAACGTGGGCGGCAGCGGAGCGAAGCCGAGCGACGTGAAGAACGCCTCGCCGTAGCGGACCATCCCCTTCGCGTCGGTCTTCTTCGCCTCCAGGATCTTCGTCAGGTCGTACCCGGGGTCGACGTCGGGCGGCTTCACGAGGTCGAAGACGTTCGACCAGTCCTGCGCCCACATGTTGCCGAGGAGGTGGGCCGGGATCGGTCCCGTCGCCGGAACGGCGTCGCCGTATTTCTCGCGGAGCTTCCAGCGGACGTACGCGTGGAGCGAGACGTAGAGCGGCTTCAGCTGCTCCCACAAACGGTCGACCTCCCTCGCGAAGTCGTCCGGCGGCATGTCGTACTTCGAGCGCCACATCGCGCCCGTGTCGGCGAAGCCGAGCTCCCGCGCGCCCTTGTTGGAGAGCTCCACGAACCTCTGGTACTCCGGCCGCATGGGGATCGCGATCGAGTGCCAGCCGCGCCACACGTCCAGGAGCTGTGCGGCGTCGCGGCTCTCCGCCATGATCCGCGTGATGTCCTGAAGGTCGAGACACTTGTCCTTCTGGGGGCAGTACTTCCCTTTTCCGTACTCTCCTTCCATCGAAGCCGCGATCCGCGTGACTTCCTCGCTCTCCTTCGGGTTCGATGGCGCCGCCAGGACGAGCCCGTTCTTCAGGAGCAGGAGCTTGCGCGCGACGTCGGGCGGCAGCTTCAAGTTGTCGAATCGGACGGCCTGCTTCGCGTACTCGACGCCGGCGTTGATCGCGCGCTCGTTCGCCTTGGCCGCGAGGATCTCGGTATCGTCGGTGATGTAGGTGGACTGAACCCACCCGGCGCGGCTCGCCTCGACGGCGAGCTCCATGAGCTTTGCCTCCGCCGCGTCCACGAAAGCCTTCGCCTCGGCAGCGGTGGCCGCCTGGGCCCGGATCGGCGCGCCCTTCGGGGCCGCTTTCTTCTCAGGCACTCGCGCCGAAGAAACCGCCGGTTGCAGGAGAACCGTCGCCGCGACGGAGAGAAGAACGAGACGAAATCGGAACATTCGGACCTCCCGGCATCCGCCGCGAATTTTACTCAACGTGTTACGTTTCTTCGGAACATGAAGCGATTCGCCGTCGCGCTCGTTTTCCTCGCGCTCGCCGGCGGCCTGGGCGCACAGCAGGCGATCCTCCTCGTCCGGCACGCCGAGAAGGCGACCGACGCCAACGAGGCGGCCGTGCCGCTCTCGGAGACCGGTGCGGCCCGCGCCGCCCGCCTGGCGGAGGTGCTGAAGTCCGCGGGCGTCACGGCGGTGTACGCCACCGACACCGTGCGGGCGCGCAAGACGGCCGAGCCTCTCGCGAAGGCCGCGGGCCTCGAAGTGCGTATCTACGCCCCGAAAGACGCGGACGGAAAACCCGCCCCCGGGATCCTGGTGGAGCGGCTCCGGAAGGAAGAGCCGAAGGGGGTCGTCCTCGTCGTGGGCCACTCGAACACCGTTCCGGAGATCCTGGCGGCCCTCGGTTACACCGCGAAGGTGGAGATCCCGTCGAGCCAGTACGACGACCTCTTCGTCGTGACGCCGAGGGCGGATGGACCGCCGACCGTGGTGCGGCTGAAGTATTAGGGTCAACGCTGAAAGGCTGAATTCAGCGATTCAGCGTTGACCCCAATTCAGCGATTCAGCGTTGACCCTTAGTGCTCCTGGTGCGCGGACCGATCGTTCACGCGCAGGCTCGCCACCATCGTCTGGAACGTCTGCGACAGGGCCGTGTAGTCCTGCGCGGGCGCCACGAAGAGCGCGTACAGAACGTGGCCGTCCGGCAGCTCGCGCGTGAAGACCGTCACCCGCTCGTCGGCGCCGGTCACCGGCGACCGACCCGCGAGCACCACGGAGAGAGCGTTCGCTCCGTCGAGCGTCTGCCGGCGTAACGAGTTCGGGACCGGCCGCAGGTACGCGTTCGCACGCGTGAGCTCGTTGGCGAGGTCGTTCGTCGCCTGCTCGAGCGTGCCGCGGCCGGACACCGGTCCGTTGCGGCTGCCCCAGACGCCTCCCATCGAGCCCTCGAACGGCTCGTAGTGGTTGATGACCACTCCGTAGACCAGGATGTCCTGCCCGTTGGTGCGCACCTCGCCGCCCGGCGGCAGGATCGTGACGCCGTAACCCGACGAGGCCTCGGAGACGCGCCAGTTCTCGGGGTACTGGATCTGGAAGAAGTCGTTGCGCTGGTGGAAGGAGCGCATCCGCGAGGAAGGGCGCTCAATCTGAGCCACGGAGCCGGTGCCGGTGGATCCCGAGGGATTGGTCGTTCCCTGGCCGCTCTGCGCCGCCCGCGCGATCTGCGACATGGTGCCGGCGCGCGGCATCCGCCGGATCTGCGCCTGGACGTTCTCGAGGCCGCCGATCACGGAGACCGAACCCCTCGCGCGGATCAGCTGCGCCTCCTGGCGCACCCGGGCTTCCCGGTTCTCGGGGTTCGGGTGATCGCTGAAGAACTGGGCGACCCGGCCGGGCTGCTGCGCCTGCTGTGATTTCAGGAGCTGGAACATCGTCACCATCGCGTTCGGGTCGTAGCCGGACCTCGCCATGATCTGGGTGCCGAGGACGTCCGCCTGGGACTCCGCGGTGCGGCTGAACCGGAGAAACAGCGCGTTCATGCCGAGACCGCCGACGGCCTGAACGATGGTGCCGGACGCGGTGCTGCCGCCTCCGAGGATCCCGCCCAGGATGCCGATCCCGGCCTTCGTCAGGTACGCCTTGGAGACCTGGTTCGTCCCGTGCCGGAGCGCCACGTGGGAGATCTCGTGCGCCATGACTCCGGCGAGCTCCCCTTCGTTGCGCACGGCGTCGAGGATGCCGCGCGTCACGTAGACCGGACCTCCCGGCAGCGCGAACGCGTTGATGTCCGAGGCGTTGACGACCTGGAAGGTGTACGGGAACTTCGGCCCCGGCGCGTTCGCCGCGAGCCGCCGGCCCACGCGGTCGACGTATCCCTGGATGGACGGGTCGCGAAGCATCGGCAGCTGCCTCTCCGCCTCGACCGCGGACTGCCGGCCGATCTCGACGTCCTGGTCAGCCGAGAAGACGTTGAAGCCGGCTTTCACCGCCGTCTGGGCGGATCCCGGAACGGAAAACGCCATGAGGGCGGTGAGCGTGAGACCAACTGCCAGCCGGCGCGGGACTCCGGATCGAATTTCCCGGTTCATGACATGCCTCCTCGGCCGTCTCCTCGACGGGGCACACGCGTGCCGTTTCCGAGAAACGCAAGGGAGGTGCCATAACGACTGAGGACTGGGGACAGAGGATTTCGGAGACCGACGCCAGCCGGACCTTGGTCAGCCGTTCGTGCTCCTGGCTACCGGCTCCCGGCTCCCGCCAGCGCGTCGGCGTACAGCCGGTGAAAGTGGTGCACCCCGCTCTCGCGCCGCACCGAGAAACGGCCGACGTCGTACGTCCGGGACTCGAGCCCCTTCTGGACGGCTTCGCAGATGCCGATGTCCTCGCGCTGGATCTCGTCGGAGAAGTCGATCGTCTGCCGGACCGTCTCCTGGACCGCCGGGCTCCGGGGGTCGCGGAAGAACCACTCGAAGACGGTCAGCGTCCGGCGGGGAGAGAGCGGCACGATGAGGTTGGTGGAGAAGTTGTCCGGGTACACGTTCAGCATCAGGTTCGGATAGACCCAGTAGAACTGCGCGTCGCTGTCGGGTTGCGTCGGATCGCGGCGCAGCCTGGCGCCGTCCCTCTTCTTGATCGGCGAGTGCTGGAGCGACCAGAAGCGGTCCGTTTCCGTGGAGTACAGCGAATAGTCGATTTCCTTCATCAGACCGGGGTGGACGATCGGGATGTGGTACCCCTCGAGGTAGTTGTCGACGTAGACCTTCCAGTTGCAGTCGAGTTCCCAGTCCTTCCGGCCGGCGAGCCCCATCTCCCCGAATCCCCGCGCATCGAGCGTCGCCGCCAGGTCGCCCAGCGTTTCGCGAAGCGAGGGCGCGGAGGCATCGAGGTTCGCGAACACCAGTCCGAGCCACGTTTCGACCTGGAACTCCGGCAGCCGCACCGAAGCCTTCTCGAAATCCTCGACTCCGTCGAACTCGGGCGTGTTGGAGAGCTGCCCGTCGAGCGCGTAGCTCCAGCCGTGGTAGCCGCACTTGAACGCGCCGCAGGTCCCTTCGCCCGCCGCAACGGGTCCCGCGCGGTGGCGGCACACGTTCGAGAGAGCGCGGACGCGCCCGTCGTTCCCGCGGACGACGAGCAGCGGCTCTCCCGCGATCTCCGCCGTGAAGTACGAGCCGGGCGAAGCGACCTGGTCCTCCCGCCCGACGAGTTGCCACGTGCGGGCGAAGATCCGGTCGCGCTCCGACAGGGCCGTCGCGGAGTCCATGTAGCACCAGGACGGGATCGTTCCGGCGTGCTCGAGGCGTTCGTCGACGTGGATTTCGCGAGCCATGCGCCGGAGTCTATTTCGGCTCCCGGCTACCGGCTACCGCCTCAGATTTCGATCTGCGCCCCCATCTCGACGACCTGGTTCGGCGGCAGCCGGAAGAAAGACATCGCGCTCGTGGCATTGCGCGACATGAGCGCAAAGAGCTTCTCGCGCCAGATCGCCATCCCGAGTGTTCCGTGCGGGATGAGCGTCTCCCGGCCGAGGAAGTACGTCGTACTCATCGAGTCGATGGGTTTTCCCGCGAGCTTCATGCCGGTCAACGCCTTCGGGACGTCCGGATCCTGCATGAAACCGTAGTGCAGCGTAATCCGATGGAAACCTTCGCGGAGATCCTCGATCTCCGCCCGGCGGCGCTTCGAAACGAAGGGCAGTGGATCCGTCAGGACCGAGAGAAAGACGACGCGTTCGTGCATTGCCTTGTTGTGAACCAGGTTCTGAAGGAGCGCCGGCGGCGTGCCCGAGCTGATGCGGTCCATGAAGATCGCGGTGCCGGGCACCCGCAGCCGCGGCTTCCGCGCATATCCCTCGAGGAAGACGTCGAGGGGCAGCGTGTCTGCCTCGAGTCGCTTGCCGAGGATCTGCCGGCCCCGCCGCCACGTCGTCATCAGAACGAACGCCCCGGCCGCCACGACCAGGGAGATCCATCCGCCGTACTGCACCTTGGGGAAGTTCGCGACCAGGAAAAGGAGGTCGATCCCGAGAAAGAATGCCGCGACCCCGCCGGCCTTTGCGCGACTCCATCCGAGAGCTTCGCGCGACATCATGCAGGCCAGGATCGTCGTGATCGCCATGACCCCGGCGATCGACACGCCGTAGGCGCCGGCGAGACGCGTCGAGTTCCCGAAGTACAGGATGACGGCGGCGGTTCCGAGCAGGCCCATCCAGCTCGTCCCCGTAATGTAGATCTCGCCCATCTCCGCGCGGGAGGGGTGCAGGATCGAGACCCGAGGCAGATATCCGAGCTGCACTGCCTGGCGGGTCAGCGAGTACGAACCCGCGATGATGGCCTGGGACGCGATGAGCGCGGCGGCTGTCGCAAGCCCGACGAGAGGCAGGAGCGCCCAGGACGGCGCCAGCAGAAAAAAGGGGTTGCCGACATCACGGGGTTCGCGGAGCAGAAGCGATCCCTGGCCGAAATAGTTGAGAAGCAGCGCCGGCCAGACCAGGAGCAGCCAGTCGATTCTCATGGGCCTCTTCCCGAACCGTCCCATGTCGGCATAAAGCGCCTCGGCTCCGGTCGCCACGAGGAACACGACACCGAGAGTCCAGAAGCCCGCGATGCGGTTGCGCGAAAAGAAAAGCACCGCGTGTCGGGGATCGATCGCCACGAGGATGTGAGGCTCCCGGACGATCGCCATGAGGCCGAGGAGCCCGATGACGAGGAACCAGACGAGCATCACGAGACCGAAGATACGGACGATCCTCCCGATCCCCCGCCGCTGGAAAAAGAAGAGGAGGAAGAAGAGCACGATCGCGACCGGAACGACGAACGCTTGAGCGTCCGGAGAGACGAGCTCGAGACCTTCGATTGCCGCGAGGACCGAGATCGCCGGCGTCATGATGCCGTCTCCATAGAAGAGCGCGACCGCGAGCACTCCCATCAGGATGACGGCGCCGCGCGCGCGGGAGGACCCGGGTCGATCCGTCCGCAGGAGACCCGTGAGGGCCAGGATCCCCCCCTCGCCGCGATTGTCGAGCCGGAGGATCCAGGCGTGGTACTTTGCCGCGACGAGGATCGCGAGAGTCCAGAAGATCAGAGAGAGAACGCCGAAGACGTTCGTCGGGTCCGGAGCGACGCGATGGGGCCCGGCGAAGCAGACCCGCAACGCGTAGAGAGGGCTCGTCGCGAGGTCGCCGTAAGCGACCCCCAGGGCGCCGGCGGCGAGCAGGAAGAGCTCGCGGCCCCGCGGCGCGACCGGGTATCTCGCGGTCGGGAAGTCGGTCGCGGCCGGCGTCGCACCGACGTCGTTCACAGCTCGATCTGGGCGCCGAGCTCGACGACGCGGTTCGGCGGCAGTCGGAAGTAGAGCGCCGCCCCCTCCGCATTGCGGACCATCCACGAGAACAGCCTCTCGCGCCAGATGGCCATCCCGGGGCGGGACGTTGCCAGAAGGGTCTCTCGCCCGAGGAAGAAGGTCGTCGAGGCCGGGTCGAAGCTGACGCCGGGGATCTCGACGTTGGTGAGCAGCGCCGGCACTTCCGGGGTCTCCATGAACCCGTACCGCGCGACGAGCCGGTACAACCCGGCCCCGAGCTCTCGAACCTCCGCCTGCTCTTCGTCGCTGACGTAGGGAACCTCTTCGGTCACGATCGTCAGAAGGACGACCTTCTCGTGGAGGACCTTGTTGTGTTTGAGGTTGTGGAGAAGCGGAAGGGGAATCTCGTCAATGGTGCGATCCATGAAGACCGCCGTGCCCGAGACGCGCGGCGGCAGGTGGCGCGCGATCGACTTCAGGAAGTCGCCGTCAGACATTCCCACCTCTTGAATCCGATCGAAGAGTATCTGCCGCCCGCGCCGCCACGTCGCCATGAGCGTGAAAACGGCGAGCGCGACGGCGAGTGGAAACCAGCCGCCGTGGACCACCTTCACCATGTTCGCCCCGAAGAACGCCAGATCCGCGAAGAGGAAAGCGGCGGTGACGGCGACCGCCGCCGCGATGTTCCATCCCAGGACGTGCCGCGCCGCAAAGTACGCGAGGATCGTCGTGATCACCATCGTCGTCGTCACGGCGACTCCGTATGCCGATGCGAGGCGACTCGACGAGCCGAAGCCGAGGACCAGCGCGATGCACGCAAACATCAGCGCCCAATTCACTCCCGGCACGTAGATCTGACCGATCTCCCGCGCCGAGGTGTGGTCGATCCGCATGCGCGGCAGGTAGCCGAGCTGGATCGCCTGCCGGGTGAGAGAGAAGGCGCCCGAGATGATGGCCTGAGACGCGATCACGGTCGCGGCGGTCGCCAGGACGAGAAGCGGGTACAGCGCCCAGCCCGGCGCCAGCCGGTAGAACGGATTGCTCGTCGCTTCGGGGTTGTGAATGAGCAGGGCCCCCTGTCCGAAGTAGTTGAGGATCAGTGACGGTCCGACGAACCCGAACCAGTCCACCTGGATCGGCCTCTCGCCGAAGTGGCCCATGTCCGCGTAAAGCGCTTCTCCTCCGGTCGCGACGAGGAAGACCGCTCCCAGGACGAGGAAACCGTGGAAGCCGTTGCGGGCGAAAAAGTGAATGGCGTGAGCGGGATTGACCGCCGCCAGCACCGAGGGATCGCGGAGGATCCCGGAGATCCCCAGGACGGCGAGGGTCCCGAACCAGAGGAGCATGACGGGTCCGAACACCGAACCACTGCGCCCGGTCCCGTGCTTCTGGAACAGGAAAAGGCCGATGAGGATGACGATCGTGATCGGCACGACGAACTTCGTGAACGCCGGCGTCACGACCTCGAGACCTTCGACGGCGGAGAGGACGGAGATCGCGGGCGTGATGATGCCGTCGCCGTAGAGGAGCGCTGCGCCAAAAAGACCGAGCGGCACGATGAGGCGCCGGAATCCAGTCTGCTTGCCGCTCTCCTTGTGGACCAGTCCCATGAGGGCGAGGATTCCTCCCTCTCCCCGGTTGTCCATCCGCAGGACGTAGACGTGATACTTGAGAGTGACGACGACGATCAGCGCCCAGAAGACCAGGGAAAGAACGCCGAGCACGTTGGCGTGCGTCGGCGGGACCCCGTGGACGCCGTGGAAACATTCCCGGAGGGAATAGAGCGGACTCGTTCCGATGTCGCCATAGACGATGCCCAGGGCTCCGAGCGACATGAGGGCGAGGTAACGGCCGCGCGGTGGTGCGGCGTGTGGATGGGCAGGATGCGTCTCGGCCGGCGGTGCCTCCACGAAGGGAGGACTTTAACCTAGAGCAGCGTCGCGATCTCGTGCCCCCACCCGCGCGCCAGGTCCGCCGGAGTCTTCCCGCGTCGGTTCGCGCGGAGGAGTCTGCTGGCTATCATAGGCGTCGTTGCCACCCCGCTCCGATTTCGGACTCACATCCGCGGAAGTCGGCCGGCTGCGCCGCCTCACACCGCCGTGGCGGATCCAGAAGTTCCTGGACGATCTCGACTACGACGTGCGCGGAGAGGGCTGCCGGTCGCCGCGGCGCGTCCTGCGGGAGAGGAAGGTCCAGTGCATGGACGGCGCGCTCTTCGCGGCGGCGGCGCTGCGCGTGCAGGGCGAGCCGCCGCTCATTCTCGATCTCGAGGCCGTCTTCGACGACGACCACGTCCTGGCCGTCTATCGACGCAACGGGCTGTGGGGTTCGATCGCGCGGTCGAACTACTCCGGTCTCCGTTTCCGCGAGCCGCTGTTCCGGAGCGTGCGCGACCTCGTCCTCTCGTACGTCGAGGCCTATTTCAACCTGCGACGGCAGAAGACGCTGCGCCGGTACTCCAGGCCGTTCGATCTCTCGACGTTCGATCGACTCGACTGGATGACGACGGAGGAGAACCTGTGGGAGATCCCGAACCACCTCGTCGGAATCCGCCACTACCGGCTGTTGTCGCGCGCGCAGGAGCGCTCTCTGTCCCCTGTCTCCCGGGTCGTCTTCGGCGCGGGTCTCGTCGGTCGGGAGGGGAAGTTTCCCAAACGAGGCGTAAGGTAGAGCGCGGCAGCCCGGGCGAATGACTGCGAAGGGATGGAGACCGGTCCTTCAATGGGCGGCCGCGGTGGCTTCGATCGCGGCCGTCACCGCGGGCGGGAAGCTCGTCGGCTTGAACGCGACGACGATCGGTTACGTGTTTCTCGTCGTGGTTCTCCTGCTGACGATGTGGGGAGGCCTCGCTCTCGGCCTCGCGATGTCGATCCTCGCGACCGCCTGCTTCAACTTCTTCTTCCTCCCCCCCTATTACACGTTCACGATCGAAGAGCCGGCCAACTGGATCGCTCTTTCCGCCTTCCTGGTGACGTCGATCGTCGTCGGGCGCCTCGTCGTGCTCGCCCGCCGGCAGGCGGAAAGAGCGGAGACGCGCCGGAGAGAAATCGAGACGCTCTACGGTCTCAGCATGGACCTCTTCACGTCGACGACGCGCGTCGCGCCTCTCGGAGAGGCCGCGGGGCGCGCTTTGACGCTGCTCGGCGCGTCGGCCGGCGGGCTCGTGCTCTTCGAGGGAGGAAACTCCTACCGGCAGCAGGTCGTCTGGTGGACGGGTCCGCAAGGCGACGAAGTGGAGGACATCGTGGCCGGGGTGGGGAGGCATTCCCAGCCGGTCCAATTGCCCTCGCGTTTCGGTACCGACTTCTATCTCCCGCTCGTCCTCGGCGGGCGGGCGAGCGGTGTGCTCGTCGCCCGCGGGGCGCACACGTCGAAGGAAGCGCTGGAGTCGGTCGCCCGGCTAGTGGCGATCGCGGTCGAGCGCGAGAAGTACATCGAGGAGTCCGCGCACCTCGGCGCCTTGCGTGAAGCCGACGCGTTGAAGACTTCTCTCCTGCGCGCCATCTCGCACGATTTGACGACTCCGCTCACGTCGATCTCGATTCGGACGGAGGGGCTCAAGCGTCACGCGGCCCGCGACTCCGACCTCGCCGAGGACGTCAACGGCATCGCGGAGGACACGTCCCGGCTTCGCCGGCGCATCGAGGGTTTGCTGGCGATGGCGCGCCTCGAGGGGGGGACCATCCGGCCGCGGCCGGAACCGACGCCTCCGGGAGATCTGTTTCGCGCAGTGCGGGAGAATCTCCCCCGAGTCTTCGAATCGCGTTCGGTCACCGCCCGGGTCGAGCCCGACTGCCCGGATGCCTACGTCGACCCGTCGCTCGCCCTGGAGGTCCTCGTCAACTTCGTCGAGAACGCCGATCGGGTGTCTCCCGCCGGCGAGCCTTTGGAGCTCATCGCCCGAAAACACCCGCTGGCGGGCGACCAGGTCCGCATCGAGGTCCTCGACCGCGGCCCGGGAATCGCGGCCATCGAAAATTCCAGCGCCCTGTCGCCGTCGGACGTTCCGGGGCGCGGCCTCGGGCTGGAGATCGCTCGAAGTCTCGCGGCGGCGAGCGGGGGCTCGATTGGCCTTTCGAATCGACCGGGAGGCGGCGCGGTCGCGAGGCTGGACCTTCCCGCCGCCCCCGCCATCGTCGCCAGGGAAGAAGTCTGATCGCAAAAGTCATTCTCGTGGTGGACGACGACCCCGGCATCCGGGAGTCGCTCTCGAAAGAGCTTCGCTCCGCCGGTTACGAGACGATCGCGGCGTCGGATGGAAGAGAGGGCTTCGCCCTCACGAAGGCGCGTTCGCCGGACCTCGTTCTGACCGACCTCGCGATGCCGGTCTCTGACGGCTACGAGCTGATCTCGGCGATCCGCGCGTCTCTGACGACTCCAATCATCGTGCTGTCGGTTCGAAGCGGCGATCCGGACATCGTGCGCGCGCTCGACCTCGGCGCCGACGACTACGTGACGAAGCCGTTCTCCGTAACGGAGCTCCTCGCCCGGGTCCGATCACAATTGAGACGATCGGCGAAACTCTTGTCCACCGTTCTCGCGTTCGAGGGTTTGACGATCGACCTCGACCGGCGACACGTCGTGCAGAAGGGCAGAGAGGTCAGGCTCACTCCGACCGAATTCGCGCTGCTGGAGCTTCTCGCCACGAACGCCGGACGTCCCGTGCTGCTCGACCAGATCATCGCGCGCGTCTGGCACGGCGCCCCGGCGACCACCGGAGATACGGTCCGGGTGCACATGAGCGCGCTCCGGCGAAAGCTCGAGCCGGACTCCGCCAACCCGCGGTACATCGTCAACGAGCCGTGGGTCGGCTATCGATTCATCGCCGAACCCCTCACGTAGAACGGCGGCGGGTCGGGCCCGTCCCCGCGACTTTCTTCAGACAACCTTTCGGCTTTCCTCAGCGGATTCGGAGCGATGCTCGATCCGACAAAGGAGAGCTACGGATGCTTCCGTTTCGTGAATCGATCCCGACTCCGTCGATCCTGTTCGCTGGCCTGCTGCTGGCGTCCGGGGCCCGCGCCCAGGGGCCGGCCCCCGCGCCGCCCGCGGCGGAGAAGCCCTACAAGCTCTACGGCTGGCTCCAGGCCGGATTCGCCGCGAACTTCGACAGCCCGGAGGACCGGATCAATTTCGGCGCCAACTTCGACTGGCGATCCAACGATTTTCGTTTGAACCAGCTCAACTTCGTTTTCGAGAATCCGCTGGAACACGAAGAGTTCAACGTCGGTTACCGCGTGGATTTCCTCGTCGGCCACGACGCGCCGTTTTTCGCCGCCAACGGCCTGTTCGACCGCTTCACAGGACTCGATCCCACGTCCGGCGTCGGCCAGGAGGGAATCCCGAGCTACCGCAACGTGAACCGCATCGGGATCGATTTGCCCCAGTTCTACGTGGATTTCGGAATTCCGAACTTCCTCACGCGCGGAGGGGTCGACTTCCGGGTCGGCAAGTTCTACACGCTCATGGGGCGGGAGGTCTATCCCGGTCCCGACACCGATTTCTACTCCCGGACCTGGGAGAACGTCGTCGGCACGCCTTTCACGCACACCGGGATCCTGGCCACGGTCCACGCCACGGGCAACCTCGACCTCGTCGCCGGAGTCGTCGAGGGATGGGACGTCTTCGAGGACAACAACGGTCGGCCGAGCTACCAGGCGGCGTTGATCTGGAACTCGACGGACAAGCGGCTCAATTGGACGACCGTCTGGATTACCGGACCCGAGCAGCCGGACAACGACCGGAACGCCCGAACGTTGATCACGAGTTACCTGACCTGGAAATTCGGCGCCGATGACAAGTGGCTCCTCGCGACCGGGGGCCACGTCGGGCACGAACAGAACGCCGTTGGCACTCCAGCAGGCGGCTTCCAGGACGCGGAGTGGTACGCATACGCCGTCCATCTCTTCTATGCCCTCGAATCGCGCTGGAGGCTGGGGTTCCGGGCAGAGTGGTTCCGCGACGACGACACTGCCCGCACCGCCCTGCTGCGGCGTCCCGGCTTTGCGGCGAGCTTCTACGACTTGACCGTCGGAGTGACCTATCGCCTCCGGGAGAACATTCGCATCCGGCCGGAGGCGCGCTACGACTGGACCCCCGACGCGCGCCCGTTCGACGACCAGACCCGGAAGTCTCAGGCGACCGCGGCGGTCGACGTGGTCTGGCAGTTTTGATCGGTGTCAACTCCGGCGGGATCTTTCGAGTTTCCTTATGAACCCTTTTCAATCTGTTTTCGACCGGTTCGAGCTTCCTTTCGAGAGACTTGCCCTGGCGTTGTTATGAGGGTCGTGAGGAACCGATGAGCACCATGAATCTCGCAAAGAACGAACACCTCGATGCCCGGATCGTCTCCCTGCCGGTCTCTCGTTCGCGTCCGCGGCTGCCCCTGCCCGTCTGGGGCCTGCTCGGGTGGATCGCCGCGGCCTTCGGCATCTACGCGCTCGCCTTCCTTTCGCATGGGGCACTCCGCGGGCTCTCGCCCGCCGCGATTGCCGTTTTGAAGATCGTTTTCATCATCACGGTCGGGGGAGCCTTCGCCCGCATGGCGGACGGTTCGTCGCCGGATTTCGTTCTCGCCACGGGTCTCGGATGGCTCGCGCTCTCGATCGCGGCCGATTTCTTCCCCGGAACTCGATCGGTTGACCCGGCCTATCGGCTCCTCGGCGATCCGACGGTCGAGTCGCAGAGTCTTCGGGATCTGACGATTCTCATCTGGCTCGCGGCTCCGATGCTCTTCGCCCGGAGAGCGGGCAAGGTCGATCGCGCCGGCTCGTTCCAGAGATGATGGACCTGGTCTTCCTCCTGCTCACCGCCCTCCTCTTCGCTGCTGCGATCTGGTACACGCGGCGCTGCGACCGGATCTGAGGACTCGTCATGGGATGGGAAGACGTGCTGGGCCTCGTGATCACGATCGGGCTTCTCTACTACCTGCTCCGGGCCCTGCTCAAGGCGGAGAAGCTCTGAAATGACGGGTCTCAAGGCCGCGGAATTTCTGATCTACGCGGGACTCCTGACCGCCATCACCCCGCTCCTGGGCGGTTACATGAAGAGGGTGTTTTCCGGCGAGAAGACCTTCCTCGACCCGATTCTCCGTCCGGTGGAACGCCTCACGTACCGGCTCTGCCGCGTCGACGCGTCGCGCGATCAGACCTGGATCGAGTGGACTGTCGCGATGCTCGTCGTCAACGGGGCTTCGCTCGTCCTCCTCTACGCGTTTCAGCGGCTGCAGAAGCTGCTTCCGCTGAATCCGAACGGGCTCGGTCCCGTGTCTCCGGACTCTTCCTGGAACACGGCGGTCTCCTTCACGACCAACACGAACTGGCAGGGATATTCGGGCGAGTCGACGATGTCGCACTTCACCCAGATGGTCGGGCTCGCGTACCACAACTTCCTTTCGGCGGCGACCGGCATCGCGATCGCGGTCGTGATCGTCCGCGGCATCGCCCGCGAAAGGGCCCGCGGGATCGGCAACTTCTGGTTCGACTGCACGCGGGCGCTGCTCTGGGTCCTCCTGCCATTCTCGTTCGTCGCCGCGCTCGTCTTCGCCTCGCGGGGCGTGGTTCAGAACTTCCGCGCCGACACGACGATCACGACCGTCGAGGGGCAGACGCAGAAGATCCCGGGCGGCCCGTTCGCCTCGCAGGAGGCGATCAAGGAGCTGGGTACGAACGGAGGCGGCCCCTACAACGCGAACTCCGCTCACCCGTTCGAGAACCCGACTCCCGGAACGAACTTCGTCCAGATGCTGCTCATCTTCTCGATCGGAGCGGGCCTGACGAACACGCTCGGCCGGATGACCGGATCCGTGCGCCACGGTTGGGCGCTCTACGCTGCGATGCTCCTGCTCTTCGCGGGGGGTCTCGCGCTCGCGAGCTATTCCGAGCAGGCCGGAAATCCGATCCACGAGCGGCTCGGGGTGGCCGTCGATCCTTCGTCCGGCAGCGCCGGCGGCAACATGGAGGGCAAGGAGGTCCGGTTCGGCATCGCGGACTCCGCGCTCTTCGCCACGGTGACCACGGATGCGTCCTGCGGCGCGGTCAACTCCATGCACGACTCCTATACACCTCTCGGCGGCCTCGCGCCGCTTGCGAACATCGCTTCGGGAGAAGTGATCTTCGGAGGCGTCGGCGCCGGCCTCTACGGGATCTTCGTGTTCGTCGTCCTCTCCATCTTCATCGCAGGGCTCATGGTCGGGCGCACGCCGGAATACCTGGGCAAGAAGATCGAGGCGCACGAAGTCAAGCTGGCGATGCTCGCCGTCCTCGTCCTGACTTTCGTGATCCTCGGGTTCAGCGCGGCGTCGTCGGTGCTGCCGCAGGGCCTGTCCTCGCGCAACAACCAGGGGCCGCACGGCTTCTCCGAGATCCTCTACGCGTACATATCGGGCGCCGGCAACAACGGGTCGGCGTTCGCGGGGTTGAACGCCAACACGCTCTGGTACAACACGACGCTCGGCCTCACGATGTTCTTCGGCCGGTTCTTCATGCTGATCCCGATCCTCGGGATCGCGGGAGCCCTCGCGACCAAGAAGAAAGTCCCGGCGTCCGCCGGAACGTTTCCGGTGACCGGACCTCTCTTCACGCTCCTTCTCGTCGGCGTGATCGTGATCGTCGGCGCGCTGACTTTCTTCCCCGCTTTTTCTCTCGGCCCCATCGTGGAGCACCTCCTGATGCGGGCCGGAAAGCTGTTCTGATGGCAAAGCCCGGCCAACGCAAGCTCTTCGAGCAGGGGATCGTTCGTACGGCCGTGCGCGACTCCTTCGTCAAGCTGAATCCGAAAACGCAGCTCCAGAACCCGGTCATGTTCGTGGTCTACGTCGGAGCGATCCTCGTCTCGGGCCTGCTCGTCCGGGACGCGACGCGCGGAGGGGCGCTTCTGTTCGATTTTCAGATCGCGCTGTGGCTCTGGTTCACGGTGCTCTTCGCCAATTTCGCCGAAGCAATGGCCGAGGGCCGCGGGAAGGCCCAGGCGGCGGCGCTCCGCCGGGGTCGCACCGAGACCATGGCCCGTCTGTGGAAAGCCGGCCGGGAGGAGTCGGTCCCGGCGACGAGCCTTCGCAAGGGAGATCGGGTCGTCGTCGAGACCGGAGGGGTGATCCCGGGGGACGGCACCGTCGTCGAAGGCATCGCCTCGGTGGACGAGTCGGCGATCACGGGCGAATCCGCCCCCGTCATCCGGGAGGCCGGCGGGGACCGCTCCGCCGTGACGGGCGGAACCCGGGTGCTTTCCGACCGGATCGTCGTCGAGATCACGTCGAATCCGGGTGAGACGTTTCTCGATCGCATGATCGCCCTGGTCGAGGGCGCCGCGCGTCAGAAGACGCCCAACGAGATCGCGCTGTCGATCCTGCTCGCCGGCTTGACCATCGTCTTCCTGATCGCGACCGCGACCCTCCGGCCGTTCGCCATCTATGCCGGCGGCTTCGCCTCGACCGCGGTTCTCATCGCTCTCCTCGTCTGTCTCATCCCGACGACGATCGGGGCGCTGCTCTCCGCGATCGGCATCGCGGGCATGGATCGGGTCCTCCAGCACAACGTGCTCGCGATGTCCGGGAAGGCGGTCGAGGCGGCGGGAGACGTCAACGTGCTCCTGCTCGACAAGACCGGGACCATCACGCTCGGCAACCGGCACGCGACCGACTTCTTCCCGTGTCCGGGTCGCAGGATCGAGGCGCTCGCGGAAGCGTCGCAGCTCGCCTCGCTGGCCGATGAGACCCCGGAGGGCCGCTCGATCGTGGTTCTGGCCAAGGAGAAGTTCGGGCTTCGCGGCCGGCACGTCGAAGGAATGCACTTCGTCCCATTCTCCGCGACGACGCGCATGTCCGGCGTCGACTGGAACGGCCGGCAGATCCGGAAGGGCGCGGGGGACGCCGTTGCGGAATGGGTTCGCGGCAAGGGCGGAGAGGTCGAACGCTCCGTCGAGGAGATCGTCATCCGGGTTGCCGCCGAAGGGGGCACTCCCCTTCTCGTCGCGGAAGGATCGACGACGCTCGGCGTCATCGCGCTTCGCGACGTCATCAAGGCGGGCATGCGCGATCGCTTCGACCGGCTGCGCGCGATGGGAATCCGCACCATCATGATCACGGGGGACAACCCGCTGACCGCCGCCATGATCGCGCGCGAATCGGGCGTGGACGACTTCCTCGCTCAGGCCACCCCGGAGCAGAAGCTTGCACTCATCCGGAAGGAACAGGAGGGCGGAAACCTGGTGGCGATGACCGGCGACGGGACCAACGACGCGCCGGCCCTCGCCCAGGCCGACGTCGGGGTCGCCATGAACACCGGCACGCAGGCGGCGCGCGAGGCCGGGAACATGGTGGACCTCGACTCGAATCCGACGAAGCTGATCGAGGTCGTCGAGATCGGCAAGCAGCTCCTGATGACGCGCGGGTCGCTGACGACGTTCTCGATCGCCAACGACGTCGCGAAATACTTCGCGATCCTTCCGGCGATGTTCGCCGCGACCTATCCGGCGTTGAACGCGTTGAACGTAATGCACCTCGCGACGCCGCAGTCAGCGATCCTTTCGGCCGTCATCTTCAACGCGCTGATCATCGTGGCCCTGATCCCGCTCGCCCTGCGGGGCGTGAAGTATCGGCCTCTGGGGGCGGCGAAGATTCTTTCGAGGAATCTCCTCATCTATGGCATCGGGGGGATCGTGATCCCGTTCATCGGGATCAAGTTGATCGACCTCCTCATTGCCGCGCTGGGTCTGGCATGAAGCTACTCCTCCGATCCTCGCTCTACGTTCTCGTCACGACGGTGCTCTTCGGAGCCGCCTATCCGGCCGTTGTGACTCTCGTCGCCCAGCTCGTGTGGCCGAACGAGGCGAACGGCTCCTCCGTTCTCCGGGACGGGAAGGTCGTGGGGTCGGCGCTGATCGGG
>Ga0207689_10001639_pt1 | contig 21197 bp, 11 predicted proteins | sample KBSMisM52_FD_184312 | JGI IMG/M metagenome (GOLD analysis project Ga0207689, IMG submission 184312) | Miscanthus rhizosphere microbial communities from Kellogg Biological Station, Michigan, USA - KBS Miscanthus M5-2 (SPAdes) (version 2) | ecosystem: Host-associated > Plants > Roots >... | reverse complement strand
GGACGGCCAATTCTCTGGCACATCCTTAAAATCTATTCCCAGCACCCGATTAACGACTTCATCATCTGCTGCCGCTACAAGGGCTATCTCATCAAGGAATACTTTGCGAATTACTTCCTCCACATGTCCGACATCACGTTCGACATGTGCGAGAACCGCATGCAGGTTCACCAGAGCGTAGCGGAACCGTGGCGTGTCACCCTGGTTGACACAGGCGACGACGCCGGCACGGGCGGCCGGCTGCGCAATGTCGCCCGCTATCTCGATGGTGAGGACGCCTTCTGCATGACATACGGCGACGGCGTGAGCGACGTGAACATAACTGCAGAAGTCGCCTTCCATCGTGCGCACGGCAAACAGGCCACCATTACGGCCGTTCGCCCCGCGGCCCGCTTCGGCGGCTTGAGTCTCGAAGGAAACCAGATCACCGCCTTCCAGGAGAAGCCTGAGGGCGAAGGCGGCTGGATCAACGGGGGATTCTTTGTCCTCTCCCCATCCGTGATCGGCGAAATTGCAGATGAGAGCACTTCGTTTGAACGAGAGCCCATCGAGAGCCTTACGGCAAGAGGCGAGGTGCAAGCCTTCTTCCACGATGGCTTCTGGCAGCCAATGGACACTATTCGCGACAAGCAGCGCCTGGAAGAGCTTTGGGCCTCCGGGAGGGCTCCGTGGAAAACCTGGTGAACCCAACCAATCTCGCAGATGCTACTCCAAATCTATGGGAGGGACGGCGCGTCTTCCTCACTGGTCATACCGGCTTCAAAGGCGGCTGGCTTGCCCTCTGGCTGGCAAGCAAAGGCGCGCAGGTGCGAGGCTACTCCCTCGACCCCTCCACAGAGCCCAATCTATTCACAGCAGCTTCCATCGCCGAGGTCCTTGACGACGATCGCGGCGAAATCCGCGACTATCCAAAGCTCGAAGCCTCTCTGGTTGACTTCGAGCCTGAAGTCGTCTTCCACCTTGCAGCCCAGCCGCTACTCCGCCGTTCCTATGCCGACCCCCTCGGCACCTACAGCACTAACGTGATGGGCACTGCGAACCTTCTCGAAGCGGTCCGCAAATCGCCCAGCGTTCGTGCCGTTGTCTGCGTCACCACCGACAAGTGCTACCAGAATCGCGAGTGGGCATGGCCATACCGCGAGAGTGACCCGCTCGGCGGCCACGATCCTTATTCATCGAGCAAAGCGGCCGCTGAGATCGTCGCAGCAGCGTTTCGCGACTCCTACTTTCCGGTGAGCCGGCTCAGTGAACACCGCGTCGCAATCGCAACCGCCCGCGCGGGCAACGTCATCGGGGGAGGCGACTGGTCAGAGGATCGGCTCGTCCCCGACCTCATTCGCGGATTCGCTTCCGGCAATCCCGTGCTCATCCGCCGTCCGAAAGCCATCCGCCCTTGGCAGCACGTCCTCGAACCCCTCCATGGCTACATCATCCTTGCCGAGCAGCTCCTGGCCGGGAAGCCCAACGCCGCCTCTTCCTTCAACTTCGGCCCCACCGAGGACGATGCTTGGCCAGTCGAACGCATTGCCGATAAGCTTGCAAAAATGTGGGGCCACGGCGCCTCCTGGGTCCGGGACAACGCGCCCAGCGTGCACGAAGCCCACTACCTCAAGCTCGACTCCAGCAAGGCCCGCACCGAACTCGGCTGGCGTGCGCGCATGAATCTCGAGACCGGCCTCGACTGGACCATTAGCTGGTACCATCAATGCCAGAACGGCGCTGACATGGCCGCAGAAAGCCGCGTCCAGATCGCCCGCTACGAACAACTCGCCTGATTGGATTTGATCGCTCGTACTTTCTATCGAGGGACAATCAAATTTGTCCAGGATTTCCGCCGAAGCTGCATGATCGAGTGGATGGCGGTTCTTAAGAATCTTCCGTTTCCCTAGGTACCCAGCGAGTTGATGCTGCCGATAAAAGAAGGGAAACTAGCTAAACTCAAACCCGAGTGCCTCACACTCGTCCGGACCTAACCGAATGGACATCTCAAGAGCATGCAGGCTGGCCACCTATTTGAGTTTTTCGCCATTCGAGAGCATATGTTCTGCAAAGATTCAAGAGCTCGTTCGACCTTCTCTGCAATAGACTCCGAGGTAGAGTTGATCCGCCTTCGTGCGCAGACTTTTGTCCTTAATAGCACTGTCGCTTACACCCGTTCCTTCAGCCCAAATCGCTCCTCTGCCCACCCCGGTTGTCCCAGTCACCCACGAGCAGGATTTTCTGGACGTTGCTGCCGATGCGCTCTTTGAGATCGACGAAGAGCAAGGGTTGCATAAGGTCATGTCTCTTGCGCCGTCATTGAAATAGATGATTGCCCACGAATCAAAAACCCATGCTCATCTAAAATAGACCGTAGATATGCGTGGAACATTACGACCACGGGCGCTGCGTTTCACCATTGTGGTTGCCGTGTTGGCCTTGAGCTCTTCACAGCTCCTTAGTCAGCAATCGTCTCCGCAGGCTCTTTACGATCGGGCAGGTGAAGCTCTCGACAAGGGAGATGCCGCACTGGCGATCAAGCTCTATGAAGAGCTATTGCAGCAGCGTCCTGATTCAATCGAAGGCCGAATCAATCTCGGAGTGGCGCTCGCTCATGCGGGCCGCTACGGCGAGGCGGAACAACAATACCGCCAAGTACTTTCTCAGGATACCCAAAACGAGATGGCTCATCTGAATCTTGCTCTCGCTCTGTACAAGAGGGCAGACTTTGGCGATGCAGGAAACGAATTCGAAGTGCTGCACAAGTTCCACCCGGACAATCAGCAAGCGTTTTACCTGCTGGCCGACTGCGATCTGCGACTCGGAAAGTACAAGGACACAATTGCGCTTATCGAGCCTGCTTACGAGGCACGACCCGACGATGCTGCTCTTGAGTACCTTCTTGGCACCGCACTCATTAAAGACGGGCAGTCACAAAAGGGCGCAGCAGTCATTGAGCGAATCATGCGTAATGGAAACGCGGCGCTGGGAAGTGTGCTGACCGGAGCGGCACAATACGGCGCGGGAGATTACAAAGCATCTGCTGTGACGCTCCGGAAGGCCCTGGATGCCAATCCCGACTTGCCGGGCGCATGGACTCTCTATGGGCGCGCCCTGGTGAGTGGCGGCGATTATGAAGGAGCCAAGGCGGCGTTTCAGCGTGCGCTTACGCAGGATCCAAATGACTTCGACGCGTGCCTCCATCTAGGCGGGATCCTTCGTCATGATGGCGATATTGAGAGCGCTGTCTCCCACATCAAGCACGCTCTCACACTTCGTCCAGATTCCGCGGCGGCTCAATTCCAAATGAGCGCTCTTGAAGCTTCTAACGGGAATCTCGAAGAAGCAAAGAACGGATTTGAGACGCTCGTGAAGAGGTGGCCCGATTTCGTGGAAGCCCACCTGCAGCTTGCAACGGTATACGCGCGGCTTCATCAGACGAAGGAAAGCGAGCGGGAACGCCGGATCGTAACTGAACTGAACGAGAAGGTGCGGGCCAAAGGTCCGCAGCCTGAGATTCCTTGAAAGTGCAGGCTTCTCTTGTGCGGCCGCGAGGTCTCGACGCGGAATCCTAGTGAGGCTCTTGCACCGATAGAACCTGGTCGCCCTTGACATCCTTAATCGTCTGAACTGTTCCTGAAGGCCAGCGGATCTCTATCTCTTCGACGTTCTTCGTGTCTCCCAGTCCGAAGTGAACGGGCGTTGCGCTCGAGGACGCATAACCGCTTGCGGTTGTCATGTGGTTGAATTGGACCTTGCCGCCTGCGGTCACTTTGATCCGTGCGCCGATCCCGTCGCGATTGCTTTTTGTTCCCTGGAGCGACACCTCAAGCCAGTGATGGCCCGCTGGGCTATCGTTTATCCAGATTTCGGCAGGAGCACTAAGGGCGGTTACGACCAAGTCGAGCTTTCCGTCGCCGTTGAAGTCCGCGACTGCCGCGCCACGATGCCTCTTGGGTGGAACTGCCGTGAAGCCGGCTTCATCGGTCAGTGCAGCCCAGGTCCCATTCATATTGCGGAAGATGGTATTGGGTTGATCGACCGGGAGACGGTCGGCCATATTGGGGGAAGCGACATCTCCGCGACTGACAAAGATGTCCTTCCAACCGTCGTTATCGAAATCGGCGATGTTCACGCTGTATCCCGACATCGGATTGCTCAGGATCGTCATCTTGCTGCGCGCCGTTACCTCGTCGAACGATGCGCCTGACGCATTCTGATAGAGGGGGAAGGTTTCATTCTGCAATGCGGAAAGGGCGATGTCGGGATAGCCGTCGTTGTTCCAGTCACGGAAGTCGCACCCCATGCCGGAGATCAGGTTGCCATGCGCCGGCAGCGCAACGCCGAGATCGAAACCAACCTCTTCAAATCTGTTGTGTCCTTTGTTGTGGTAGAGGTAATTGAATAGTTTGTCGTTCGTTACAAAGATGTCCAGCAAGCCATCGCCATCGTAATCGGCGATCGCCGCAGACATGGCCTTTCCCGGATGAGCGCGGATTCCGGACTGTTCCGAGATGTCGGTGAAAGCCCCTTTTCCGCTATTCAGAAACAGCTGGCTCGGTGTCTCCTTGTAGAACTTTGGATGACAGTACTCAGGCTTGCCCTTGTATTTGCAATCGGGCTCTTTCGAACCGTCCCAGGACAGATAGTTAGCGACAAATAAATCAAGAAGCCCATCATTGTTGATGTCGACCCAGGCGGCAGCCACGGACCAGAGGCGTCCATACCTATTATCGGGATGGGCCAGACCTGCCTTCTCGGTAACATCAGAGAAGGTGCCATCTCCGTTGTTGTGGTAGAGCGTGTCGTGGTAAACGCCGGTGACAAAGATATCGTCGTAACCATCATTGTCGTAGTCTCCGATGGCTACGCCCGTGTCGAAGCCGGTGCCTTTGAGTCCGGCCTTTTCTGTGACATCGGTGAAGGAGCCGTCGCCATTGTTGTGGAAGAGGCGATTCCAATACTTTGCGGAATCCTTCTTAAGAGTGTTGATGTCCGCGCCGTTGGTAAAGAAGATGTCCGGATGTCCATCGCGGTCATAGTCGAACACGGCTACGCCGCCAGCCATGGTTTCCGGTGCGTGGCGTTGAGGCGTTTCGTTGCTGTCGAGCGAGAACGGGATGGAACGCGATGAGAAATGGATAGCCGCGGGCGTAGGAGTTTGCGCGTGAGCTTCGCCGTGAAGTGTCAGCAAGCAGCCGATCAAGGCTGCAAGGGCTGAGATCGGCTTCATCGCCTCTACCATCTGTGTCCTTGAATTCGAATTCATCTGCCGTTATTGACGCACTGAATCATGCGATGAGTCCCCGAGGGATTGGGAATGGTTCGGCGAAGTGCCGTGGTAGATCTTTTCGATCTCGGCCTTCTCCTTGCCGGCATCATCCTTTCGTCCCGATGCGGCGTAGGCGCGGAGCAAATCCCAATGGACCCTGCCGATCGATGGGTCTTCAGCCCGCGCGGTTTCTAATTCTTTGATCCCCTCTGCCGCGTCGCCTTTGGCGATGAGAGCTTCACCCGCCATCATGTGAGCGGAAGCGCGTTTTGGATCGAGCTGAATCGCCTGCTGGGCAAGCGAAAGAGCGCGGTCAAATTCTCCGGCTGTAATCAGTTGCTGAGCGAGACGTATGCGTGCGATTGCATTGGACGGCGAGATTGCAAGCTCACGCTCAAACTCGCCCATCGCTACCTCCGGATGCAGCTCTGCAAGGTAAGCTCCACGAAGAAAATGAACTCCTGGCTCGTTTGGATAGGCCGCGACCAGCCGCTTGAATTCTGCATCGGCTTCTTCCTGACTCTGCATCTGCAACGCCATGACGGCCTTTCCAGCAAGGGAGATAAGCTCGCGTTGATCAGGAGGAATTTCGGCAGGCAGATATGGCAGACGCAACCCGGCGAGTCCAGCAGGCTCAACGAGCGTGGGGTCTGACGAGCCGGAGGCGAGCATCTTCTGGAGCATGTCCATACTGTCGTCGTAACGCTCAAAGCGGGTGAGGAGGATCGCAACATGGTAGAACACGGACTGCATCAACTCTTTGCGATCGCCCATGCCCTGAGTCATGGCGTGCTGCAGGTGCTGAAGTGCCCGGGGATACTCCCTCAGCTGAAACTCGCTCATTCCGAGCAGCGCCCATCCTGGTCCGGCATCGGAACGTAGAGTCAAGAAGGATCTCAGAACATCTCGTGCTTCCGCGAATTGCTCCTTCTCGTAAAGCATGGAGCCGAGATACCACAAGGCCTCTTCGGAGTCCGGCTTCTGCTGGAGTGCGCGCCGGAATAGCTGCATGGCCTCGTCGTCATGATTTTGCTCGCGTGCTTTCTGCGCACTCTGCAGCAGCTGATCGAAACTTTGCCGGGTCGTGGTCTGGCTGCTCTGGCTCGCTGCCGCCGTCCTCGGCGCAATGTCGGCGAAGAGAGAAGCGATGATCAGCACTCGGCAAAGCAGCACTCGGCAGATCAATGCGCTCTCCCCTTCGGCGCACCGAGCTTGACTTCGGCCGGGGCCATCACGTCTTCCTTGTTCTTCAAGGTGAGAAGTGCCGCAGACTCAGCCTTGGCTTCTCGTGTCCGTCCCAGCCTGGTGTAGACCATTGCCAGATGAGCCCGGACACTTGCGCTATCCGGCGCCAGCCGCTTTGCGGTTTCAAGTTCGGTCAAGCTGGTGCGAAGATTTCCATCTTCGAGGAGAACGCGGCCAAGGAGGTGATGCGCTTCGGGATTGTTGGGATCAGCTTCGATCGCAGTTCGCGCAAATTCACCGGCTTCGACTCGATCTGCCTTGTCCAGATCGATTGTGGCGAGCGCGATCATGGAAGGCGCGTGCTGAGGCGAGATCGCTAATTCTTCTCGGTATTCGCGTTCAGCTTCCGCGGTCTTGCCTTCGAAGGTGAAGATTGTCCCGCGAAAGTAATGAACATCGGGGTGGCGCGGGTAGCGCTTCTCCAACCTCTCCGCGAATTCATCCGCTCGTGCGAAGTCTCTTGGTGACTGCGCCGCATAAAGCGCTGCCTTGCCTGCCAGCCAGATTCGCTCGCGAAATTCAGGAGGGAAGTTCTCAGGAAGATAACGAAGACGAAGAGAAGCCAGGCCCATCGCTTCGGACAGCTCTGGCACGTCGCCAAGTCGCGGGGCGACAGAAGCCAGCAGATAGAGGGATTCGACAAATCGACCGTCTCGCGTGAGCAGAAGCGCAAAATGAAAGACCGCCACATCAACCAGTTCCGGCGAGCCTGCCCAGCCTGCGGCGGCCCAGGCACGGAAGTGTTGGAGGGCTAGTTCGTAATGTCCGTTTTCGTACTCGCAGAGGCCGAGAAAGGCGTAGGCAGGGCCGCGGTGCGAAGTGTTGGTCAGGTGCTGAAAGGCCGAGCTTGCTTCGCTGAAACGATCCTGATCGTAGAGCAGGCTGCCGAGGTACCACCATCCATCGATCCACGACGATCGCAGATGTGTGCCCTCCCGGTACAACCGGATCGCTTCCGGGACTCGATCTTGTGTTCGGGCTGTTTCAGCTTGTTTCGCGATCGTCTCGAAGCGAGAAGGAACGTTGACCGCCGATGTCGCTATTGAGATGGCGATTAAGAGACCTGGAACAAAAGACGACATAAGTTAAGAAGAAGAATACCTGGGGCAACCAGGATGGTCACCCCAGGTGTAACGCTAGAAGGTGTACTTGCCCGAGAACTCAACAACACGATTACCGTAGTGATAATCCGCGTAGCCGAATTCGGAGCAGGATGGACCAGGGCAAGCACCCTTGCTTGTACCAGGTCCGTTGGTCAGAACGCCATTCTGATCGAAGTTCAGCTTGGCGTTGTTGTCCCCCGGAGCGAACGACAGCAGCGCGTGATTCAAGAAGTTGAAGCCGGCGGCGCGCAGTTCCACGTGCTGGTGTTCCGTGATGGTGAACTTCTTGAGCAGCGTAATGTCGCTGTTCCAGAACTTGGGCATGGCGATATACGGGAACCTTGAATTGCCAATCCCGGGGCGTGTCGTTCCGGGTTGGGCAAAGCAAGCGCCGTTCGCGTACTGATGAGACTTCAAGCCCATCCGTGGATCGCAGGTCAGGATTGGAGCCACCGTAACGTCGGGAGATCCAACCAGCAACGAGCCCGATTGAACGTTCGAAATTCCCAACTGGTAGCCGGAGTTCTGGACCAAGAGCGGGCCGGACATCACCTGGGTGATTCCTGAGATTTCCCAACCGTTGGTGGCACCTCTAAGAACCCGGCTTCCGACCGTCAACTTCGGCAAGTCGAAGATGTAAGAAGCATTGAAGGTGTGTGCGCGGTCAATGTTCAGGGGCGACCAGTACTCGCTTGCGCCCCAGTCCTTGAAGGCGGCCGAAGAGTTGGTGGTCCCCATGTTCTTGGCCCATACGTAATTCAGGGAAATGGTTGCAAAGTTGCCAGAGCGAGTCAGGCTGGTCTGCATTGAGTCGTACTGCGATTTCGCAGTGCTCTCCATCGCGTTCAGACCCTGGTAGTAACCGTACGGCCGGAATTTCTGCTGGCAGTTTGAATCGTTGAGAGTGGTCGTGCTGTAGGCGCCGCACTTTGATATGACCGCCGATTCGGTCATTGCGCCCAACGGGACTGCGTTGAAGTTTACTCCGTTCTGAGTCAAGTTGGAGTTATTGCCAACATAAGCGAGCTCAAACAGGAACTTGTTCGGGAACTGCTGATCCAAGTTCATGCTATAGGTGGTGGTGTAGGACTGGTCGTGGTTGTGCGCATCGATGACGGAAATATTCCCGTTCTTGAAGTCGGTCGGTACGCCAAATACCACGCTCGGAGCGCAGTGATTGTTCCCCTGGTCGATGCCGCCGGCAGCATTGGCCGCGCACGAACCATTGCCATCGTTCTTGAACTGGTCGATGGATTCCCAGGTCTTAGCCGTTCCTGGAGCGCCCCAACCTACCGAGCCGAAGGAGGTATTTGCAGCACCTTGATAGGACTGCAGATTCTGCGCGTAGCGGTACTGGCCCCAGCCACCGCGAACAACTGTCTTCCCGTTTCCATAAACGTCGATGGATGCACCGAAGCGAGGCGAGAAGACCACGGGATCGATTGCTGCTCCTGCCTGCGAGACGCTCGAGGTGAGGCTGTGCCAGGTGATGCCCGGGTTCATGCCCGTATCTGAATACTTCTGCACATCGAAAACTGCGGCTCCAAACTTCTCGTTGGGATACGGGAAGCCAAAGTGTTCGAATCGCATGCCGTAGTCGATGGAGATGCGCCGGGTGAGCTTCCAGTGATCTGTTGCATAGAACTGGAGTGAATTCTGGACCATCTGGATAGGTGGCGGCAGGGCCTGCTCGAAGTAGCTGAAGTTTGTGCCGGCAAGCATATCGGCGTAGTTGTTGCCCGTACCGCCGCCCCACGGGTTGTAAGAGAACACACCCATGTACTGAGACCAGGCGTCCTGCGCGTTATACAGGTGCTCCCAGAAGGCCCCGGCCTTGACCGTGTGGGTCTTGTAAACCTTGGTGAGGTCCGCGCCGGCGCTAGGAATGCCTTTTTCGGCATAGAAATCTGGATGGTAATCGTGCCCAATATCGCCGATGTTGGGCACGCTCTGGCCCCAACTGGTGACGACCGGCGCATTGGGATTTCCGAAGACGCCTTTGAGAGGGAAGTTCATCTGGTCGCGAAGGACCTTTTCCGGATTCTTTGGTCCGCCCGGCATATCCATGTGGGTATAGCCAACGCGGCCTTCCACAGTGAGGGTCGGCGAAAAGATGTGCAGGAAGTTGGCTGCATAGAAGTCGGACGTGTTTTTGCTGAGGTCCTCGCTCGGGGCGGGAATCACCCAATCACCGGCGGCCGCCCACAGGCCGAGAGGCTGAATCGCATTTTCGCGCTGACGGCTCCAGCTGACGTAGAACTTCGTTTTTTCACTGAAGTTGGCGTCTATCTTGACTACGTTTTGCCAGGAGTTCTGGCTCTGCAACACGGGCTGGATATAGTTGAACCCGTGACTATCCGGCGCACCGTTCGGAGTGGTCGGCAGGGGCAATGAGTTTTTCATCCACAACTGCGCCGCTGCTGAGATACACGCGCTGGACATTACGCCGCCGCTGATCGTGCATCCCGGACGAGCACTGGTGATGTCGCCGCTGGGCTGGCTGCTCATACCAAACCGGCCAGGAGAGTTTGTCCACGAACTCATACCGCTGAAGTCGCCATTGATCATATCTGCGGTCGGCACGAACGCGCGATTAATGCCGCCGAAGATCAACTGGCGGTACGACTCGAACGATTCGTGGAAGAAGTATCGGTCTCTCAATTTGTTAAATCGCGTTCCGGGAATCAGGACAGGACCGCCAATGTTGCCACCCGGATAATAGAAGTGCGAACCCGTATCATTGAGTTGGCCCTGCTTGAGACCGCTGGATGGATCCGATTCCGTTTGTTTCGAGAACTTGTCCTCCGCATTCAATGCGTGATTGCGGGCATACATGTGAACGTCCCCGTGAAATGAAGTGCCTCCGGACTTACTGATGCTATTGATCACCACGGGGCCCTTGGAGTTTTCGGCGCCGTAGTTGGAGGTCAGGACCGTTACCTCGGAAAGCATGTCGGGGTTGGGATTCACTGGCGTCGCAGAACCCGGGGCACCCGGGTCTTCCACGCTCTGCCCGTCCTGGTTGATGGACATTCCTGTACCGGATTGCCCGTTAATGCTGACGCCACCCAAGGCGCCTGCGCCTGAACCACCCTGGACAGTAAACCCGTTAATGCCGACAACCTGGCCGTTATATCCGGGCCGGTTGGTGCCGCCGTTGCTGATCTGTGCGGCGCCGGGCAGGATCTTCAGGAACTCCATTGCGTTGCGGCCGACGAGAGCGAGATGCTCAAGCTTGTCGGTGTCGATGTGATCGGCTTTGGCGCCGGAATCGGTGAGAATCATGTCAGAAGAGTCGGCGACGACCACAACTGTCTCGGTCTCGGCGCCAACCCTGAGCGAGATGCTGAGGCTCTTGACGTCCCCCGACTGCAGGACGATGCCTGATCCTTTCCATTTCTCAAAGCCTCTGGTCTCAGCCGTCACGGTGTAGGTTCCAACGGACAACTGGGTAACCGAGAAGAATCCGGCCTTATCAGTTACGGCCTCTCGGACTACCTTGGTGCCCTCGTTCTGTACAAGAACTCTGACGCCCGGGACAACACCGCCGCTGGAATCGGTTGCGGTGCCTGACAAGTTTGCAAAGATCGATTGTGCGAGTGCTGCAGAAGTTCCCGACAGCAATAGCCCAATCGCAATTGCGATGAGGCAGGTCCAGGCTCTCCAGCCCTTCCTCACGTATCTGGCCAACCCTGAATGGTACGAAGAAGTCATCCTTATCTCCTGTTGTTACTGACAGACTTTGTGGGCTCTCTCTGACGGCCCTCTGTTTGCACCCGAGCATCCATGCGCTATGGAACCGCTGCTTCAGTCCATCCATCTGCAAACGTTTTCTCCACAGTGCCGAGGGCGCATGCTTGATGAAGGATCTGTGTCCTTGTCATCTCGAAACGCCGGGCAATCGTCGGGCGTTTCAGGAGGTCCGGACAGAGCTGAACTCAGGCAACTGCGGACTCTAGCACTCAAATATCTAAGAAAGATTTGTTAATCATGTCGGAATATTGTTGGGAATGTCTTTTGAGGACAAGCAGACATAAGCCTATAAATTCAGAAGGCTTATCACCTGTCAACGATGTCACATCGAATCTGCTGTAGGGTGTTCCGGTGCGTTACAGCACCACGGCCGAATAAATTCGGAAGATAGTCAGGTGAGTAGAGGGAAAGAGCGCAGCCTTGATGAGAGAAGCAAGTGGCCTCCGATCCCCGACTCTATTGCGCAGAATTGGACTTCGCTGACTGTGAGATTGAGGCGAATTCTACTGGCTCTCGTCGATAACCTCAATGGCAGAGATGGTCGCGTAGTTCACCAGCGGGTCAAACGTCAGGTCGAGCTTGCCTTCGGGTGTGGGCCGCACATGGTTGAAGGTCTTCGTGAGCGCGTGCAGGCTCCCGACTTCCTTGAAAATGTCGAAGTTGTCGAGCAGTGTTGTGCCGTTGCAATAGACTCGAAAGACCCGGCTTCCAGGTCCGATCTTTCCTGAGGGGTCTGGTATCCAATACAACTCGGCGAAATGGAGCACGAGCGTATATCGGCTGCGCGCATCCACCGGAATGGAATAGGTGAAATGTCCGTAACGCTCCTGCGCGTAAAGTTTTGGATCGGGTGTACCGCTGACCTGGCGCGGCGGATCGGATACTACGCCATTCTGGAAGTAGTCATCTGGATGCCACAAGTTCCCGTTATGATCTGTAACTGCAGCTGCCTGCATGACGAGTCGGACCGGGAGCTGGCGATGAGGCAGACCGGGTAGTATCTCGAGGGCATTGAGTAGCGGTGTCGTCCGTCCGGTTGGGAACCTCAGATGGAGATAGCCATCCTTGTCCGGCGAAATGTCCTTGAAGACTTTTTCATCTGCGATGTTTGGTCCGAGAGCATCGGCACTGATGTTGAAAGCGGTCAGGAGCGGCTGGCCATTGGCGGTTACATTGAAGTACTGCGTTTCATCATCAGGGGGCGAAGCCACGAAGAACAGGTGCAATTCATAGAATCCAGGAGCGAGGGGTATGTCGTATGAAAACTCTCCTCCTGTCCGCCAGTGATCGAAAAGCATGGAATCGACAGTGCGAGCCATCGGTGTCTTGGGACGCTCAAAACCCGCTGAGCCCGTGAAGTAGCGATCGGCTTCCCAGTATGCGCCCGCGCTGTCAATTTTTGGGCTCCCGCTATATCCGGCGAGCAGACGCAGAGGAACCGAGGCTGCATTCGACGGCGTTGCTGCCGGGGAAGCTCCCGTCGAACCTGACGACGCGCTAGTCGGGGAATCGGTCGGGTGATTTTGGTTCAAGAGCCGAACCGCACCGAAGCCTATCAGAACCAGAGCGGCTACTGCCGCTCCGACGTATAGCAATGTTCTCTTACGCACGATCTGAGAACCAACGGGAGCAGTTGGCTCGGCTCTTTCGGCTGTCGCAGAGTCCTGTACCTCTCCAGAATCGGCCTGATCCGCATGGGGAATGCTTTCGAGTTCTTCAATATCGGACTGTTGTTTAGGGGTCAGGGAATCGCGATAGACGAATTCCGGAGCATAAGTTCGGAAGGGAATCAGAATCTGGATGCGATGGTCTTTGCCTTCTGTGTCGTAATACTCTTTGAGCTTCTTTCTGAGGCGGTAGACCTCGGTGCGCGCTACGGAATCGGTTGAATCGAAAGAGGTTTTCGCGCGCCCAAAAACCTCTGTGGCGATGTTGTATTCCGTGATCTGATCCGTTTGGCCATCTAAATACTTCTGACCGACAAAATTCAGGAGTCTTGCAAGCCGGGGCGAGCGCTCAAGAGCGGCAACCACTGTCTCCAACTCAGCGCGTTCTCCGTCCGCGGAATGCGGTGCGGTGCCCAGGGTCATAAATTCACTTCCGGAACTTCAGGCCATTCTACAACCGGCTCTGTGACATCGGAAACATTGGTCATGGCTCGACTGAACAACAGAACCTGAGATCTTAGTAAGCATTTAAGTTATTGAAATTGCACCAGTAATCGCTCAGGAGAGGCGCGAACAATTCTTCGACATGATTGACAGTTCCGCCTCCGTTCGCTGCCGCTATATTTCTCCTTCGTTCTGAGTCAGAGCTGACCACGATACATTGCAGCCGGCTGGATTTTTGGTGACGGGGCTAAACCTGGTCTCAGAGCAATCTGAATGACGACGCATTTGTGGGGAACTGTCGAATTCTACGGTAAGTTCTTGTTCCCTCTCGCGGGGTCTACGGCCTCCGGGCCCCGCGGATTTGTTTGGCATTTAGCAAAACTCTATCTGAAAAGGTACTTCAAGGTGCACGTTTCGTCAGCTCGCCGGATTCTAGCTCTTTTGCTGGTGCTCACAGTCAACCCAACTGCCTGTCCCATTGCCGCTCAAGAAAAGGGGGCAGTTCGATCACTGGTTGTGAATCTCGACCAAACTGAGGGTCCTGTAGACCGCTTCTTTGATCTTTCGGTCGGCTCCGATTATCCGGGCACTCTGTTGCGAGAAGACAGCCTGGCACAGCTTAGAACGACCACGAATGAGCTTGGCTTTCGCTATCTTCGTTTTCACGCCATCTTCCATGACGTTCTGGGAACGGTGAAGGTGGAGAACGGCGAAACCTCATATGACTGGAGGAAGATCGACCAGCTCTATGACGCGATGCTCGCACGGCATATCAAGCCCTTTGTGGAACTTGGATTCACACCGGAGGCGCTGGCCACCTCGCAAAACAGCATCTTCTTCTGGCACGGCAATACGTCGCACCCTAAGGCAGAAGGGTGGCGTGATCTGATTGATGCATTCATCCGCCACATCGAAGCACGGTATGGAAAAGAGGAGGTTCGAACCTGGTTCTTCGAAGTATGGAATGAGCCGAATCTTTCGGGATTCTTCGAAGGCGCTGACCAGAAGGCGTACTTTGAGCTGTACGATCATACGGCGAAAACGATCAAGGCTGCAGATCCTGCATTAAAGGTAGGTGGTCCCAGCACCGCCGGTGCAGCATGGGTTCCGGAGTTTCTGGCGCACGTGAAGCACAGCGGAGCACCCGTCGACTTCGTAACCACGCACACCTACGGCGTGATGGGCGGATTTCTGGACGAGTACGGGCACGACGATACCAAGCTTGATCCTTCTCCGGATGCGATTGTGGGAGACGTGCGCCGGGTGCGCCAAGAGATTTCGGACTCTCCCTATCCGGGGCTTCCTCTGTACTTCACGGAGTGGAGCACAAGCTATACGCCAAGAGACTCTGTGCACGATTCGTACATCAGCGCAGCGTACATTCTGGCCAAGCTGAAGGGTGCACAGGGCCTGCTGCAGGGAATGAGCTACTGGACGTTCACGGATCTCTTCGAAGAGCCGGGACCACCGACGGCTCCCTTCCAGGGAGGTTTCGGGCTGCTGAATCCGCAAGGAATTCGCAAGCCCGCGTATTTCGCCTATAAGTACCTGCACGCCCTGGATGGAGCTTGGTTAGCAACGAGCGATGCGCAGGCGATGCTGTCAACCAAAGACGGAAGCTTCATCGGCGTGATCTGGGATTCTGAACAGCCGGATCAACAAGTGAGCAATCGATCCTTTTACACGAAGCCTGTTCCTGCTCGTCCGGCCGCGCCGGTGAAGTTGCAGATAACGCACCTCGCGCCACATGGCAGCTATCGACTCGAGGTCTATCGAACCGGCTACCATGCCAACGATGCCTACACAGCCTACCTTGAGATGGGCTCGCCGAACCATCTGACGGCTGAGCAAACGGCAAAGCTAAACGATCTGTCGCGGGACCTGCCTGAAACGTACAGGACCATCGACTGCCGTAAGGATGGATCAGCTGAAATCGTAATACCGATGAACAGCAACGATATCGTGCTGGTGAAGCTGGTTCGAATCAGGTCGACGTCTCCACATCTTAGCGATAAAGGCACGGGAGACATCCGGTCAATCTCTGAATAGTCTTGGGGCAAAATCGTTGAGGTCGCGGCGGGTAGTCCGGAGAAGGATTCACCAGCAATACGCGGCGACGATTTCGGCAGGACCTGGAACCTGGTTCTTCACGCTTGTGTGCAGAACTATCTCGACATTCTTCTTCTCCCAGTCTTTGGGAAGAGATTTTGCCATCTTTAGGATCGACTGCGGATCGACGATAAAGTCTCCGGCAGCACGCGTCGCCGCATATCCGACTCCCCCGATCACGACCACTACTTTTCCGTTCCATGCGTTCAGAAGGCGGGCCGCAATTGCGTAAGTCTCTGAGCGATCAGAGTTCGCCGTCCATTGGTTTTGAGGAGAAAAACGGTCGACGATGGTGCTATGCCCCTGGAATCCAAAACGAAGATCCTCGGTCATGTTGAGCGTCCAGATGTTGTTGTGCGCACCAATCAGAATCGTGGGATTCTGGCGGAGGTCACCATAGGTAAGATCGTTGACAAATCGAATATCGAGCTTGATGTGTTGCTGCGCAAGAATGTACTCGATATCTGACAGTGCTCCGACGTCACCGATCGTGAGGTAGGTGTTCACCGCAGGACGCAGGTACTTACTGTCGATCGACTCGCCCGGAGATAAAGGAAGGTAAGAGTGAAGTCCCATCTCCTGGAACCGTGTCCTCGGGTGACTCTTGTAATAGTCATCCTCTCCGGCGTTTGAAAGCTCGTAGATGGGATTGTTTCCAATCCCAATCAATACCGTGCGGGAGTTCTCCAAAACCGGCGACCAGAACTTATTGAAGGCTCGCTCTTCGGACGAGCGAGAATAACGCAGCATTCCTAGAGTCAGAATCACCAGGGCGACTGCTATCAGCGCCCACCATCGACGCCATCGGAATCTTGTTCGCGATGGCTTTGCGGTTAGCTCCACAATGCCGCTTCCGGCTGGCAGAACAATCGGCTCCAGCGAAGGCGGCAAAGGCTCTGGTTCCCGTATTGGATCCGCAGGCACCGGAAGAGAATGCTTCCCGGACCACTCGAAGACAGCGCGGAAAGAACCGGACGGAATATTGATCAGGACCGTCTCATCGCGGGCTCCCTGGTAATAGAGAGCCAGTCGCTTCCTGAGCTCGGCCACGCGCAGGCGAACCGTGGGATCACTGTTGGTGTCGTAATCGGGGCGCTTGTCGAAGAGGTGAGCCCCGATATTACGCTCCTTAAGCAAGTCGGAACGCCCCGCAAGCGTCTCCGAAACGATGAATTGCAGCAGCTTCTGCATCTGTTTCGTGGAGCGAAAGGGAGGGCTCTGCAGGATGGCAGTAAGCGCTCTCTGGACCTCGCGCGGATCGGCGCAGCGAGACTCCTGGTGCTCATCAGAAGAGGAAGGCGCTGTATCTATGGCACGAATCAAGAGGAACCCCGGGGATTGAGGTTTGCCGACGGTAGTAAGTGATCGTCCACAGTACTGTACCCCCACCCTAAGACACTGACAAGCAGAATCTTAGCTTTCTAAGTTCTGAACCGTACCCGACTGAACCTTGCATTTCACTCCTCTGCAAAGGTTTGCTTGCAGCTACACAAAGGCTTCGCATGTCCGGGCATTCTGATGTCTGAAAGTGTCACTTGGAGCGTTCAGGCAGAGTCGTCCCCTGACAGGCCACGACAAGTCCAGATCCAAAAATTCGAACGCACAGTCGCACGCAATCCGGAGGTCAACTGCTGTGATTTTTGATGTTCTCAACGCCATCTCAAGCCGTCGCACGCCGCCCATCTTCTCCGGCAGAGCGCTCAAGAGTTTCTTCGAATTTCGTCTCACAGGATCTGCGAAGGTTCGACTCAGCCGAACGTCTTTGCGTTTCAGCGCGGTGGCTCTGACGGTCGTGATCGCACTGGCCGCTCGGTCCAGTGCCCAAACTGCGGGCACGATCTCCGGGCACGTCAGCGACTCGACGGGGGCCGCTGTGGCGGGAGCAACCATCTCGCTCACGAATGTGGAGACTCGATCTGAGCGGTCTACAGTGACGACGACCTCAGGCGACTACACGTTTACGGAGATCCCTGTCGGAGTCTATAAACTGCGGGCAAGCCACACAGGGTTCAAGACCATTTCCAGCAATGCTGTTCAGGTTCAGGTTCAGCAATCCATCAGGCTTGATTTCCCCTTCGAGGTTGGCGCAGTCACTGAGTCGGTTGAGGTTCAAGCCAGCGGCGCACTGCTGCAGGCTGAAAATGCGACGCTCGGCACGGTAGTGGAGAATGCTGCCGTGAACGAATTGCCGCTCAATGGCCGAAATTATCTCAGTCTGGTGGCTCTTGCTTCGAATGCCAATACCTTGTCTCCGAATGCGGGCCAGGCGGGGGCGCGACTGGGTGGCGAACGGGCAAGTCAATCAATCTCAGTCGGCGGCAATCGAATCATGTTTGACTATTTCACGCTCGACGGCGTCAATAACACGGACCCTGACTTCAATACGTATGTCGGGCTGCCCTCAGTAGACGGTATTGAGGAATTCAAAGTGCAGACCGGCGTCTATTCAGCCGAGTTCGGCCATGAGGCTTCGCAAGTCAATGTCGTGAGCAAAGCGGGCACAAACGTCTACCACGGTTCTCTCTTCGAGTTCATCCGCAACAATTACGTGGATGCAGATCCCTACTTCTTCCCCTATAACCTCGCTCCTCTAAAGGTCTTTCCATTCAAATGGAATGACTACGGGTTTGAGTTGGACGGCCCGATCAGAATCCCAAAGCTCCTCGATGCCAGAGACAAATTGTTTTTCATGGTGGACGACGAATGGAGGCAGGTTCGGTCAATAGGACAGGGGCAGGCGGTGGTGCCGACCGCTGCCCTGGCATCGGGTGATTTTTCTGGCTACACCTACCAGAACTCCACCGGAATGCATCCGGTTACGATTTACGACCCGGCCACTGGAGATGCGAATGGACTCGGAAAACAGCAGTTTCCCGATAACAAGATTCCGGCTGCAAGGATAAGCCCGGTCTCGACGGCGCTCTTGAAGTATCTTGGAACAGCTCCGGCCGCGCCGACGTATGCCTGTTCCGGAAGCAGTTGTTCCGTCAACAACAACTATTCCTACACCACATCTTCTCCGCAGGACCGCCAAAGCCTCACGGTCCGTGGAGACTTCACGCAATCGCAAAAGCTGCAATACGCATTCCGTTACAGCTCCGGAGATGAATCGCTCCTATCGACCGGGCTGCTCGGGGCAGGCAGCAAAATCATCACCAACTATTACCAGTACATGGGATCCAATACGTGGACAGCGACTCCGCACACCGTCAATGAAGCGCGGTTCGGGTACACGCGCTTCTACAACTCTCTCGGCCTGCTGTCGGCTTTCACGCACAATGTTGTCGACGAGGTTAAGATCCCAGGTCTCAGTGGCGGCACGGCCTCAACCTGGGGCATTCCGGACGTTTCTTTCGGCAACGCGACCGGAAATTCACTGAAGCAGATCTGGAGTGGATTCGGAGATCGCGGCGGAGACGGTCCGTACGTAGTGACCGACCCATCATGGCAGATCGTCGACAACGTGTCGTGGGTAAAGGGAAAACATTCCCTCAGGCTCGGGTACGAATTCAACAGGCAGACGTTCAACCAACTCGGCAACCAGTTCTCGCGTGGACAATTCAGCTCGCAGCCGATTGCTACTGCGTTCAATTCCGGAACAGGGAGCAGCCCGCTCTCAGGCGGCGACGCGTTGGCAGATTTCCTGCTCGGGAGCTTGTATCAATCAACGGCCGCAGTGGCCGTTGCGAAAGCGAATTACGTGCGGAACGTTCAAACCGCATTTGTAGACGACACCTACAAAATAATGCCAAAGCTGTCGATCGACGCCGGCCTCAGGTACGAGCTCACACCACCCTGGAACGATACATTCGGGAACAACTTTACCGTGGCCATTCCGGTGCTGCCCGCACAGCACGCGATCAGCACTACATATTCACAAGATCAATGGCCACATTATGTTCGCCAGGGCAATTGCACGCCAGACCATGTCTACGATGGGCTTGCCATCCGTTGGACGGCAAGTACGTTAGGTAACGGTCCGCCGCCGGTATGCAGCAATGGGACGCTTCCAAATGGTCCCCTCATGAATACGCAGTACAACAACTTCGCGCCTCGGTTGGGAATATCGTTCTCACCAAATGCGACGACTGTGATTCGCCTGGGGTACGGCATCTTTTACAGCCAGGACATCGGCAACGCGTATTTCGACATGGCGCGCAACATTGCGGGGCGCGTGACGTCTACAAACGCGAATGGTGTAGCGCCCTATGGCGCCTCCACGCTTACGTGGGACAACGCCACGCCCGGAGCTGGTGGCGGCGCAATCGCAAATCTCCCCTCAACCACGGTGGCCTTTGTCCTGGCCCCGAGCCACAAGACCACGTACGCTGAACAGTATCTGCTGAATATCCAAAAACAGTTCGGGCAAAACTGGTCCTTCGAAGCTGGGTATCAGGGAGCACAGAGTCGTCATCTCTATGGCTTCAGGAACATCAACATCGCGACGCCAGCCGGATACGTTCCAGATGGAACGGGCACTTCTGTGAAGTTCCGGACGCCTTTCGCCAACATGGGCGGAATCCAATACGTGCATGACGAAGGCACCGGCAACTATAACGGCTTTAGCGTGAAAGCTACACGGCGCTTCAGCAGGGGCTTCAATCTAATCAGTTCGTACACGTTTGCGAAGTCGCTGGATGATACGAGCGGAGTGCGCGTTCAGGGCAACGACATTTTGTTCCCACAGGACAACCGCTGTTTGTCATGTGACTATGGCCCGTCCGCGTTCGATGTTAAACATCGAGTTGTGGTTTCGACGCTCTACGAACTTCCGATCGGTCCCGGCAGGCTCATCCAGGCGCATAATAGAGCGCTCGTTGCGCTTGTCGGCGGATGGCAACTGGGCGGCATCTTCACGCACCAGACGGGAGCAATTGCCACCCCTCAAGACGGTACCGATCGCTCTGGAATCCAGGGTGCGGGCGGCAATTACGACCGACCGGACGCGACGGGCACAAGCCCCTATCTTCACGGCGATGCAAAGACGCTCAATGACTGGGTGAATCCTGCAGCGTATCGTCTTGCTCCAGTGGGATTCTTCGGCAACACAAGCCGCGGAAGCTACACGGGCCCTGGCTTCACAAACCTCGATGCAGCCCTCCACAAGGTTGTCCAGATGCCGTACAACGAAAAGCACCAGTTGTCGATTCGGTTCGAAGCATTTAACGCGCTGAACCACCCCAACTGGAATACACCGAATATGACGATCACCTCACCTACATTCGGCCGGATTAGTGGAACTGGTGCGATGCGACAGTTGCAACTTGCGGCGAAGTATCAGTTCTAGCATGTCGCTGCGTCCAGAGCATCTCTTAAAAGATGCTCTGGACTCGACTGCGGCTTGTCGACCCGTGAACGGTATTCTTCGTCATCTATCTCTTTCACTGGAAGGTCATCGACCGCCGCCAGATGTTAATGGGCCTGGTGGACGTTACGCCATGGTCACCTTGAGAGCGGCAGCGTAATCGACTGCGGGTCGATAGTTCTTTGGAAGTTCCGCTCGGAGGGCCTTCGGCTCTTGACTCCAGACGAGTCTGGCATCAGTTCCCAGGAGTTGAACGCGGTCTATTTTGCCGGCACTGATTGTGGCGGATAATCCAAGCGATTCGATAAGAATCGGCTCCG
>Ga0207689_10001632_pt1 | contig 21253 bp, 15 predicted proteins | sample KBSMisM52_FD_184312 | JGI IMG/M metagenome (GOLD analysis project Ga0207689, IMG submission 184312) | Miscanthus rhizosphere microbial communities from Kellogg Biological Station, Michigan, USA - KBS Miscanthus M5-2 (SPAdes) (version 2) | ecosystem: Host-associated > Plants > Roots >... | reverse complement strand
TTTCACCCGACCGAGGCGCGTGCGGAATTGCTGCGCGAGAACCAGCAGCAGATGATCACGGCCACGGCGGACCTGGCCGATCGGGCGCTCGGCGCGGTCATGACCGATGTGAAGGGCGTGCTTGCCGAGACGCCGCCGCCGCCGGGAATTCGCATCGAGTTGGGTGGGCAATACGCGGGTCAGCAGCAGGCATTCCGCGCGCTGCTCATGGTGCTCGCTCTCGCCGCCGCGAGTGTGATCGGCGTGATGGTTTTGCAGTTTCAGTCGTTCGTCGAACCGCTCGTCGTGCTGTTGGCTGCGCCGCTGTCGTTCGTGGGCGCGATCGGGTTGTTGTTGATCACGGGAACGCCGCTCAACGTCTCGTCGTTCATGGGATTGATTCTGCTGGTCGGGCTGATCGTGAAGAACGGCATCATCCTTCTCGATTTCGCCCGTCATCTCATGCGCAACGAGGGCATGCCGCTCGAGCAAGCGCTGCGCGAGGCCGCGCGGATTCGATTGCGGCCGATTCTCATGACCACGCTCTGTACGCTCTTCGGCTTGTTGCCCTTGGCTCTCGGGATCGGCGCTGGGAGTGACCTTCAACGGCCGTTGGCTCTAGCCGTGATCGGCGGGCTCGCGTTGTCCACGCCGATCACACTGTTCGTTGTGCCAAGCTTGCTCGTGGCGATTCGGGGCCGCGAGTTTCGTGTCGCGTAGCGCGCGTTGGCCTCGTCGCGCGGAGGGCTCGCGAACCGGGCTGCCCCTCCGCGCGACCAGTGCAATAGTGCCGATACAGCAGGCACTATTGCCTCGGCTCGCGCTCCGCGGCAGCCCGGCCCGCTCGCTCGGCGCGGTGTGGCGCGGCTCGGCGGGCGTGCGTGCCTAAGCGCCCGAAGGACACTGGGACGCCTCGAAGCGTTCAATTCAAACAGACCGGCTACGGGTGAACCACGATGAACCAAGCGCCGACGATCGGCCCGCGCGCACCGCGGCCGCGACCAGTCGGTGGTGGTGAGCCAGGTGCCGGAGCAGGCGCGGGGCCGTATTCGGGAGTGAACACGTAGGCGATGTGTCGCTTGTCGTCCACGGCGACTGTTTTTGCACCGGCCATGGTCGCCACCGTCGCCACGACCGTGTACTTGTCCGGCGAATCCTCGTGGACCACCGTGACGTTTCCGTCGCGGCCGGCGGGGATGTACATGAGCTTTTGCGCCTGATCCCAGCCGAGCGCGTCGACGCCGTTCCCGTTGGCGATCTGCGCGACGACTTTACCCGTCGCCGCGTCGACGACCACCGACTTGTTGCTGCAGCCGGAGAAGATGCGGTTCGTCGTGCGGTCCATGGCGATGCCCGTCGGGCCGTCGCATGGCTCGATCGACCAGGTGGCCACCACCTTCCACGTCTTCGTGTCGACGACGTCGATGGCGTTCTTGTCTTCGATGTTGATGAAGATGCGGCCCTTGCCGTCGCTTACGCCGCCCTCGGGCGCGCGGCCGCTCAGCGTGACCTTTCCCACGACCTCGCCCGAGTTCGGGTCGATCACCGTGGCCGTTCCCTCGGGCGTGCTGTGATTGATCGTGAGCACCCGATCGGTGGCGTCATCGTACATGATGCCGTCGAGACCATTGATGCCGGCTTTGATCTTCTTGATCGGCGCCAGTGTCTTCGCGTCGAACATCGTCGATGTCGAATCGCGGCTGTTCGTCGTGAAGCCGTGTCCTGACTTGGCGACGATCGCGATGCCGTGAATCCCCGGCGTGTCCGGAATGTCGCCGACGACTTTACCGGTCGCCGCGTCCACGACCATGACGTGCGTTGCGCGCGAGATGAAGACGCGCCCCGTCGCCGGGTCCGACGTGAGGTAGTCAGTGCCGCCCTCGCCGCCGATGTTGTATTTGTCGACCTTGTACGTCTGCGCGGAAATCAGCGCCGGCGTTACGAGGGCGCCGACGAAAATGGACACGGCCGCCGACATTCGACGCATCGCAACCTCTATCTGAAGTAGGGAGTCGACAAAGCTACCGTCCGAACCTGACGCCAACCTGACGAAATACGATCCGATCGGAGCGAATTAGCCAAATAGGGTCAGACCCCATTTCAAAAGTTCGAAATAGGGTCAGACCCCAGTTTGATTTTGGTACGGCGCTAGACGATTAAATCGCGGGTGATGTCGGCTACGGTGCGACATCCGGCCAGCGCCATCGCCAGGTCGACCTCGGCACGCATGTGCTGCAGCACCGCGCGAACGCCGTCGGTTCCGTCGAGCGTCAGTCCCCAAAGGACCGGACGGCCGACGAGCACCGCGCGGGCGCCGAACGCTAAAGCCTTAAGCACATCGATTCCCCTTCGGATGCCGCCGTCCACGAACACCTCGCAGCGGCCGGCGACCGCGTCCACGACCTCGGGCAGCATCGTCACGGGCGCGGGGACCGTGTCGAGCTGGCGGCCGCCGTGATTGGAGACGATCACCCCGGCGGCGCCATGATCCACGGCGAGCTTCGCGTCTGCGGGGGCCAGGATGCCTTTCACGACAACGGGCATCGGTGAAATCGACCGAAGCCAGGCGACGTCGTCCCACGTCAGGCCCGGATCCCACTGGTGCGCGATGTACTGCGCGAGCGACGAACCGGGACCGCTGCCGTGGTGATGTTGGGCGGTGTGCGACGCCGGGAAGTTGGCCAGCTCGAGGTGCGCCGGCATGCGCAGCGAATTCCGGCGGTCGCGCTCCCGATTTCCGGCGAGCGGAGTGTCCACCGTGAGGCAGAGCGCCGAGTAGCCGGCGGCCGCCGCGCGCTCGACGAGTCCGCGCGTGATCGACTTGTCGCGGTAGACGTAGAGCTGGAACCAACGTGTGCCGGCGCCCCCCCCGTTCGCCTCCGCGATGGCCTCGAGGCTCTTGTTCGAGACAGTACTCGCACAAAAGATCGTCCCCTCGGCGGCTGTCGCGCTCGCGGTTGCCACCTCAGCGTCCGTGTGGCACAGTCCCTGGAACCCCATGGGGGGGACGAGCACGGGAAACGATACCGGAGCTCCAAGGACGGTGGTACCGAGCTGCCGGTCGGCGACCCCGCGCAGCATGCGCGGCAAAAGCTGGATGCGATTCCACGCGGCGCGACTCTCGTGGAGCGTCAATTCATCGCCGGCGCCACCGGCGATGTAGTCGTAGAGCATGGGGTCGAGGCGCTCGCGCGCCGCGCCCTCCAGGTTTTCGAGATTCAGGATGCTCAGCATGGCGGGGAATGTTACCGCGCCCTCCCGCTTGTGGCAGGGGCGCGGCCTGTGGAGCTTTCGGTCCCGCGCCCGGCGCGACCCAACCGGCCACCACCCACCCTTCGCATGCTCGACGTCGTCAGCCAATGGGTTGCCCACTACGGGTACCTGCTGGTCGCAGTATTCCTTCTCATCGAGGGCGCCGGCGTCCCGGTTCCCGGTGAGACGGCGCTTGTGACGGCCGCGGCGCTTGCGGGGCGGGGAACACTGTCCATCGTCGGCGTCGTGATTGCCGGCGTGATCGGGACGGTTGCCGGCGGGCACGCGGGCTACTGGATCGGTCTGCGCGGCGGGACGGCGATCGTCCACCGCTACGGGCGGTGGATCCGCCTGACTCCGCCGCGTCTCGAGAAAACGCACCGCTTCTTCGCGCAGCACGGGGCGAAGACGGTGTTGCTCGGACGATTCGTCGCGTTCCTGCGGAGCTTCATCGGCATCTTCGCCGGAATCTCGCGGATGCCGCCGCGGACGTTCGCGCTGTACAACCTGGCGGGCGGGTTGGTGTGGGTCGGCGTGTTCAGCGCGCTGGGCTACGCGTTCGGCCGCAACCTGCCGCGCCTCGTGCACTACATCGGTCGCGTGAGCCTGGTGCTCGCGGTGTTGATCGCGATCGTCGCCGGGGTCATCTCACTCTGGCGCTGGTTCGAGCGCAACCGAACCGCCGTCGCGGCGTCGCTCGATCAGCGGTTGGACCGTGCCGGCGCCACGCCGCGCATGGTGGCTGTCCGCCTACAACACCCGCGACTCTGGCGGGTGATGACGATTCGGCCGCACGCCGAATACCTGGTCCTTCATCTCGCCGTCGGCTTCCTGCTCAGTCTTGCCGTCATCGGCATCTTCGCGACGATCACCGAAGGCCTCGTCGACAGCTCGCCGCTCACACGGTTCGACGTGACGCTCGCCGCGCGGCTTCAGGAGTCGGCGACGTTCACCATGCTGCGTGTGTTCAACGTCGTGAGCTCACTCGGTGGACGCGGGGCGATGACGTTGCTGCTCTTTGGCGGTGCGCTGCTCTACGCCATTCGGCGGCGCGGCCTGGAGCTCTTCGGCTGGTGTGCCGCGTTCATCGGCGGCGCGGTGCTCGACGCGGCACTCCGCTTCGTCGTGCGGCGGTCGGAACTTCCCTTCGCCGACGTCGTGCTGATCGATTGGGGCACCGGCTTGGCGAGCGGTCACGCCCTCGGTGTGATCGTGGGCGTCGGGATGCTTGGCTACTTGTTGACGTCATCGATTCGCGGCGCCGCCGCGCGGACGCTGATCGTCACTCTCGCCGTGACGCTAGTAGTGGCGATCACGATCAGCCGGCTGTTCCTCGGACAGCACTACCTCAGCGACGCGAGCGCCGGACTGGCGGCGGGCCTGGTATGGCTGGCGAGTTGTGTTTCAGGAATCCAAATCGCTCTTCAGCGAAAAAGTTGACGAAGGGCTACCACCGCCCATCGCCTACCGCCCTAGACTTGCTCGCTCTCTCCGAGCATCGGGGGCGCCGCGAGGTCGATCTTGGCGGTCGTAAGCCAGCGGTCGAGGAGATCGGCGAGCGTCGTCTGGTCGTCGCGGCCCATCTGACGGAGCGCGTTGACTAGCTGCGTCTGGATCGTGCTTGGCGCATCCTCGAGGAGCTTTCGTCCTTCCGGCGTGAGACCGATCTCGATGCGGCGTTTGTCGGTCGACGACGACGTGCGTGTGACGTAGCCGCGTTCGACGAGCCGGCGCACGACGACCGATACGGAGCTCTGGTGCGTGGCCGTTCGCTCGGCGAGATCGTTGAGCGAATCGGCGCCGCGTTCCGCCAGCTGTTGCAGCACGAACAGCTGCGCGAGGCTGATACCCATCTTGAGCTCGATCGCGCGCGTGTTGATGCGGAGCGCGCGAACGATGCTCCGAACGGCGTTCATGGAACGCTCAATCGGATAGGCCGGAGCGGGTGGGTTCCGGTTGTCGGATTGCATGGTCGAAGACAACATACGTGTATCCCTGAGAATCGAAAGGGCTCCGGAGCAGAATTAGTTGGTCGCGACCTTGGGCTTTTCTCCTTTCAGCTTGACGTCGTAGAACTGGAGGATGCGGCGCCACATGTCGAGGAAGTCCGCGGCGGTCGCCGTGCCCGCGCCGTGGCCTCCATTCATATAGTTCACCCATGTCACTTCTTTGCCGAGCCGGCGGAGCGCGTAGTACATCTCGCGCGTGTTGTCCGCCGGGACGTTGGAGTCCTGGGCTCCCGTGACCAACATCATGGGCGTCGTGATCCGATCGGCGAAGAGCACCGCCGAGTGCTGCACGTATTTCTGAGGTTGCTGCCACATCGTCGCCCCGATGCGGTCCTGAGTCTTTTCCGCCGCATTGACGTTCCGGACGCCGAGGCGCGGGCTGTCCGTGTAGAAGCTGATGAGATCGACCTTGCCGGAGATGTTGACGGCTGCCTTGAAGCGGTTGGTCTGCGTCACCAGCAGGTTGGTCGCATAGCCGCCGTAGCTCGTACCCTGAACTCCGAGCCGAGCCGAGTCGGTGACACCGAGCTCGATCAGCTTATTGGCCGCCGCCGTTACGCCCTTGAGCCACGCTTCACCCGGGAAGCCGATCTCGAAATCCACTGACGGCTGGACGACGACGTAGCCGTGTCCGGCGATGAGATTGAGCTGCGGGTTGAACGAGTCGTCGAAGAAGTCCTCGTAGACGTTGAAGACCGTTGGATACGCTTTCCCCTTCTGATAGTCGGCCGGGTAGTACACGACGGCGTATTTCCGGTGACCATCGGCATCGAGATAACTGAGTAGCTCGGTGGAGCCGAACTGCTTCTGCGCGAGCTGTGGATTGCTCTCGACGATGCGGCGGAGGTTTTTCAGGTCGCCGTCGCCGACATAGACGTCGGCCGGACGATTCCCATCGGCGATCGTGAGCACGGCGGTCGCGCCATTGTTCGACACACGAAGGTTGGAGTACGAGCGGCCGTCCTTGGCCAGGGTGTCGAGACGCTTGGCCGCGCGGTCATAGCGGAGGACGCCGCGCTCCCATTTCACTCGGGACGCCAGGTTCAGGTAGACTCGCTGTCCGTCGCCGCTCCACGCCGCGAAGCTGACGCGAGGGCTCGTCGCGCTCGAATCGTCGGTCGTGGCGATTTGCTCGCGGGCGCCGGATGCGACGTCGACGAGCCAGAGGCCCTCGCGATTCGAGGCGAGAATGGTGCCTGCTGGCCCGTATCGAACCACCGAGAATCGCTCGCGCGCCAAACGCTCACGCGTTGCCTTCGTGGTATCGGGCGTCTCGCCGCGCTTCGTTTCAGCGGGGCCGAGCAACTGCTTGGCGTCTGGTCCGTCTACCGATCCCGCATAAACGCGGCCCTCCTTTCCGTACGCGTAGTGCTTGCCGTCCTCTGCCCATTGGACTTGCATGCCCTTTGTCGTGGCGTACAACACGCGGTCGGAGCCGTCTTTGACTCGAAGATGCAGCGCGGTCTCGCTGCCGAAGCTGTCGTAATCGGTCTTCTTCTGAATATCGCGGTTGTACGCGATCCCGCTGCCGTCCTCGGCGAGCACGTAGTTGGCGACCATCGCTTCGGGGACAACGTCGCGGAGCATGTTGGTTTTCGGGTCGAACGAAACGATGCTGCGCGTGTTCGCCATGCGGCGGAGATCGTCCCAGGCGAGGAAGGGATCGAGGCTCGACTGGACGAAGACCGGACCGCCGGTGATCGTGGCGAACGTCTCGCGCGCTTTCTTCCGCCACTCCATCGTGTGCACGGCGAAGATGAGCATGCTACCGTCGCCACTCCAGCGAATGTCGCTCGTCTCGGCGACGTACTTCCCGGCGGGCAGGTGGCTCACGGTGAACTTGGCCGACTCGCGATCCCAAATGGCCGGTTCGAAGACGTCGCCGTTGAAGATCAGCATGGCGAGTCGTTTGCCGTCGGGCGACCAACGGGGCGCGCGAACGGGCCGCTTGTCCGGAAAGACGGACTGGGTCGCTCCCGACTTCGTGTCGATGACGACCAGCCGGGCGGGGACAGCGCGAACGTATGTGGGATCGCCGTCGCGGCGATAATCCTGGCCGTAGGCGTCGCGTCGAACGCTGGTCGTCAGGGCGAGCCAGCGACCGTCGTCGGTCAGGTCGCCGACCGTCGCCGACACGACGTCGAGCGCATCTTCGGCGGTGAAGGCGGATTTCGTCGCGCTGGGCGCGGGTGTGGTCGGGCGGGCTTGCCCCGTCAACACTGCTGCTGGGATGAGCAGAGTGCTGATGACAACTGCCGCCGATCGACAGAAAGAAAGGACGCGTGCGCGCATCGTTTGGGCCTGTGAAGGTCGTCTCAATGTGGGGGGCGGCAATTGGCCTCGCCAGCCGCCGGTGGGGCTTTCCGTTCCAACGCCGGTGCGTATCTCTAACGGCGCGTTCAGACCATCTGCAGGACGACCGCACCGCGCTGCGAGGCCTGCGTCATTCGCCGCGACTGCGCCTTCGCATCAAAACGGTCCTCCTAGCACTCGATTCTCCCGAACCGCACCCGAATCGGGGTCAGACCCCAATTGGCGAACTGGGGTCAGACCCCAATTAGGGAATTGGGGTCAGACCCCGATTAGAGTATTCGAAATAGGGTCTGACCCCATTTCGGGTTAGGGGACTTCGATCTCGCGGGACGACGTCGCGGAACCGTCGCGGGTCGTCGCGGTCAGGGTCAAACGGTATTTGCCGCCGCGGAGACGGGAGAGATCGACACGGACGCCGCGGGCGAGGATTCCGTTCAGGGTGCGCGGTGCGTCCTCCCACTGCAGCCGAAGGCCGCTGGCCGGATCCGTGAGGCCGACGCGTTGCGCGAGCCGGCGCGTCCAGCCGATGTCGAACGGCTCGACGCTGAGTGAGAACTTTATCGGGCCGCTCGACTGCGACAGGCCGTAGACCTCCCAGTAGGCGCCGACGACGCGCGTCGTCAGACGGGTGCTGGCAAGCATGCTGTCCCGCGCCTGCACCAGCTCCGAGACGGTTTCCGCGGATCCGCCGTAGAGCAGCACGTCGGAGAGTCCGATGCCGCTTCGCGTTCGCGCCGGAATTCCGAGCCTGCGCCGCGCGGCCCGTCTGTCCTCGGATGCGACGAGCTCGAGGCTGACAACTCCCGAATCGATCGCGGCCATAGCCTCGATCGAGCCCTTCGTCAGTGGACCGCGTTCGCCGGCGGGAAGTACGCGCGATGCGCGCGAAACCGGCCCGCTGTCGGCGACGACATTCAGTGTTGCTTCGAGCTTCCGGCCGAGCAGCGTCGTGTCCTTTCGCGCGTCCCAGGCGGCGACGACGAGAAGCGAATCGCCGCGCCGGAACGTCGCGATCTGGCTGGGCAGATCGTGAACTGTCCGCGCGTACGCCGGCGCGTAGCCGGTCGTGGCGCGCGCGTCGTCGAGCTTCCAATCGTCGTCCGCGATATGTCCGGAATGGTCGATCGCGCGCAGGCGGGGAAAGAAGTCGTACGGCATTCCCGCGTCGTGGCCCGTGATCGACGGCTCGAGCTGCGACCCCATCGTGGGGATGCTGCGCGAGTACCAACGCGGCCACCCGTATCGGGTCATCAGCTCCTTCACGTCGTCGCCCCACGAGACGCCGTCGGGTGACGACGACCGCTCGGCCATAATCGCGCGCGTGACGCGCGACAGGTGCTCGGTGAAAAGATCGGTCGTACTCACCGAATAGAGCGGGGCGCCCAACCGCGCCGCGCGGCGGAAGAATCGCTCGCGCGCGGTGCAGTCCATTCCGTCGTAGCGCTTCGACGATTCGCCGTCGAGCAGGTCCGAGATGTCGAGCCAGTGGCAGCGCTCGCCCGGCTCCATCGCGCCGAGCGCGCGGTCGAACGCCGAGTCTGCCGCGGCGTAGGCGCGTGCCGCGTGGGCGGCGTAGCCGCTGAGGGCGGCGCACCACTCGGCGGATGCGGCGCAATCGGCGCTCGCGTAGACCCGTGCGTCGTCCGCACGGCCAGCCTCGACCAGGTATCGCACGAGTTGGCCCGCTGCCCAGCGATCGCTCGGGGCGGCGTGCGCGGCCTCGGTAAGTGTCCGGATCAACTCGTCGCGTCGCTCACGGATCCTGGCGTCTTCCTCGGGCGGTTGCTCCTCGTCGTCGTCGCCGCGCCAATAGCAGTACCGGCCGACGCGAACGTCGCAGGGACCGCTGCCTCGTTCCTGAACGGGCAAGCGGAGCCGCCGGAAGCTCTCGAACGACCGCTGCGCGGCGTGCGCGTCGCCGAGCAAGCGTGCTGAGTCGGGCGAGCCGGGTCGCGGTCCGCCCTGTGCCGCCGGAGCGGCCGGAGCGGGCAGCTGGAGCAGCGCGGCGGCGAGTGCGGCGCGTGGCGCGAAAAAAAACGCGGTGATCATCGTCCTCATTGCTCAGCGCGGCACGCGGCGTGCCCAACATCACCGCGATCGCGCCGTCAACGGCAAGCTACTTCTCGATTCTCACGCGCGACAGGAGACCGCAATGCCCGATATGGAAAGGAGCGACGTCAGCGGCCGCCCGGATGACTCGCCGGCTCGCGCCGAGGAACGGAACGGGGTTCGGGACGAGCTGGAGGGCCGCCTGGTGCGAAGCGGCGTCCTGCTCAGTGGATCCGAAAGCGACGAACAGATCGTCAGCATCGCGGACGCAGTCGAGGCTTTCGAGGCCGCGCGCTCGGCGGCGGGGGGCGACTCGATGATCAATACCCCGGAGTCGTCGCAGCCCGAGGACGTGCACTACGTGCTGCCGCGCCGTCGCGACGACGAGTCGGTCGAGCAGTACGTGATCCGGGTTCGGGACGCGGCGGAAGCGATCTGAGAGGGCTGCTCGGCGACTCGGCGACTCGGCGACTCGGCTGCTGACGCCGAGCAGCCGAGCAGCCTTACGGCGCGCCGAGCGCGACGAACGGCCGCGCGCTCGACGATATGCCGATGTCGTCCACGATCACGGTGCCGGCGACCAGCCGGTCGAACACGAGACGAATTCGCCTCAGGCGCGCCGGATCGAAGTTCGGCGCGGTCCGAGCAAACTCCTCGATCGGCAGGACGTAGGTCTGCAGCACGATCTCGAACTGCGTCGGATATCGTTGCCGCTCTTCGTCGCGTCGTCGGAGAATGTGAATCTCGAGTGGACGTCGAGGCACGCCGAAACGGCTCAGCGGGAGCCGCGCGGTGTGACCGTCGGCGTCCACCAACTCGACGGTGAGGTCGACGGGGGTCGTGTCCTTCGCCGCCTTTGCGTCGGGCTTTTTCGCCGGCGGTTTGGCGTCGGTCTTCTTCGTGCTGTCGGCTTTCTTGGTGGTATCGCGCGCCGGCGCGCGCGGGCCCGGCTTCGCGTCCGTCGGGGCGAGGGAGAGGTAGATCGACGACTCGCGTCCCACCGAGACCGCGCCGGCGAGTGAGTCGCTCAGCGCGATCGTGTACGACGCGGGGCGGCCGAGCTTCGTCGTGTCGTCGCCGCGAATATGACTGTTCCAGCCGAGGGTCACCGCGTTTGTGTTGAGCGGATCGTTGCCGTTCCGCAGAACGAGCGGCGCCTCCTTCCAGGTCGACAAGCTGTCGCCGCTGATCGTGACGCCGGAGCTCGAGCCGGTCGTCACGTCGACATCTTCGTCGTAGGAGGCGAGTGCCTTGTAGCCCGCTTCCTGGAAGCGCGTGATGTACATCGTCTTCGGCAACCAGGCGCCGGCGACCCGATGATCGCGGAAGATCGGCAGGTATTCGCTCTTGCCGTGCAGCGTCGCCTCGAGGAACGCTCCAATGACAACGCGGCTGAACTGCCGCTGCTCGTCGGGCGTGATGAGGCCGCGCAGGTCGAGATAGCGCCCGCTGCGCGGTCCGTTGTCCTTGTTTCCCCAAACGGTGTTCCACTGGCCGTGGTTGGCGCGGTAGACGTACCACGCCGTTTTGAACCACGGCTTGCCGTCGGTGAACTTGATCCGCTGAAAGGTGCGGAGGCCGTTGAACGACGAGACGTCGCCGTCGTGCGAGCCGTGAATCACCATGTAATTCACGTTCTCGATCGGCGTGAACACGCCGGCCGGCTTGTATTGTCCGTCGACCGGCGCGATGGCGAAGACCGCCTTGATGTTGAAGTTGAAATTGAACTTCACATTTGCGTCGTCGGGATAGTGCGTGAGCCGGTTGAACGCCGCGGCGATGCCGACGGCCTCGCCTCCGCGCGAGTGGCCCATGATCCCGATGTTGTTCATGTCGACTTTGTGGTAGAACGGATTGCCGGTACTGTCGTTCCACCGCTTCCAGTCTTCGAGATGTTTGAGGAGCAGCCAGGCGCGGCCGTCGCTTTCTCCGCGCAAGCCACCGTTGATGAAATTCTCATCGACGGAGACAAGGATGAAGCCGCGCGACGCGAGCAGCTCGCCGAGGTAGCCGTAGCCGGGGTCGGAGTAGTCGAGCGGGTCGTGGTTGCCGTGGACGATCAGGACGAGCGGGAAAGGGCCGTCTCCGACCGGATACCACACGCGCCCGTTGATCGGGAACTTGCTGGGACCAAACCCCCAGTCTTTCTCTCGCTGCTTGGCCGGCCCGGGGTCTATCGACACGAACGGTGACGCGTCTACGGTCTTCGTCTTGATCGTCACCGAGTCTTTGAAGATCGCGCGCCGCTTGTCGGTGCCGCTTCCGTAGTAGAGCGTCTTGACGGCGAAGCTGCCTTTCTCGCCGGGGTTCGGCGCGCTGATCAGCTGGTGAGAGAGGACGACGGGGGAATCGTCCTTGGTCAGCTTGAGTGGCTGCGTACAGGCGGCGGCGCCCAACGCCGACGTGATGAGCGCGTATCGCACGGAGAGAGTAGAGAGGCCCATATCAGAATCCTATCGAATGCGCAGGCCAATGCGCTGCCCGAACCGCGAGCCGGTCAGCGCCTCGAGCGCGTAGTCGATCGAGAGACGATCCATGGTGAAACCGGCGCCGCCGGTGAAGGCGGCCTCGCCCGGCAGCGTGCTGCGAGCTCCGGCCCGCAGGGCCACGCTGTACCCATCGAGCCAACTGTATCCCATTTCGACGCCGCCGCTCGCGCCAACCCAGTCGGCGCGAAGCATGAAGACGGCTGCGGTCGCCATGAGATCGATCTGTTTGATCGGCCGTTGCGTCTGAACGCCGAAGGTCGTGCGAAGCGGCAGGTAGACTGGCGTGGTGGGATTGGGGAACATATTGCCGGGCGGCGACGTGCACGTTTGCGTATTTGCGCACAGTACGTCGGTCGACGCTCCGATGTTCTGAACTGCGAGCGCGAACGTGTACGGTCCGAAGAAATCCTTCGAGACACCGAGGTCCACCGCGCCGCGGGTCAGTCGTAACGCTGGCGCGTTGTCTTCGACGTATTTCCCCGCCAACCCGACGCGGTAGCCTTTGATCACCTGTCCGACACCGACGACGGCTTCAAGCGATGTCCCATTGCCGGGCCAGGGCTCGAGCATCGTCCCGCGGTCGATCGGGTAGGGGTTCGTCGGCGTCTCGTAATCGACCATCCGCATGCCGATCCCGACACCGCCGTTGTTGAATCGGGTGACCGCGGAGAGCGCCCCGCCGGCGGACGTCGCCGAATAGCGCTCGATCGAGCCGCCGAACCCCGCGCGGGCGATCACCAGCTGAGCCGGATTGAAGAAGACCACGTCGTCATCGCGGCCGCCGACGCCGGTGTTGCCGAGTGCGAGCGTGCGTGCCCCTGACGGAAGAAGCAAGACGAGCGGCGCGTAGGGGCCACCGTTGCTCGTTCCCTGCGCGACGAGTGAGAGTGGCAACAGCAGTGCAGCAGCGAATACCGCTCGACGGAGAGGGAGAACCATGAATTGTGCGTTCGACGGAAGGGAGTTACTGCTGCGGAAGGTCCTTCAAGAACGCGCCGAGGTAGCTGCCCCAGACGGTGGGAAGGGAATGCGTGCCGTGCCCGCGCGTCTGGTCGGTGATCGGAAGCAGAATGAATTTGCCGTGCTTCACCCGCGGCATGAGCTTGTCCATGAGATCCAGCTCCGGCGGATTCACGAAATCATCCGCCGAATTGATCGCCAGCACATGCGCCGTGATCTTCTCGAGATCCGGCGACGGATCATAGCTCCGCGACGCATCATACGCGTAGAGCACGTCGTTCGCGTCGTGCGACCGCACGTTGTTGTCGAGATACGCGCGAATCACCGAGTCGGCCTTGTCGCGAGTCGGCGCTTGTCGATGCTGGACCTTCGGCGCCGACGTCATGAGAAAAAGCATTCCCATCGCCGGACGAAGCGCGGCCGGCTGCGTCGTGTAGTCGCCGCCTTTGTAACTCGGATCGTCGCGGATGAGGTCCATGATCATCGTGCGGATCATGCGATTCCGACCGGCGATCTGTGTCGGTGCGCACGCCAGCGGCACGAGCCCGTCGGCGAACGTCGGAAAACGCTCACCCCAGACCCAGGCGTGCATGCAACCCATGGACGTGCCCATCACCAGGCGCAAATGATTCACGTTGAGCCCTTTCGTCAGCAGCTCGTGCTGCGCCTCGACCATGTCGGTGTAAGTGTATTTCGGAAAACGCGCGTGCATACCGTCACTCGGCTTGCTCGATTTGCCGTGGCCGATCCCGTCGGGAAGGACGACGTAATACTTCGCCGTATCGAGCACCTGGCCGGGCCCGAACAACTCACCGCCAAACGTCCGGCTCATGAATCCTGTGCCGGCGCCCGTCGTGCCGTGGAGCACGATGACGGCGTTACGCACGACACCTTGCGCATCGCGCTGCGGCTTGCCGAGCGCGAGATAATGGATGCGAAGCTCGCCCAGCGTCTCACCGTTCTCGAACTTGAAGTTGCGAATGACGTAATCGCTGCCCGCGCTGGTCTGCGCTCGAGCGGCGATGGCGACGAAGAGGGAAAAAGCCGAAGCGATCCGCGCGATCGAGAGCGGCATCAGTCTGCTCTTGAGAGGGATGCAGCGACGTTAGCCGGACCCAAGCCAATTCGACAGTGTAACCCGCGGAAACGTTGGGCGGCGCCGGCCAACCTGTCGCCATCGGCGTGAACTCGGGTGGTCCGGCCGGTAATATTGAAAGTGTGCCCTCGGTCAGCACCATCCCATCCAAAGCAGTAACCCCATTTCGAGGGTGGCCGCGACGATTCCGAAAACCAGTGCGCCGCGCCATTGCGGTCTGATGTCCTTCATCCCTCTTTCTCTCCGAGTGATCACCGCGCGTTCGTTGTCGGTCCTGCTGGCTACCGTCGCGATCTCCTGCAATGAACCTACGACAGGAACGCGCCGTTATCCCGTGCTCGATGACGTCGGCGGCAGCGATTGGGCGTCGGTAAGCGTGGGCGGCGACCACTCCTGCGCGCTCAAAGGCGACGGAAGCGCCTATTGCTGGGGAAGCAACCGGTACGGACAGCTCGGCGTCGTCCATACCGACACGACCTGTGGAACGGGGAACAATCGCTATCCATGCTCCGGCATTCCGCAGCCGGTGTTGGCTGGTGTGAAAGTCATTTCGATCAGCGCCGGCGCGCGTCATACCTGCGCGATCACGCAATCTCGTGAGGCGTACTGCTGGGGAGCGAACGACCAGGGCCAGCTCAGTGACTTCGCGGCCGGAGGACCGACTCCTGCTCGGATTTCCGGCAGCCTACCCTGGGCGCAGATCAGCGCCGGTGTAACGCACACCTGCGCTGTGCGAACGGACGGCGTGCTTTCCTGCTGGGGCGGAAACGATCGCGGGCAGCTCGGCAACGGCTCGTTCGTCACCGGAACGGCACGCCCGGCGATTCCGGGCTCGGTGGCGTTCGTCAGTGCCGGTGATGGTCGCACGTGCGCACGAACGGTCGCCGGTGCGGTCTTCTGCTGGGGCACGATCTGGAAGGAGCGAGCCGACGGATTGGAGGTGAGTCGCCTTCAGACGACGCCCCAAGCGGTTCCAAACGCTCCCGCGATGGTCTGGCTGAGCGTCGGATCGTTCACGACCTGCGGCACCGACGCGTCCGGCTTCGCCTACTGCTGGGAAGCAAATCCGCGTGGTGAGCTCGGCAACGGCAGCAAGGACGGAAGCACGACCCCGCTGCGGGTAGCGAGCGACCTCGAGTTCGTTCACGTGAGCGTCGGGATCGTTCAGGCGTGTGGTGTCGTTATCAGCGGAGCGGGGTATTGCTGGGGCGATGACTCGTTCGGGCAGCTGGGCATCCTTCCGGCGCAGCTCATCGACCGCTGCAGCTCGCTGCCGTGTGCAACGCGTCCTGTTCCAGTAACGGGCAACCAGCGCTTCACCGAGATCAGCACGGGATTCGGCAGTCACACCTGCGGCGTGACCACGAAAGGCAACCTCTACTGCTGGGGACTCGGTATCTCGGGGCAGCGCGGCGACGGGACGGAGGCTGGCGCTATTGCGACCCCGCTTCGTGTGCTCGAGCCACCGTCGAGAGGTTCCGCGGACAAGAACTCGAATTAGTTTACCGCCTTCCTACCGGCTCGTCTCTACTAAGCAGTGCCCGCCGCCAACGCGGCCCCCCTTCCTCGCGTTTTCTTCCGCATGCCGTTCGATAGAAAAATTCTGCACCGCGCCTTTCTCGCGTTCACCACCGGACTGTTCCTCGCCTGTGCGGCGCGTGTGTCTGCCGCTGATGCGGCGCAGCCCGGCGGCTCGGCTGCTCGGCCGCTCGGCAGCTCGGCGGTGACGAGTGAGCCGAGTAGCCAGTAGCCAGTAGCCGAGTAGCCAACCTAGCTCTCGCGCAGCGCGGCCATCGGCGTTTCGGCGAAAACGTCGCGCCCGGTCAACAGACCGATTCCTACCGCCAATCCGATCATTGCCCCGGCGACGAGTCCCGCCGGAACGAACGCCGGCAGGAAGGGCATCTTGAAAATCCAGTGCATCAGCGCCCAGCCAGCGAGCGTCGAGAGCACGACGCCGGTCACCGCGCCCAGCGTGCCGAGCAACGCGTACTCGGCGAGCATGATCCGCCCGATCTGCCGCTTCGTGGCGCCGAGGGTCTTGAGCAACACGCCCTCGCGTAGCCGCTCGCGACGCGTGGCGGCGACGGCGCTGAACAACACCGGCACAGCGAGCGCCAGCGTGATGAGCGCCAGGAAGCGGATCGCCATCGTCACCTTGCCGAGCACGTTCGTCACCGTCTGCTGAATGAGCGTCAGGTCGAGACTCGACACGCTCGGGTAGGCCGCCACGACGTCGCGCTGGAGGTGCGCGATTTCCTTTGGGCCCGGCGCGCGCACGAGGATCGCGAACTGTTTTGGCGCGGACTCGAGCGACTTCGGATCGAACACGGCGAAAAAGTTAGGCGCGAAGCTCTGCCAGCGAACGTCACGCAAGCTCGTGACGACCGTCGGAATGAGCACACCTTGAATGTTCCAGGTCACGGTGTCGTTCATCTTCACGCCGAGCTCCCGCGCGACGTCCTGCTCGAGCGACACCTCGCCGAGCGAGTCCGCGCGGTGCGAGAACCAACGTCCGGCGACGAGGTGCTCTGACTCGGTGATGGTATCGCGGTACGTCGAACGGAATTCCCGTCGGAGCGCCCACGGACTGGCGCGCCGTTCGCCTGTGCCTCCGCCCGTCTGTTGGCCTCCCCCCCGCTCACGCGGAGGGCCGGCGCTATCGGTCGCGGTGCTGTCTTTCACGCTGTCCGTCTCGGCCAGCTGGCCTCGTCGCCGGCGCGCGGCCGCGCGTTCTCGCTCGGCCTGGGCGAGCAGGTCGGTCACCGCTTTGCCGTTGATCGACGCGACTCGCATGGGCACGATCGGCGTCTCGTCGATCAGCTCGAGTCGCGCCGCGTGCACGATCGAATCGATACCGGGACGCTGATTCTCCTGCACGTCGAAGAAGACGACATTCGCGCGCGCTTCGCCGAGCCGCAGGCCGAGCGAGCGGAGAATGTTGTACTGCGCCTGATACAACGTTCCCATGAGGAAAACGCCGAATCCGAGCGCCAGGACGACGGCGCGCGTCTGGTTTCCCGGACGATATAGGCTCGCGATGCCCTGACGGATCGGGAACGGCCAGGTTGGACGAAGCCCGCGTCGTGCAACCCACGACAGGGCGGCGGCACTCGCCCACAACACCCCGATGGCAGCCGCGATCGCGAACGTGAAGCCGAGTCCGCGGCGCCAGGTATTCGCGCGGCTCATGCCGAGCCAGAGGACACTCGCCCCGATTGCCAGCAACAACAGGATGCGCAGCGGATCGCGGCGCGAACGACGAAGCGCGTCAGAATCGGACTCGCGACGCAATGCTTGAAGCGGCGACACGCGCCGCAGCGCGATCAGCGGCCGCATCGCGAAGAGCAGGGCGACCCACACCCCGATCGCCAGTCCAAGCGCGATCGCTGTCGGCGCGAGCGTGACGTTCACATCGACGGGAAGAAAATCACGCACCGCGAGCGGCATCAGGAACTGGATGGCGACGCCGAGCACCGCGCCGGCCGCGGCGCCGACCAGTCCCATGAGCGCCGCCTGTGCCGTGTAGATGCCGAGCACCTGCCAGCTCGTCGCTCCAAGGCAGCGAAGGATGGCGACGGGATCGATCTTGCGCATGACGAAGGCGTGAACGCCGCTCGCGACGCCGATGCCGCCGAGCAGCAGCGCGACGAGCCCGACGACCGCGAGGTAGTCGTGCAGCTGGTCGATGGCGCCGGCGAGGCGCGTTTCGTTATAACCGGCGCCGCGCATGCCTCCGTTCGCGCCTTGCGCGAAGCGTTTCGAGAACGCTCTCACGAAAGCGGAAGACTCTTGAGTCGGCGGCAGCTTGAACAGCCACTCGTATTCGACGCGACTGCCGAACACGAGCAGCCCGGTCTCGCGGACGAATCGTTCGGGGATGTAAACCCGCGGTCCGATCGCCGCGCTGATGCCGACGTCGCCGGGCACGCTCTTGAGCGTTCCCGTGATGACGAACTTGGCGGTGCCGAGCGACAGCGTGTCGCCGATGTGCGCGTCGAGCGTGACGATGAGCGCGGGATCGACGACCGCGTTATGGCCGTCCTCGAGCTCCGGATAAGCGGTTGCCGGCTCGGTGACGATGCGCCCGTAGAACGGATAACCCTCCGCGACAGCGTGCACCTGGACGAGGCGCGTTCCGCCACTTCTCGGGACGAGCGCCATCGACACGAAGTTCGTGGACGTCGAGTACGGAATGCCGTGCGTGCGCAGCGAGTCGAGAAGCGAGTCGACCGCGGGTGTCGCCACGGCATTTCGCGTCGCCATGACGTCGCCGCCGAGCAGGGCGCGCGACTGCTCGTGGACCGAGCGAATCGTATTGTTCGAGAACGAGTCGATCGCGACGAGCGCCGCCACGCCGAGCGAGATCGACGACATATAGAGCAGCAGCCTTCGCCGCGCGGTTCGACTCTCGCGCCACGCGACTGATGCGAGCGTTCTCGCTCGCTTCAGTCGTCCTGAGCGAAGCGAAGGACCCCTGTCGTGCCCGGAGGAGTCGATGTTCATGCCGCGCGCTCCGTCTCGCTGTCCGAGATCACGCGTCCGTCGCTCAGACGGATGATGCGCTGCGCGCGGCCGGCGAGCGTGTGATCGTGGGTGACGAGAATGATCGTCGTGCGCGACTCGCGGTTGAGCGCTTCCAATAGTTCGACGATTCGTGAACCTGTGTCGCTGTCGAGGTTCCCGGTCGGCTCGTCGGCGAAGAGAATTCGCGGCGCGTTCGCGAACGCCCTCGCGATGGCGACGCGTTGTTGCTCGCCGCCGGAAAGCTGAGTGGGGAAGTGGTCGAGGCGGTCGCCCAATCCCACGCGTGTGAGGAGCTCGCGCGCGCGATCACCGGCGCCGCTCTCGCCGCGCAGCTCGAGCGGGACTTGTACGTTCTCGAGCGCCGTGAGCGTCGCGATGAGCTGGAAGCTCTGAAAGACGAACCCGACTTTCTCGCCGCGGAGCCGAGCGCGCTGGTCCTCGTCCATGGCGGTCATGTCCGAGCCGTCGAGGATCACCTGCCCAGTGCTCGGGGTATCGAGTCCAGCGAGGAGTCCGAGGAGCGTGGTCTTGCCGCTACCGGATGGCCCCACGATGGCGACGAACGCGCCCTGGGGGATCGCGAAGTTCACGTCGCGCAACACCGTCAGCCGGTTGTCACCGCTGCGATATTCTTTGGACAGATTTCGAGCGACGAGCATGAAGATGGGGTTACCGAGTGTGAATCGGAACGCGCGGCGAGGATTGGCGGTGGCGATGTTGTTTGCGGCCTACGGCGTAGCGTGCTCGTCGGGTTCGAACACCGAGCACGCCACCGGATCCGATTCGGTGCCGTCGGGGGGCCATCCGCAATCTAACGGCGGCACGATGTCGCCCTCTTCTACGTCGCGGGGCGTCGTGTTGTTCGCCGGAACGAGTATCACCGCCGGGTTGGGCCTCGCACCGGACAGTGCATACCCGATGCTCATTCAGCGCAAGATCGATTCGGCGGGACTGCCCTTCGAAGTCGTGAATGCGGGCGTGAGCGGCGAAACGTCGTCGGGATTGCTCGACCGACTGGGATGGCTGCTGCGCGCGCGCTTCGACGTGCTGGTCATCGAGACCGGCGCGAACGACGGGTTACGCGGCATTCCCGTGTCCACCTTGCGCACGAACCTCGCGGCAGCCCTCGATCGGATCAAAACCAAGCGCCCCGACGCGACGATCGCGGTCATCCAGATGGAAGCGCTCCCCAACCTCGGCGCGAAGTACACGGCGGACTTTCACAGAGTGTATCCGGCAGTCGCTTCCGAGAAGCACGTAGCGCTGATTCCATTTCTACTCGCCGGTGTCGCCGGCGATCGGAAGCTGAACCAGAACGACGGCGTGCATCCGAACAACGCCGGCGAGCGGATCGTCGCCGAGAATGTGTGGAAGTCGCTGCGGCCGATTCTGGATAGTATGGCGCGGAAGTAAGGGCGGTGGGGGATGGGCGGTGGGCGGTTGGCGGTCAACGACAATCCGCCTCCCACCGCCAGTCCCCATCGCCCACCGCCCACCGCCCACCGCCCATCGCCCATCGCCCATCGCCCATCCCCCACCGCCGGTCCCCAGGTTGACCCAACACAGCCGATAGCCTAAATTCAAAGGCTGTCTAAGTTTACACTCGAAATCCTCAGGCTCATCCGTATGGCAATTCCGGCAACGCAGATCCGTCGTGGAATGGTGATCGTTTTCGAAGGCGAACCGTGCCGAATCATCGAGTTTCGGCATCACACGCCCGGTAACCTTCGCGCGATGGTGCAGGCAAAGCTCAAGAACCTTCGCACCGGCTCGAGCTTCGAACATCGTTTCCGCGCCGCGGATTCGATCGATCCCGCGTCGATGGAGACGCACGACCTGGAGTTCCTCTACCAGGGCGGCGACACGTACCACTTCATGAACGTCGAGAACTACGACCAGCTCGAGATGGACGAGGAATCGCTCGGCGACAACGCGCAGTGGATGCAGCCGGGGATGAAGATCCAGGCCGAGTACTACGACGGCCGTCCGGTCGGCATCAAGTTGCCGAACTCGCTCGTGCTCGAGGTCGTCGACACGGCGCCGGTCATGAAGACCGCGACGAAGACGGCGTCAACCAAGCCGGCGACACTCGAGAACGGTGTCACGATCAACGTGCCCGAGTTCGTGGGGACGGGCGACAAGGTGAAGGTGAATCCGAGTACTGGGGAGTATCAGGAGCGAGCCAAGGATTAATCGCGATCGCGGTCGGGACAGAGGCTTGTCGGTCTCAGGTCTCTGGTCGCTGGTCTCAGGCCGCTCGAGTGATTGATCGTCACGCCAGTCTCGATTAAGCTTCAAATCTGTTTGTAAGAGCATGAAGCTTATGCTCTTCCATGGTGACTGTAGCTCAATCGGTTAGAGCACCGGACTGTGGCTCCGGGGGTTGCGGGTTCAATTCCCGTCAGTCACCCTGAGCTTTCAGCTCAACGGCGAAAAGCTGGAGCTGATAGTTCAGCTAGGTCGGTAGCTCAATTGGTAGAGCACTGGTCTCCAAAACCAGCGGTTGGGGGTTCGAGTCCCTCCCGGCCTGTGAAGGAAGATTTCGATGAAGAACGAGGTTGTTTGACAAAGGTTGTTTG
>Ga0207689_10001628_pt1 | contig 21266 bp, 17 predicted proteins | sample KBSMisM52_FD_184312 | JGI IMG/M metagenome (GOLD analysis project Ga0207689, IMG submission 184312) | Miscanthus rhizosphere microbial communities from Kellogg Biological Station, Michigan, USA - KBS Miscanthus M5-2 (SPAdes) (version 2) | ecosystem: Host-associated > Plants > Roots >... | reverse complement strand
TCTCTACACGCTGGACGACTCGGGCTGCGGCACGCTGGTGGATGCGGCGGGGCTGCAACCTGCAACGTTCGAAACGGTGGTCTCGGAACCAGATGATCTAGCTACCATCATCTACACGTCCGGGACGACGGGACGTTCGAAAGGCGCAATGGTCACGCATGACAACCTGGTCTCTAACGGACGAGTGTTGGTGAACAGCTGGGAGTTCACCGAGCGCGATGTGCTGCTGCACGCGCTGCCTATCTTTCATGTCCATGGACTGTTTGTTGCAAATCATTGTGTCCTGTTGTCCGGGGCACGCATGATCTGGCACCGCAAATTCGACGCACCAGCGGTGTGCCAAGATCTACCTGGAGCCACAGTTTTGATGGGCGTGCCGACCTTCTATTCTCGTCTGCTGGCGGAGCAGGAGTTCGACGGCGCGACGTACCGATCGATACGGTTGTTCGTCTCCGGCTCGGCGCCGTTGCTTGCCGAAACCTTCCGGCAGTTCGAGGCGCGCACCGGGCAGCGCATCCTCGAGCGGTACGGCATGTCGGAGGCGGGAATGATCACTTCCAACCCGCTGCGTGGCGAGCGCAAAGCCGGAACCGTGGGTCCGCCCTTGCCAGGAGTCTCGGTGCGCGCCGCGGACGATCAGGATCGCCCGCTGGCAATCGGACAAACGGGCGCGATCCAGATCAAGGGGCCGAACGTATTCAAAGGGTACTGGAACCTGCCCGAGAAGACGCGGGAGGATTTCACGTCCGACGGGTGGTTCCGCACCGGCGACATCGGCGTGTTCGATGGCGAAGGCTATCTTTCCATCGTTGGCCGTGCCAAAGATCTCATCATCACCGGCGGCTACAATGTGTACCCGAAAGAGATCGAGTTCGTCCTCGATGCCTTGCCGGGCGTGAGCGAATCTGCGGTTATCGGCTTGCCTCATCCAGACTTCGGGGAAGCCGTCACGGCCGTGGTGGTACCACGACAAGGAGTGCAGCTCGACGAGTCCGCGATCATTGCGAAACTCAAGCGTGAACTCGCCAACTACAAAGTTCCCAAACGAGTGATCGTTCTGGCCGATCTTCCGCGCAATGCGATGGGCAAGGTGCAGAAGAACGTTCTAAGGCAGACCTATGCGGCTGATGACCTGAATTGACCAGCAGCTCAGTCCAGCGTCTAGTCAGAACAGTGATGCGAGCATCTTGGTTGCCAGAACAATCAATACGACGCTGAAAACCCTCTTCAGCGTGGTTACCGGCACGCGATGCGCTGCACGCGCGCCATAAGGTACGGTGACAAAAGTGCCGATCACAATTCCCGCAAGAGCTGGGAGATATACATAGCCTAGACTCAACGCCGGAAGATGATCTTTGCCCAGACCAGTGTAGATATAGCCCAAGGTCCCCGAGAGTGCCAACGGGAGCCCGATCGCAGCGGACGTGCCGATGGCGTTGAGCATCGGCACGTTGCACATGGTGAGCAGTGGAATCGCGAGGAACCCGCCGCCTACGCCGATCAGGCTGGACAGGGCGCCCACTAGCAACGCTGCCGCGGTCATTCCCATCCAGCCGGGTAACTGGCGCGTTGGGGCCGGCTTGATGTCGAGCCACATCTGAATCGCGGAGTAGAACGCGAAAGCGATGAAAAAGATCGCCAGATAGCGAGACGGCAGGGCGTTGGCGACAAACGTGCCCAATAGCGTGCCGCCGACCACGCCCGGGGTGACTTTGCGCAAGATGTCCCAGCGCACGGTGTGGTGCCGCTGATGCGCCCACACGGTGGACATCGAAGTGAATACGATGCTAGCAATCGAAGTCCCCAGGGCAAGATGCAGCACGCGGTCATCGGGAAAATGCTCCATGCTGAATACCATGAGGAGCAATGGAACGATGATGATGCCGCCGCCGATGCCCAACAATCCCGCGAAGAAGCCGACGAAAAGCCCGAGCACGAGATACGTGAGCAACCACCAATGCATGAGTGCGTCGCCCTTAGGCGCGGACTAGAGCAGGCCGAGAATAAAGGCCCACTCTTTCGGATCGACCGGTGTGATGGATAGGCGGTTGCCCCGCTGCAGGATGCGCATGGAGGCAAGTTGCGGGTAGGCGCGTAGCTGTTGAAGGCTGATCAGTTTGGTCTTCTTGACCAGCGTCACGTCCACGTTGACCCAACGCGGCTTCTCATGTGTCGCAGCGGGATCGTAGTACTCGCTCTTCGGATCGAACTGAGTGCTGTCCGGGTAAGCCAACCGCGAGACGCGCATGATCCCCGCGATGCCAGGCTCCGGACAGCTGGAGTGATAGAAAAAAGCCTGATCACCGAGCTTCATATCGTCGCGCATGAAGTTGCGAGCCTGGTAATTGCGCACACCCCACCAAGCGGCAGTTTTTTTTGGTTCGGCGGCGAGATGATCGACACCGAACACATCCGGCTCTGATTTCATCAGCCAATTGGCCATGGTGATGCGCCCAACTTTGGATCCATGAAATGAAACGAGCGGCTCAGCCGCTCGTTTCATTATTACTGCCGCTCCCGTATTTGATAACTGGAGCGTCGGGGTGTAAGGGCTCCCCGCAAGTGCCGTCAGGCCGGCATCTTGAACCTGAGTTCAAGGGCGGTCGCTTTCCGAGCACATCAGGCGCTTCCGTGTAGGACGCGCACAACAGCGCTACTGTAGGCAGCAACCAGAAGCTAAGACTATCGGTTCAAAGAATTTACAGCCTGGACAAACACCGCAGGGAGCAACTCTCGAGCGGTTGGCAGTGAAGCTACACTAGAACAACTTGTCCTGCACGGACAGTGCTTCGTCCAGCGTTGCTGCCATTGAAGTGATTCTACGCTTAAAAGAACCAATGTCAAAAGAGCCGCCCACACGGACAGTGAGCAACTCGTGGGCGATATTGAGCGCAGCAGTGACGGCGATTCGCTCCATTCCTTGAGGCTTGCCGCCATCGCGAATCTCGCGCATCTTCGCGTCGAGGTACTCCACCGCCCTGAGCAGGCCGGCTTCCTCTTCTTGGCTGCACGCGATTCGGAATTTGCGATCGAGGATCGTTACGTCGATCCCGCGCGCATCTTTGCTTACTCCCCGACCTCGGGGATTTTGCTTAACAGGTTCTCCAACCGGTGGCGCGCTGACTCGATCTTCTCCGTCAGCTGCTTGTTTTGGTTCTGAACCGCGACCAGTTGCTGGCGGAACTCGTTGTTGTCGGCGCGTAGACGTTGGCATATCTGTACCAGCTGATAGATCTTTTCGTCGAGAGTGTTGAGCTCCGCTTCCATCGGTACACTATAGTGACGAAAACCCTGAAGAGTCAACTGTTAGCAGTTTTTTTTGAATGTTCTTTGACACCTTTATTGCTCCGTGGATCGGCATGCTGTTCCCACTCTTCGCAGCATGTCATAGATCCAGCAAGCGCGGCTACTCGCCAGGTAGCCGTTTACCGTGAGTGACTACTGACGGGCCTGCGGCAGGACGGCGATAGTCAGACATTAAGAACGACCCACGTGCTCGGAGCTTGAGGATTTTTGCGCATCCGTCTGCGAATCGCAGTCCGGTCAAGTGAGCGAAAGGTGTCGGTAGCCTCGTCGACGCCTGGGGATTATGCCGGAATGCGGAAATCGACTCGCCTTGCATTTGGGTCGCGTTTTGCTATCGTGCGGGCATGACCAGCCTCCAACTCTATGTCCGATTGCTCCGGTACGTTAAGCCGTACTGGCGCATTTTCGCTCTCTCCATCTTCGGCATGCTGATTTCGGCCGCCACCGAAATTGGACTCCCAGCTTCGGCCAAGCCATTCCTGGATGGGACGTTTCTCGAGAAAGACCCGGTGCTGATGCGATGGACACCTGTGCTCATCGTCGTGCTGTTTCTCGTCCGTGGCCTCGGGACATTCATCGGCACCTATGCCAGCGCAGCCGTCGGCCAGCGCGTGGTGATGGATCTGCGCGAGCAGATGTTTGCCAAGCTGCTGCTGCTGCCTCAGCAGTACTTCGGAGACAACCTCAGCGGAAACCTGATCTCCAAGTTCACCTTCGATGTAATCCAGGTGTCGATCGCGGTGACTTACGTCGTCACCGTCCTAGTGCGCGATTCGGTCACTGTCGTAGGGCTGTTGGCGTATCTGGTGTGGCTGGATTGGAAGCTTACGCTGATTACATTCGCGACGATCCCACCCATCGCCTTCGCCATTCGTGCATTCAATCGACGCCTGCGAGGCCTCACTCGCCATACGCAGCGATCGATGGGGGAGATCACGCAAGTACTGCAGGAGAGCATCGAGGGCCAAAAGGTAGTGAAGATCTTTGGTGGCCAGGCGTATGAAAAGGGACGGTTCAAGGACGCGGTAAATCGCGTACGTCAGCTCTTGATGAAGGAACAGGCGAGTGCCGCCGCGAATGTTCCGATCGTCCAGCTGTTCGCTGCCATCGCCATCGCCGTGGTCATTCAACGCGTCATGTTGGACGTGCAAGCTGACAAGACTACGGTCGGCGCGTTTGTCGCTTTCATCGCTGCGATGCTGCTGGTCATGGCGCCACTCAAGCGGCTGACGGGCGTCAGCGAACACATCCAACGCGGTCTGTCAGCAGCAGAGAGCATATTCAAAGTGTTGGAGGAGCCTGCGGAAGCGGATCAGGGGAAAGTCGATCTGGGGCGAGCAAAGGGCGATCTGCGTCTGGAGTCAGTCACGTTCCAATATCCCGCCGCCGAGCGTCCGGCGCTACGCAACGTAACGCTGCACGTGCATCCAGGCGAAACCGTGGCTCTGGTCGGTCAGTCAGGAAGCGGAAAGACGACGCTCGCCAATCTTGTTCCGCGCTTTTATCAGCCAGCCTCCGGGCGCATCCTCGTCGATGGCCACGACCTGACCGACATCACCCTGTCCAGCCTGCGCGGCAATATCGGCATGGTGAGTCAGGACGTCACGCTGTTCAACGATACGGTCGCCGCAAACATCGCCTATGGTACTAAAGCCGGGGTATCGGAGGCGCAGATCGTCGCGGCGGCCAAGGCTGCGCACGCGTGGGACTTCATACAGGACATGCCTCAGGGACTGCATACGCTGATCGGCGAGAACGGTGTCAAGCTCTCAGGAGGTCAGCGGCAACGCCTGGCGATCGCCCGTACTCTGCTGAAAAACGCGCCGATCCTCATTCTCGACGAAGCGACCTCGGCTCTGGACTCAGAGTCGGAGCGCCAAGTCCAAGCAGGCTTGGAGACGCTGATGCAAGGTCGCACAACCCTAGTGATCGCCCACCGGTTGTCTACGATCGAGAAGGCCGACAGGATTGTTGTGCTGGAACAAGGAGAGATCACCGAGACGGGAACGCACCAGGAGCTACTGGCTCGTGGCGGTGCGTACGCGCGGCTACATCGCATCCAATTCGCGGTTGGCGGTCCGCTCGAGAGCCTCACGCCGATTCCAGCGCAGTAGGCACTCGGACCCCATAGTCTTGCGGCAGTAAGAATAGACTAGTGTGCGCGATCCCAGTTGGGGCCTACTCCCACGTCGACGACTAGTGGTACCGAAAGATGGGCAACGCCGGTCATTAATCCGGGTAGCTCCTGATGCACAAGGCCCAGTTCGCTTTCCGGCACCTCGAACACGAGTTCGTCGTGAACCTGCAGAATCAGTTTGGTGTCGAGTTGGCGTTCCTGCAGCCAGCGATGCACCGCGATCATCGCAAGCTTGATGAGATCGGCCGCAGTCCCTTGCATCGGCGCATTTATGGCCGCGCGCTCGGCCCCTTGCCGACGCGGACCGTTGGGCGCGCGAATATCGACCATATAGAGGCGTCGCCCGAACACCGTTTCCACGTAGCCCAGCTCGCGCGCACTCTGTCGCGTACGATCCATATACGCTTTGACGCCGGGATAGCGCGCAAAATAGCGTTCCATGTACTGCTGAGCAGCGCTGCGCTCGATCCCGAGCTGCGAAGCAAGTCCGAACGCAGACATGCCGTAGATCAGACCGAAGTTGATGGTCTTAGCGTAACGGCGCTGCTCGCTCGTGACTTGTTCTCCGGGGACGCTGAAGATTTCGGCGGCGGTCCGCCGATGCACATCTTCGCCGGAGCGGAATGCCATCAACAGGGTCTCATCTTGAGACAAATGCGCCATGATCCGTAGTTCGACTTGCGAATAATCGGCCGACAGAATCTGGTGGCCGGGCGGTGCTATGAAAGCCTCGCGAATACGCCGCCCCTCGGCATTACGGATCGGAATGTTCTGCAGATTCGGCTCATTGCTCGACAGACGTCCCGTCACTGCAACGGCCTGCGCAAAATTCGTGTGCACACGCCCGGTCCGGGGGTTGACCATACGCGGTAATTTGTCGGTATAGGTGGACTTCAGCTTGGATAGCGTGCGGTAATCCAGGATCAAGCGCGCGAGTGGATAGTCGTGTGCGAGTTGCTCCAGTACTTCTTCGTCCGTGGACGGCTGTCCGCTCGGAGTCTTCTTCAGCACTGGCAGTTTGTTTTTGTCGAACAGCACCTCTTGAATCTGCTTGGGCGAATTCAGATTGAACGGCTGGCCGGCCACTCCTTTGGCTTGCTGCTCGATCTCGACCATGCGTTGACCGAGCTCATGGCTTTGCGCGATCAGCAAAGCGGAGTCCAGCAAGACGCCGGCGCGTTCAACCTCGAACAGCACACCCATCACCGGTAACTCGATCTGTCGATAGATGAACGCGAGTTTCTCGTCAGCTTGAATGGCAGGATAAAGCACGCGATGCAGTTGCAGCGTAACGTCCGCGTCCTCCGCTGAATACTCAGTCGCACGCTCCACGCTCACCTGTTCGAAGGGAATCTGACCGACGCCCTTGCCCGTCACTTCCGAATAGCTGATTGTTTTCCAACCGAGGTGACGCTCCGCCATACTGTCCATGTCGTGCGGCTTGTGGCTCTCGAGGACGTAGGATTGCAGCAACGTGTCTTGCACGATACCCCGTACCCGTACGCCGTGGTTGGCGAAGACGTGCATGTCGTACTTCGCGTTCTGACATAGCTTCGATTGCGACGCATCCTCCAACCAAGGTTTGAGCTGGTCGAGGGTCGCATCGAAGGGGAGCTGAGACGGCGCGCCCGTGTACGTGTGAGCCAACGGCAAATAGGCCGCCTGGTCGGGAGTCACGCAGAACGAAACGCCGACGAGCTTCGCCGTCAAGGGATCAAGACTCGTGGTTTCCGTATCTACGCACACCACTTCGGCCCGCCGGATGCGCTCGAGCCATGCATGGAACTGGTCCCGGGTCAGGATGGTCTCGTATTCACGAGCTCGCGCGACAGGGGTCGGCGCGGTTGTCTGGCTTGCTTGTACTATCGGCGCATCACCCAGGTCTCGTAACCAGTTGCGAAACTCGTATCGCGTGTAGAGCTCTCGTAGTTTCACCTTATCGTGTGCGGAATGGGATAGCTGGTCGATGCGCACTGGAAGGGCAACGTCGCGCTTGACGGTCAACAATTGCTTTGCGGTCGGAATCCAGTCGCGTGCCTTCCGCAGGTTTGCGCCTACTACGCCCGGGATTTCATCTGCATGGGCGAGGAGGGTTTCCAGCGTGCCAAACTCCTGCAGCCACTTGACCGCTGTCTTTGGTCCAACCTTTTCCACCCCCGGGATATTGTCCACGCTGTCACCGATCAGCGTGAGGTAGTCGATGATCTGTGCCGGTTTAATGCCGAACTTCGCCAACACGCCCGCCTCGTCGAAAGTCTCGTTCGACATGGTGTTGACCATGGTAACCATGGAGTCGACCAGTTGCGTCAGATCCTTGTCACCGGAAGAAATCACGGTGCGAATGCCGTCCCGTTCGGCCTCAGATGCCAGGGTGGCGATGACATCGTCTGCTTCTACGCCCCCGATCTCCAGCAAAGGCCAACCCATCGCGCGAATGCATTCGTGCAGCGGTTGGATCTGGGAGCCCAGATCATCGGGCATGGAGGGACGGTTAGCCTTGTACTCGGCGTAGAGGTCGTCTCGAAAAGTCTTGCCTTTGGCGTCGAATACGCACGCGCTATAATCCGCCGGCACGTCCTGGTGCAGTCGGCGCAACATGTTCAGTACGCCATAGATGGCGCCGGTGGCTTCTCCGGCTTTATTGCGTAAATCCGGCAGGGCGTGGAACGCCCGGTACAGATACGACGATGCGTCGACGAGAAGAAGGGTTTTCATTCCGAACGGCTGTAAATGCCCGGCGCGAAAAATGCTCCGCAGTGTGGTCTCTGCTGATACGGGTGGATCTTGCTGAGTTCCAATAGCCGTTGCGATCGATCCGAACAGACGACCATGAAACGTGGAAACATACTCCCAGCACACTGGCACCTGAGGACAAGTTGCGGTCTAGCCAGGAAGCGTCGCGCCTGGCCAGGATTATCGCAGAATTCCCAGAAGCCTCCGAACGCTTGATGGAACCACTCAAACTCTAGTCGCTACGCTGCCATGTCGGTATTCACAACTGTTACCCCCGACCAGCTCTCGGCATGGCTCAGGAACTATTCGATCGGTCTGCTGACCGACCTGCAGGGTATCGCAGCGGGCATCGAGAACACCAACTACTTCGTCAGCACGACCCATGGCAGGTTTGTGCTGACTCTGTTCGAGAAACTCAAGCCCGCGGAATTGCCTTTCTATCTCAAGTTGATGGCACACCTGTCCAGTCACGGAATCCCTTGCCCCAAGCCGATTGCAAACCTTCAGAACGCATATCTTGGCGCGCTGAACGGTAAACCTGCCGCCATCGCCACCTGTTTAAGCGGTGCACCGGTATTGGACCCCACTCCCGAGCATTGCGCGCGCGTGGGTGAGGTATTGGCAGAGATGCACTTGTCCGGCCAGACGTACAAAGGTCACTTGGAGAATCTCCGGGGCCCCAAGTGGTGGGCGGGATGTGCGCCTGAGATCTACCCTTTTCTTTCCACCGCCGACGCTGAGCTGCTGCAAAGCGAAATCCGCTTCCAAGCGGAGCATCGTCATGATCAACTGCCGCGCGGTGTCATCCACGCCGACCTGTTCCGGGATAATGTCTTGTTCCACGAAGGCGCAGTAGGCGGATTCATCGACTTCTATTTCGCCTGCGTCGATGTTCTGATCTACGACGTGGCGATCGCCGTTAACGATTGGTGCTCGACCACGGACTGCGGATTGGATCTGGCGCGCACCCAGGCGCTCCTGGAGGCCTATTGCATGGTGCGGCCGTTGACCGATGCAGAGCGCGAAGCGTGGCCGATAATGTTGCGCGCAGGGGCGCTGCGATTCTGGGTATCGCGCCTGTACGATTTCCATCTCCCCAGGGCAGGTGCGCTGACTCACGCGCACGATCCGGAGCGCTTCCGGCGCATTCTGCTTCACCACGTAAACAACGCACGCCGTCCCTCGTCGCTGTCCGTGTGACTCAAGGCACCCGCATGCTGGTCAGACGTGTGCCGTTCAGCCGCGGATGGCGTTGGATAGTCGAGGCTTTCGGTCTGTTTCGACGCAGCCCGATGATCTGGATCATCCTTAGCCTCTTATTGCTATTGATTGCGCTGGGGTTGAATGTGATTCCCGTGGTAGGCGAATACATCATGTATTTGCTCACGCCACTATTCATCGCCGGAATGATGACTGCCTGCAGGGATGTCGAAGCGGGTAAGACCATCGAAGTCGGGCACCTCTTTCGCGGCTTCCGGGAAAACACCACACAACTGGTGACGGTTGGCGGAATCTATCTGGTGGGACAGGTCGTGATTGTCGGTGTGGTCTTATCCGTGGGCGGAGCGGAGTTGCAGGAAGCGCTGCGAGCCGCGGCCGACGGCCATCCGGAGCAGATCACCGCCGAAGCTGCGAACAGAGTCTCGCTGGCGGTACTGGTTGGATCGGCCCTGTTTGTGCCATTGGCGATGGCGGTGTGGTTTGCACCCTCGCTGGTGGCGCTCGACGATGTGCTGGCATTCCGAGCCCTGCAGACAAGCATGCGCGCGTGCCTGGCCAACCTGCTGCCGTTTCTATGCTACAGCATCATCATGTCAGGTCTTTTGCTCATCGCGGTGACGCCGCTGTTCGCCGGACTTCTGTTGTGGATGCCTTTGGCGGTCATCAGCACGTATACGAGCTACAAGGACGTTTTTGTCCGTGCAACGGACGAAGATGCGACTAGGCCGGTGTGAGTTTGGCGTAATCCAGAGACAGCCACTTGAGTCCGACCTGGCGGAAATTCACTTGCACGCGCGCGTCGCTGCCCCGTCCTTCGGCATTGACGATTACGCCAGGGCCGAACTTGGAATGCAGAACGTTCTGTCCTACCTTCCATGGTGAAGCGGGTTCCATCGAATAAGGTCGCCGCGGCGAATTCGGAGTGGACCACGTCGATGCCGATACTCCAGCTCCGTAGGTTACAGGACGGCGGGCGTTGAGGCGTTTGAGCAATCCCTCCGGTACCTCCGACAGGAAGCGCGAGACCAGGTTGTAGCGCGTCTGACCGTGCAGCATGCGGCTCTGTGCGACGCTCAGATACAGCCGCTGGCGTGCACGCGTAAGCGCCACGTACATCAGGCGTCGCTCCTCCTCGACACCGTCCTCTACATTCAAGCTGTTCTCGTGCGGGAAAAGTCCCTCTTCCAAGCCGCTGATGAACACTGCCTGAAACTCCAAACCCTTGGCGGAATGCACCGTCATGAGCTGCAACGCATCTGCCCCCGCCGTGGCCTGGTGTTCGCCGGCCTCCAGCGAAGCATGCGACAGAAAGTCATTCAGCGCCCGCAGCCGCGGATCGGCCGTCTCGTCACTGATCGGCGCTTGGTCCGTAGCTGCAGAGTCATCGGCAGGCGCGAATTCAGCTTCGATTTCGAACCCGGTGGCAGCAGTCACCAACTCGTTCAAGTTCTCGATGCGGTCAGCGCCTTCTCTCTCAGCTTCGTAGTACTCCTTGAGTCCGCTCCCCGCGACTACGATCTCGACCATCTCCGGCAGAGACAATCCCAGGCACCGTGCACGCAACGCTTCGATCAGCTGGACGAAAGTCCTTACTCCGATACCGGCCTTGCCGGCCAACGGTGTCGAACAGGCCGATTCCCACAGACTAATTCCGCGCATGCGGGAACCTTCCTGCAATTGCTCGAGACTACGGGCGCCTATCCCTCGTGTGGGCAAGTTGATTACACGCAGCAAAGCCCCATCATCCTCGGGGTTTGCTATCAACCGCAGATACGCCAGCGCGTGCTTGATTTCTTGGCGTTCGAAGAAACGCAATCCGCCATATACCCGATAGGGCAAGCTGGCGTTGAACAAGGCGTGCTCCAGCACGCGCGATTGCGCGTTGGAGCGGTACAGCAGGGCGATTTCGGACAAAGGTGTGCCTTTGCTGCGCAAACTTTTGACCTCGTCGACGATGAAGCTCGCCTCTTCGGTGTCGGTAGCGGCTTCGAACAGGCGAAGTGGTTCGCCCTGGCCCTCGGCTGTCCACAGTTCCTTGCCCAGGCGTAAGCGATTGTGGCGAATCAATGCATTGGCGGCGTCCAGGATATTGCCTTGACTGCGGTAGTTTTGTTCCAGCTTGATGACCCTGCCTTTGGCAAAGTCGCGCTCGAACTCGAACATGTTTTTGGACGAAGCTCCGCGAAACGCATAGATGGATTGATCGTCGTCGCCCACCGCGAATATGGCGTTATGGGGACCTGCCAATAGCGTGAGCCAGCGGAATTGCAGCGGATTGGTATCCTGAAATTCGTCCACCAGGATATGCGAGAAGCGCTGTTGGTAGTGGTTGCGCAAGACTTCGTTGCGCTGGAGCAATTCGAAGCAGCGCAGCATCAACTCGGCGAAATCCACCACCCCTTCGCGATTGCATTGCTTGTCGTACTCGGCGTACAACTCGTTCAGCCGCCTGGAATGATCGTCGTAGATTTCAACTTGGGGGGCGCGCGTCCCCTTTTCTTTGTAGCCGTTGATGAAGTACTGCAGGTCGCGCGGCGGATACTTCTCATCGTCAATATTGAGGCCCTTCATCAATCGCTTTATCAAAGCGAGCTGATCCTGACTATCCAGTATCTGGAAAGTCTGCGGCAGGCCGGCATCCCGGAAATGGGTGCGCAGCAGCCGGTTGCACAGCCCGTGAAACGTTCCCACCCACATGCCGCGCGTGTTGATCGGCAGCATGGCCGAAATGCGCGTAAGCATCTCGCGCGATGCTTTGTTCGTGAAGGTGACTGCCATCAAACCGTGCGGGCTGATCTGCCCGGTCTGGATGAGCCAGGCGATGCGGGTCGTGAGCACCCGCGTCTTGCCGCTGCCCGCGCCTGCCAGAATCAGCGCCGACTCGTGAGGTAACGTGACGGCGGCGAGTTGTTGCGGATTGAGTCCGGCGAGGATCTGGTTTCCGAGCACGTGCGCGAATGAGGAGTTGACGCGGCCATTATACGGCACGCTCCACGGCGCGCAGCTCAGTTCAACAGCGCGTTACTGCAAGGAGACAGCGACGTGCTCCAGGCCCAGCTCGGTCTTTAGGCGGATAGCGATGGTCGTCCCATCGGTTTCGCTGAGCAGTCCCGTGATCCGCACCTGATACAAAGTGCCACCGTCGGCTTGCGCCGGGTTGATCGTCGCCGGGTATCCAGCGTTGCGAAGCTTGTCGTAGATCGCCAGGGCTTCGTCCTGGCTCTTGGTGCGCGCGGCGTAGATACGCCACCTGCCCGCTCTTCCGGCAGCTCCTTTTCCCGCTTCCATTTCAGTCTCGGCGGCATACTTTGCCAATACATCGTTGGCTATCTGTTGTATCGGCGGGGGCGGCGCATCACGCGACGCCAGGTACACTGTCTTGGGTTCTTGCATCGTGATGGGCGCTTGTCCCGCCCGGGACAATGTGATCTTGCCCTCGATGAGTGCGACGACGTCGAGTTCGCTGCTGGACTTACCCCACAGATCGGTGCCGCGAACGCCGGCTGTCACGGTTGCGAAATGTACGTCGACCTCGCGCTTGCCCCGAAATTTGTAGAACAACGACGTGGTGAACCGAAAGGCACCTTCCACCACCCCCATCGATGCCGTAAACAGGCGGTTGGCCCCGTCCCCCTTCTGCGCCATGCCATCCAGACTGAATTTCGCGTTCTCGCCCAGTTTGACGGTGCTGCCGTCTCCCATTCGCAGCAGAGCGCGCGAGCCGGTACCTGTGTTGATCAGGTCGCCGTTGCGCAACTGGGCACCGATTGCAAGGGGTTCCCGCTTGCCGGCGCGGATCAGCCACGCCGGCATTTGAAGTCCCTCCACCTCTGCGTCGGCTACCGCCGCTACTGCCGGGAGGCAGTCCATCACTATCAGGCTCGCGAGGGCAAGTGCCGCAATCCTTCGAACAATTGAGGCTTTCACGTCATACTCCTCGGGGGAATTCTTTTTTGATGCCTCCAAATACGCCATTTCGCACTATTTGGATGCGTTCTGGTTCTGAGGTCGGAGCCGGGTAGGTATAATTTTGCCTTTTCCAGTCACGATATTTCACAACAATGCAGCCGCAGTATCACCCGGTAGACATCGAACGGCAGGCGCATGCGGAATGGGAGCAGAGCAGGGCGGCCAGGGCCGTCGAGGCGCCTGGTCGACCCAAATACTATTGCTTGTCGATGTTCCCATACCCATCCGGCAAGCTACATATGGGCCATGTGCGCAACTACACCATCGGCGACGTACTGTCGCGCTATCAGCGGATGCGTGGGTACAACGTGCTGCAACCGATGGGCTGGGATGCCTTCGGCCTTCCCGCGGAGAACGCGGCAATGGCCAATGGTGTGCCACCGGCCAAGTGGACCTACGACAATATTGCGTACATGAAGAAGCAGCTCAAGTCGCTGGGCTTCTCCATCGACTGGGACCGCGAACTGGCCACTTGCAAGCCGGAGTATTACCGCTGGAACCAATGGCTGTTCTTGCGCATGCTGGAAAAAGGGCTGGTATATAAAACCACCGGCCTGGTGAATTGGGATCCAATCGATCAGACCGTGCTTGCGAATGAGCAGGTCATCGATGGCCGTGGATGGCGCACCGGCGCGCTGGTGGAGAAGCGCGAGATTCCGATGTACTACATGAAGATCACCGCCTACGCGGACGAACTGCTGGCGGCGCTGGACAAACTGCCCGACTGGCCCGAGCGTGTGAAGTTGATGCAGGCTAACTGGATCGGTCGCAGCGAGGGCGTGGAAGTTAGCTTTCCCTATGCTCACGAACCCAAGCGTTTGCTCAAAGTCTTTACCACGCGGGCAGACACCCTGCTGGGCGCCACCTACTGCGCTGTAGCCGCTGAGCATCCGCTGGCCACGCTCGCCGCGAAGAACAACGCTGCGCTGGCCACGTTCATTGAAGAGTGCAAGCACGGCGCGGTCATGGAAGCCGATTTGGCGACGCAGGAAAAGAAGGGCATGCCCACCGGCCTGTTCGTGCTGCATCCGCTGACGGGCGAAAAGCTGGCAGTGTGGGTTGCCAACTACGTGCTCATGGGATATGGCGAAGGGGCGGTGATGGCAGTGCCTGGCCATGACGAGCGTGACTTCGAGTTCGCACTGAAGTACGGGCTACCTATCAAACCCGTGATCCGCACGTCGTTCGGGGAAACCACACCAGCGCCCTGGACAGATGCGTATGCCGAGCATGGCGCCTTGATCAATTCTGGCAAATACGACGGCTTGGACTTCCAGCATGCGGTGGACGCCATCGCGAACGACCTTCAAGCCAAGGGTCTCGGCAACAAGCGAGTGCAGTTCCGCTTGCGAGATTGGGGGATCTCGCGGCAACGCTACTGGGGCACGCCGATTCCGCTGATCTATTGCACGAAATGCGGAGATGTTCCCGTACCTGATGCACAGCTTCCCGTGGTACTGCCGGAGGACTGCGTGCCCGACGGCACCGGGAATCCACTTAACAAGCGGTCAGATTTCGTCAATGTGGCCTGCCCGAAGTGCGCCGGACCGGCACGCCGCGAAACGGACACCATGGACACGTTCGTCGATTCGTCCTGGTATTACAGTCGCTATGCTTGCCCGGACAACGCCACTGCGATGGTGGACGAGCGTGTGAAGTACTGGCTGGCAGTCGATCAGTACATAGGTGGCATCGAGCACGCCATCCTGCATCTGCTCTACTCGCGCTTCTGGACACGAGTCATGCGCGACTTCGGGTTGGTGACGTTCGACGAGCCTTTCACGCGACTGCTTACCCAGGGCATGGTCCTCAACGAGATCTTCTCGCGGAAGCAGACCACTGGCCGGATCACTTACTACAATCCAGCCGACGTCGAGATCAAATTCGACGAGCGCGGCAATCGTGCGGGTGCGGTGCTCAAGGCCGACGGGCTACCAGTGGAATCGGGTGGCATGGGGACGATGTCCAAATCGAAGAACAACGGCGTGGACCCGCAGGCCTTGGTCGATCAATACGGTGCCGACACCGCGCGGTTCTTCATGATGTTTACTAGCCCGCCGGAGCAAACCCTGGCGTGGTCCGATTCCGGAGTAGAGGGTTCCTTCCGCTTTCTCAAGAAGATCTGGAGCTTCGCCTGTGAATACGAGTCAGCGGTTCGGCCGAAGTTGTCGGCATCGGTGTCACTATCCGCTGGCGCGAAGCTCGATGCGGTCCTTGCGAAAGTTCGACGTGAGATACATCTGAATCTTAAGCAGGCCAATTACGACATGCAGCGGCAGCAGTTCAATACGGTAGCATCGGCCTGCATGAAGATTCTCAATGCGCTCGATGAAGTCCCGCGCGAGGGTGGACTGGCCGCTGCGGTTATCCAAGAGGGCCTGTCGGTCCTGTTGCGCGTCCAGGCGCCGATCACGCCACATATCTGCCATCACCTATGGCGCAGCCTGGGCTTCGGTACTGACGTGTTTGCCGCACCGTGGCCGGAACCCGACGAGTCCGCACTCGAACAGGACGAGATAGAGCTTGTGCTACAGGTCGGTGGAAAGACTCGTGGAAAAATTACGGTGCCTGCTGATGCCACGAAGGTCGCGATCGAAGCGTTGACAATCGGCAGCGCGCTGGCTCAAAAGTACATTGCCGGGCAAACCATCAAAAAAGTGGTGGTGGTGCCCGGTCGGCTGGTCAATGTCGTATTGTGAGTGATATGACCAACAGGCGTTCGATCAGACTGAGCGCGGCACTGGCTCTAACACTAGCGCTGACGCTGGCCGGATGCGGGTTCAAGCCGGTGGGTCAGGCCAACATGCCGTTCGACACGCTGTACGTCACCGCACCCGACTATTCGTCTTTTGGAGCCGAGTTCAAGCGGTACGTGGAAAGTTACGGGAAAACACGGATCACCGACAATCCACAGCAGGCGCAGGTCATCCTGGAAATCCTGTCAGAAACCCAGGAGCAGCAGATCCTGTCGCTTACCAGTGCGGGCAGAGTCGCGGAGTTTCTGCTGCGCTACCGTGTGACTTATCGCTTGCGCGACAACGAGAAGCGAGACTGGATTCCACGCGGGGAGATACAGCTTCAGCGTGACTACACATACGACGACACCATCGTGTTGGCGAAGGAAAACGAAGCGCAGCTGCTGTTTAAGGACATGAAGAACGACGCCATCCAGCAGTTGGTGCGCCGGCTGTCGGTCGCGCAAGCGCCCTCCTGACCTGGACGACGATCTCCAGATTGATCCCGATGCAGGCCACCATAGGCTCACTCGAAGCTTACGTAGCGCGACCCGGTTCCGTCGGTATCGTCACGCCACAAAAAGCGCGCTTTGATCAGATGCTCAAATTGCGCAGCGGTGCGACGATAGAGGGCTACGAGCTCGCTTATGAAACCTACGGTCGGTTGAACAGTAGCGCAAGCAATGCGGTACTGGTGTGTCACGCACTCAATGCCTCTCACCACGTCGCGGGAGTCTATGCGAACGACCCCAACAACGAGGGCTGGTGGGACAACCTCATAGGTCCTGGTAAACCACTGGACACCGATCGATTCTTCGTCGTGGGGGTGAACAATCTGGGTGGCTGTCATGGATCCACCGGACCTGCCAGTATCAATCCCGCGACCGCTCGTCCATGGGGCGCGCAGTTCCCGCTCGTGACGGTCGAAGATTGGGTCCAGGTGCAGGCACGTCTGGCCGATCACCTGGGCATCGACTGCTTTGCCGCGGTAATGGGTGGCAGCCTCGGCGGCATGCAGGCAATGCAATGGACGGTGAGCTATCCGGAGCGTGTGCGGCACGCCTTGGTCATCGCAGCGGCACCCAAATTGTCGGCACAGAACATTGCGTTCAACGAGGTCGCCCGTCAGGCGATTACGACTGATCCGGATTTCTACGGCGGCAACTTCTACGCACAAGGCGTTGTGCCCAGACGTGGCTTGCGTCTTGCGCGCATGCTGGGGCACATCACATATTTGTCGGATGATGCCATGGCTGAGAAATTCGGCCGCAGCTTGCGCACCGGCACCATCAAGTTCAACTTCGATGTCGAGTTCGAGATCGAGTCCTACTTGCGCCATCAGGGTGACAAGTTCGCCGAGTACTTCGACGCAAATACCTATCTGCGAATCACCAAAGCACTCGACTACTATGACCCAGCGGCAGAATTCGACGGTAATCTGAGCGCAGCGATGGCGCGAGCGCGAGCTGCTTTCTTAGTCGTCTCCTTTACTTCGGACTGGCGGTTCTCGCCTGCGCGCTCGCGGGAGATCGTCAAGGCACTCGTGGACAACCGGCTTGAGGTGTCGTATGCGCAGATCGATGCACCTCATGGCCACGACGCATTTCTCATGGACGATCCCAGATACCACGGGCTGGTGCGCGCCTATTACGACAACATCGAGATCGGGTAGGGACATGATGACCAGCAGCGCTCAGGTCCGCTACGCGCTGTCGGGGCGCGCCGATTTCGATGCAATCGCCGATTGGATTCGACCGGGCGCCCGTGTACTCGATCTGGGCTGCGGTGACGGGTCGCTGCTGCGCTATTTAAAGGAAGCGCGCGCGGCCTCCGGTTACGGAATCGACATCGCCGACGCAAACATCTTGGCCAGCGTGCGCAACGGGGTAAACGTGATCCAGAGTGATTTGGAGGCGGGTCTGGCAGGGTTCGATTCCGACTCCTTCGACTACGTCATCTTGTCGCAGACACTACAGGCTGTTCGCCATACCGAAGGAATCATCAAGGAAATGCTGCGAGTGGGGCAGGAAGGCATCGTGAGCTTCCCAAACTTCGGCTACTGGGGTCACCGGCTCCAGATCGCCGCCGGACGCATGCCCGTCTCCGGGGACTTGCCCTACCAATGGTACGACACTCCGAACGTGCATTTGTTTACGCTTACCGATTTTGAGGAGTTTTGCCGGGAACACCGCGTGCGCATCCTTCAGCGCATTGTCATGAGCCGCGGCAAGAGGATATCGGCGTTGCCCAATCTGCTCGGCTCGCTGGCGGTCTACCGTCTCGACGCGCACGCTGCCTGACGTTCGTTGCGGCCACCAGCTTACAAAAGAGCCATGGGTTCCGTCGCCGCACCGCGCCTGCGGGAGGTCCTGCTCAACCGGCGGATGCTGATCTGCGTATTCACGGGCTTCAGCTCGGGGTTGCCGCTGTACGTTTTGATTTCGCTGGTGCCTGCGTGGTTGCGATCGGAACAGGTGAACTTGGCTGCAATCGGACTGTTCACGCTAATCCAATTTCCCTATACCTGGAAATTCATCTGGTCGCCGTTGCTCGACCGATTCGCGCCACCGGGACTCGGGCGGCGCCGTGGTTGGATGCTGCTTACCCAGCTTGCGCTGCTGCTCAGCATCGCTCTGATCGGGCGTTTCATGCCGCCTGGAGGGATTTGGGCGATTGCCGGTCTGGCTGCTGTTACCGCGTTTCTCAGTGCGAGCCAGGACATCGTGCTCGACGCTTATCGGCGAGAGATCTTGAGTGATGCCGAGCTGGGTTTAGGCACGGCGGTGCACGTCAATGCCTACAAGATCTCCAGCCTGATTCCCGGTTCGCTCGCTCTCATACTTGCCGATCACGTCTCGTGGGAGTTGGTGTTTTACGCCACTGCCTTGTTCATGCTTCCCGGCATTGGGCTTACTCTGATGATCAAGGAGCCCGCGACTTCGGCCAACGCGCCCAGGACGCTGCGGCAGGCAGTGGTCGAGCCGTTTCGCGAATTCATCGACCGGGCGGGTTGGCGCAGCGCGTGCCTCGTCCTCGCGTTCATCTTTCTTTATAAACTCGGCGACAGCATGGCGACCGCACTCGCTACGCCCTTCTATCTGGACATGGGGTTCACCAAATCCGAGATCGGCCTGATCGCGAAACATGCCGGACTCTGGCCCAGCGTGATAGGTGGTCTGTTGGGCGGGTTGTGGATGGTCAGGCTGGGGATCAATCGTGCGCTTTGGCTCTTCGGAGTGGCGCAGGCTGTCACAATTCTTGGATTCGCAGCCTTGGCTCACATGCCCGGCGACAGGGTCGCGCTTGCCAGCGTGATCGGATGCGAGGCCCTGGGGGTAGGCTTAGGAACTGCTGCCTTCGCGGCGTTTGTGGCGCGCACCACCAACCCCCGTTACACGGCGACTCAGTTCGCCCTGTTCACCAGCCTCGCAGCAGTTCCGCGCACATTCATAAATGCCACGACGGGCTGGATCGTCGAGCAGACCGGCTGGTTTAACTTCTTTCTGCTGTGCACAGTCCTCGCCATACCGGGGTTCATCCTTCTGTGGTATGTGGCGCCTTGGAATGAGAAGAACCGTGGCTCGTGATACGTGGTTCGGCAGGACAATAACCGCCTTAGTAACGAACCACGAACCACGAATCACGGCATTTCATACTCATAATCGACGCTCATCGGCGCGTGATCCGAGAAGCGTTGCGCTAGATAGATCTCAGTGCCGGTCGCCTTTGCTGCTATCCCCGGCGTGGTGAGCTGATAGTCTAGGCGCCACCCTACGTTATTTGCCCTAGCTTGCCCGCGGTTCGACCACCAGGTGTATTGCTCGGGTCTCGGGTCGAGGCGGCGGAAAACGTCTACGTAGCCCAGAATATCGATCACCCCCGTGAGCCACGCCCGTTCCTCGGGAAGAAAGCCAGGATTTTTCTGGTTTGAACGCCAGTTTTTCAAATCGATTTCCTTGTGCGCAATGTTCCAGTCGGCGCAGATGATCACGTCGCGACCGCTCTTCGCCAGACGTTCCAACGGAGCAATCGCGCGCGCGAGGAAGCTGAACTTGATCGCCAACCGCTCGGGCGAACTGGAACCCGATGGCACATACAGGGACACGATGCTCAAATTGCCGAACCTGGCTTCGATGTATCTACCTTCCGCATCGATATCGGGAATGCCGAGCCCTTGCACCACCTCGTCGGGCTGCTTGCGGCAGTAAAGGCCCACACCGCTGTATCCTTTCCGGTCCGAGAAATGAAAGTAGCCTCGGAGGCGGTCGGGTGCACGCATGGCCTCGGTCAGATCGGGACTCTGCGCTTTTATTTCTTGAAGGCACACGACGTCGGCGTCGTGTGTGCCGAGCCATTCGAGACAGCCCTTGTTGACGGCGGAACGGATGCCATTAAGATTGAGTGTGGTTATGCGCACGGTGACTGATGACTGAGAATTCTGGATTTCGGGGCGAGTTCATCGAATTCGCGTTAGCGCGGCAGGTCTTGCGTTTCGGCGAATTCAAGACGAAAGCCGGACGGCTCTCGCCGTATTTTTTCAATGCTGGTTTGTTCAATGACGGCGAAGCATTGCGCCGGCTCGGGCAATTCTACGCTAGGGCGATCCTGTCAGCCGGTATCGAGTTCGACCTGCTCTTCGGGCCCGCCTACAAGGGCATTCCGTTGGTTACGACAACGGCGGTCGCGCTCGCCGAAAATCGGCGAAATGTGCCGATCTGCTTCAATCGGAAAGAAGCCAAGGATCATGGCGAAGGCGGAATTGTTGTCGGCGCGCCGCTGGCAGGGCGCGTGCTCATTATTGACGATGTCATCTCCGCGGGCACGTCGGTACGGGAATCCGTGGATTTGATTCGCCAGGCCGGAGCCATTCCTTGCGGTGTCGTAATCGCACTGGATCGGATGGAGCGAGGCACCGGGATACTCTCCGCCGTTCAGGAGGTGCAACAGACTTTTCACCTTCCCGTCGTGAGCATTGCAACTCTCGATGATTTGATTGGGTATTTGGAAGCTCGCGGTGCAATGGCACGCGAGTTGCTGGCAGTCCGGGGTTACCGTAGTCAGTACGGAGTTTGACTTTCATGCGACTTAATCCCCCTGCCGCCGTTTTGGCCTTGATCCTTGTGTTGGCGTTGACCAACGCTGCTGGTGCCGTGCAGGCCGGCGAG
>Ga0207689_10001627_pt1 | contig 21277 bp, 19 predicted proteins | sample KBSMisM52_FD_184312 | JGI IMG/M metagenome (GOLD analysis project Ga0207689, IMG submission 184312) | Miscanthus rhizosphere microbial communities from Kellogg Biological Station, Michigan, USA - KBS Miscanthus M5-2 (SPAdes) (version 2) | ecosystem: Host-associated > Plants > Roots >... | reverse complement strand
CCGTCCTTGCGTCCGTCGGAAGCCCCCCAGACCACCCTTTCCACGCTGCCCCGTGGCCATGGTGAAACCATTCTGGTGATCGATGACGAGCCCGCCATCCTCTCGATCACCCAGCAAACCCTGGAGGCATTCGGCTACCGCGTGCTCGTCGCTCACGACGGCGCCGAAGCCATCGCCATCTACGCCCAGCACCGCGACTCCATCGCCGTCGTCATCACCGACATGGTCATGCCCATCATGGACGGCCTCGCCACCATCCATGCCCTGATGCGCATCAATCCGAACGCGCTCGTCGTCGCCGCCAGCGGACTCAACTCCAACGGTCGCGTCGCCAAGGCCGCCGGCGCCGGTGTGAAACATTTCCTGCCGAAACCCTATACTTCGGAAACGTTGCTCATCACCTTGCATGAGCTGCTCCGGCCGTAAGACCGGCCCGATTTCCCCTCCCTTCCAAGGTCCGACCTTACCGGTCGGGCCTTTTTTGCGCCGTTTAGGGTCCATCGACTGCCTTAACCTCCTCGATTAGAGCACATAAGTTTCCTTCTTTGGAATTATTCTAAATTCCAACTTGCGCCTTAGAATCATTCCAATTGGTTGTTTAGTTCCGTTCCGACCATGTCCACCCACGCGATCCACTCCGACGCCCTTGCGCAAAAGCTGTCCGACAGCGGTCTGCGCAACACACCCCAGCGCGAGCTCGTGTATGACGCCCTGCTCACGAAGCGCGACCACCCCACCGCCGACGAGGTTTACGCCCGCGTCAAAACCCAGCTCCCCGGCATCTCGCTCGCGACCGTCTACAACTGCCTCGAAACCCTCGTGCAATGCGATCTGGTCCGCGCCGTGAATTTCGAGCGCGCCCCGACCCGCTACTGCCCGAATCTCCAGCCGCACGCCCACTTTCACGACGAGTCCACCGGCGCGACCCACGACATCGAGCTGCCCGAGAAACTCCTCGCCGACATCAAGGCCATCCTGCCCCCGGGCTACAGCGCCGACGCCATCGAGATCACCTTCCGCGGCAAACTCCCCGCCCACGGCTGATCCCGCCGCCTCCGACTTCCACTCTCTCAACTTTCAGCTCTCAACTCTCAATTTTTCCAAGCCATGTCCTCCTCCCTCGAAATCCGCGACCTCTTCGTCGCCCTCGCCGCGACTCCTGAAAAGCCCATCGTCAAGGGCCTCAACCTGACGATCAAAACCGGCGAAGTGCACGCCATCATGGGCCCGAACGGCACCGGCAAGTCCACCCTTTCGAAGGCCATCGCCGGCCATCCCGACTACGTCATCACCTCCGGCGACGTGCTCATCGACGGCAAGTCGATCCTCGAGATGGAGCCCGACGAGCGCGCCCGCGCCGGCATCTTCCTCGCCTTCCAATACCCCTCCGAGATCCCCGGCGTCTCCATCGCCAACTTCCTCCGCGCCGCCGTCCAGGCCCGCATGGCCGAGGGCGAGGAACTCGACGCCACCGGTTACTACAAGAAGCTCTATTCCAAGATGGACCTCCTCAAGATCGACCGGAAGTTCACCTCCCGCTCGGTCAACGAGGGCTTCTCCGGCGGCGAAAAGAAGCGCTGCGAGATCCTCCAGATGGCCATGCTCGAGCCGTCCTTCTCGCTCATGGACGAGACCGATTCCGGCCTCGACATCGACGCCCTCCGCATCGTCGCCGAAGGCGTCAACGCCATGCGCGGCGAGAAGCTCGGCGTCCTCCTCATCACCCACTACCAGCGCCTCCTCGACTACATCGTGCCCGACTTCGTGCACGTCATGTATGACGGCCGCATCGTGAAATCCGGCGACAAGAACCTCGCCCTCGAACTCGAGGCCAAGGGCTACGACTGGGTCAAAACCGAGCTCGCCGCCGCCACCGCCTGATCAACCCAACCACGGAGACTCCGCCCATGCCCGACATCGACACCCTTCCCACCGACCCCGCGGTCGAAAATCCCGCGGTCGGCATCGACCAGACCGTCGGCGACTTCACCTATGACGTGAAGTATGAATTCGACGCCGGCAGCGGCCTCAACGAAAACACCGTCCGCTACATCAGCTCGGTGAAAAAGGAGGCTCCGTGGATCCTTGAGTTCCGCCTCAAGGCGCTGAAGACCTTCCTCGAAAAGCCCATGCCCACGCACTGGGCGACGAAGGATCTCCTCAACATCGATTTCGACAAGATCCGCTACTACCTCTCGCAGGGCCAGAAGCCCAAGCGCACCTGGGACGAGGTCCCGGACGACATCAAGAAGACCTTCGAGCGCCTCGGCATCCCCGAGCAGGAGCGCAAGTTCCTCGCCGGCGTCGAGGCCCAGTTCGACTCCGAGGCCGCCTACTCGAACGTAAAGGACATCGTCGCCAAGCAAGGCGTCATCTTCTGCAACTCCACCGAGGCCCTCCGCGAGCACCCCGAGATCTTCAAAAAATTCTTCGGCAAGGTCATCCCCACCGGTGACAACAAGTTCTCCGCGCTCAACTCTGCGGTGTTCTCCGGCGGCTCCTTCATCTACGTCCCCAAGGGCGTGAAGGTCGCCCAGCCGCTCCAGGCCTACTTCCGCATCAACGCCGAAAACTTCGGCCAGTTCGAGCGCACCCTCATCATCGCCGACGAAGGCGCCGAGGTCACCTACATGGAGGGCTGCACCGCCCCCAAGTTCTCCACCTCCACGCTCCACTCCGCCGTCGTCGAGCTCGTCGCCCTCAAGGGCGCCAAGATCCAATATATCACCGTCCAGAACTGGGCGCCCAACGTCTACAACCTCGTCACCAAGCGCGGCGTCGCCCACGAGGACGCCGAGATCAAGTGGATCGACTGCAACATCGGCAGCCGCCTCACCATGAAATACCCCGGCGTCGTCCTGAAGGGCAAACGCGCCCGCGGCGAAGTCGTCTCCATCGCCCTCGCCAACGACGGCCAGCACCAGGACACCGGCGCCAAGATGATCCACGCCGCCGACGACACCACCTCCGTCATCGTCGCCAAGTCGATCTCCGTCGGCCAGGGCCGCTCCACCTACCGCGGCGTCGTCCACATCCCGAAGCACCTGAAGGGTTGCAAAAACAACACCGAGTGCGACGCGCTCCTCATCAACACCAACAGCCGCACCGACACCTACCCGGCCATCGTCGTCCGCGGCGACACGCACTCCGTCCAGCACGAAGCCAGCGTGTCCAAGGTGAACGAAGAGCAGATCTTCTACATGCAGCAGCGCGGCCTCACCGAGGCGCAGGCGATGAGCCTCGCCGTGAACGGCTTCGTCAACGACCTCGTCCGCCAGTTCCCCATGGAATACTCGGTAGAGCTCAAGCGCCTCATCGACCTCGAAATGGAAGGCAGCGTCGGCTGATCCAGTCCGACTACTCGCTACCCGCTACTCACCACTCGCTACTTCCCAGCATGTCCGCTCCCGCCCTTTCCGCCACCGCCGCTCCCAGCCTCGACTCCGCCCGTTTCGCCACCCACATCTCCCAGCGCGGCCAGCTGCCCGCTTGGTGGCTCGAAACCAAGAAGGCCGCTTGGAACCAGTTCAACGCCCTCCCGATGCCCTCGCGCACCGACGAGACCTGGCGCTTCACCAACATCTCCACGCTCGATCTCTCGGGCTTCGAGCTCCCCGAGGACGCTTCGCAGCACATCCCGCATCTCGCCGACTTCCCTCACACCGCCGAGATCATTTTCTCCAACCGCCAGGTCGTCGCGCGCACCACGGTCCCCGCCGACCTCGCGGCCAAGGGCGTGATCTTCGCCCCGCTCGACGAAGCCCTCGCCCAGCATGGCGACCTCGTCAGGAAGTATTTCCAAAAACTCCCCGCCAACCTCGGCTCGGAGAAATTCGTCGCCCTCAACACCGCCTTCACCGGCTCCGGCGCGCTCCTCTACGTCCCCAAGGGCGTCGAGATCACCGCGCCCTTCGTGCTCCAGCACACGCTTTCCGGCGCCAACAAGGCCGCGTTCCCCCACACGATCGTCGTCCTCGAAGACAACGCCAAGGCCACCCTCGTCGAGTTCTTCGTCTCCGCCGACCAGTCCCGCCACCTCGCCTCCGGCGTGAACGATCTCCACGCCGGCCCCGGTGCCCAGCTCACCTACGTCGGCGCGCAAAACTGGTCCGGCGACACCCTCTCCTTCCAAGCCAACTCCATCGTCGTCGAGCGCGACGCCCGCGTCCTCTCCCTCAACGTCCACCTCGGCGGCCGCCAGGCGCGCCACGAGTCGCACAGCCGCCTCCTCGGCCCCGGCGCCCACTCCGAGATGCTCGCCCTCACGGTCGCCACCGGCGACCACGAGTTCGACCAGCGCACCCTCCAGACGCACGTCTCGCCGCACACCACGTCGAACCTGCTCTACAAAAACGCGCTCCTCGACACCGCGAAGACCATCTTCTCCGGCCTGATCATCGTCGAACCCGACGCCCAAAAGACCGACGCCTACCAGAAGAACCGCAACCTGATGCTCTCCAACGAGGCTGAAGCCCACAGCCTCCCCGGCCTGGAGATCCAGGCCAACGACGTGAAGTGCAGCCACGGCAGCACCAGCTCCCGCATCGAGCCCGAGCAGGAGTTCTACCTCCAGGCCCGCGGCATCAAGCTCGCGGCCGCGAAACAGATGCTCGTCTTCGCCTTCTTTGAGGAAGTCCTCAACCAGCTCACCGACGAAGCCCTCCACGCGTCCCTGCGCACGCTGATCGAGTCGAAATTCAAAAAATAAACCGACTCCGTCCAGACCGGGCAACCGACCTGTTTCAAGCCGGGGGAAAATCCCCCGGCTTTTTTGCGTCCAGACCCGGCCAGTGCGGCAGACAACTGGCAATATTGGGAACCTGCCATCACCCAACTAACGCAATACAAATACATTGAGTAAAAGTTTGGCAAAAAAATTCTTGGGTTTGAGGAGGCCTCTTATACTCAACAGTTCCTCAACTTAACCATCCGCGTTCATACCGCGCTGGGGGGCCTCGCCGCCCCGCCCTCCTCGCCTTCGCCGACTTCATTCCTCCGTCTTCTCTGACCATGCCTAGCAAGTTCGGCAAATATCTGCGGGGCCTGCGCATCACATCCGCACTCGGGCTCATCGCCATCTCCCTTTGGGCGCTGCTCCTCCCTCCGCTGTTCCCCTTCAGCACCCACGCCATCGTCAACGCGAAGCGGGTCACGCTTCACGCCAAGGACCCGGGCCGGATCGCCGATCTCATCCCCAACCGCTCGACGCCCCTGCACCCCGGCGACCGCATCGGCCGCGTGCTTCGCGACCCCGAGCAAATCAGCCACGAACTCCAGGAGCGCACCTTCGCCCTCGCCAAGCTCAAGGAACAACAGGACTCCATCGACCGGGCCATCGAGGCCCGTGAGGCCAAGCGCAAAGAAACCCAGGCTGAAGTGGACGCCGCCAGCGCGGGCGCACGGCAGGCCCTCGTTCAGAATCGGCGCGCCGCCCAAGAAAAAGTCCGCATCATCGGCGAAAGCCTCGCCGCCAAAAAAGCCCTCGAAGACCGCGCCGCCCCGCTCTTCAACGAGGGCATCATCACCTCCGCCCAATGGTCGGAAACCCGCCAGCAAACCCTCGAGGCGGAAAAAAACCTCGAAGAGGCCCAAACCCAGCTCGCCACGCTCAACGCCCGTGACGAGGCCGTCCGTCGTGGTTCCAGCGTCGTCCAAGCCTCGGACTCCGTCGAAGCCCTGCTGGCCCGCATCAACGCCTACGAGCAAGACCTCGGCAACCTCCGCATCCAGCGCATCGCGCTCAACGCCAAGCTGGGCGAGGCCGAAAACCAGCTCAACTCCGTCCGCAACCGCCAGCAAACGGACCTCGCCAACGACCTCACCACTCCCATCGAGGGCATCGTCTGGCGCCTTCAGGTCGTGCCCGGAGAATCCGTGCTCACCGACCAAAGCGTCGCCGATATCGCCGACACCCGCTCCCTCTTCATCGAGGCCTACTTCCGGCGCGACTTCATGAACACGATCGCGATCGGCGACCGCGCCGACGTTTACCTCGTCGCCGAGTCGCGCTTCATCACGGGCCGCGTCGCCGACATCCAGGTGCAGGAACAAAACGCCCGCAGCTCCAGCGCCATCAACACCCTGTCCCTCGACGCCTCCATGCTCCGCGTCACCATCGAGGTCGAACCCGGCACCCTGAAACCCGAAAACCTCGGCCAGCTCGCCAAGGTGCTCACCTCCGGCGGCAAGGCCGGCTGGCCCGAGCGTTGCCTCATCTGGCTCAGTCTCGTCCTGCGCAACCACCGATGATCTCCGACCTCTATCCGGAGGTCCTCGCAACCCTCCTCCTCTTCGCCGGACTTTGGTTGCTGTCCCCCGCCGTCTCCTGGTCGCGCCGGTCGGTCCGCCTGTTTGTGGTCGCTCTCTTTGTCCTCATGAACCTGCGCTACGTCTGGTGGCGCATCGAGGCCACCATGATGCCGCTCTCGCTCGGCCTGGAATCGCTGTGGACCTGGCTCTTCGCCGTCCTTGAGCTCATCTCCACCACGGTCCTCACCTGGCACCTCATCGTGCTCATCAAGCCCAGCGACCGTCGCGCCGAAGCCGACCGCGCCGAGGCCCGCGTCCGCGCCAAGCCCGAAGTCCAGGGCGTGGACATCCTCATCCCCACTTACAACGAGCCCGAGGACATCCTCAAGCGCACCATCCGCGCCGCCCGCCATGTCGATTACCCGGACTTCGAGGTCTGGGTGCTCGACGACGGCGACCGCGCCTGGCTGCGCGAGTTCTGCGCGGCCGAGAAGGTGTCCTACCTGGTCCGCCCCGACCGCAAGGGATTCAAGGCCGGCAACCTCAACCACGCGCTCGGCAAAACCCACCGTCCGCTCGTCTGCGTGGTGGACGCCGACTTCGCCCTCGTTCCCAACTTCCTCTGGCGCACCGTCGGCCTGCTGGAAGATCCCGCCATCGGCATCGTCCAGACCCCGCAGATTTTCAGCAATCCCGACGCCATCCAATACAACCTCTGGGGAGAAAAGGCCTGGCCCGAGGCCCAGTGCATGTTCAGCGAGGTCATGCAGCCCGCCCGCGACAGCTGGGACAACGCCTTCTGCTACGGCACGAGCTTTGTGATCAAACGCTCCTGCCTCCGCCTCACCGGCGGCATCCCCGAGACGACCATCACCGAGGACCTCCACACGTCCTACGTGCTGCTTTCCCACGGCTTCAAGACCCGCTTCCTCAACGAACCCCTCAGCTCCGGCCTCGCCACCCAGGACATCACCGACTTCGTCCGCCAGCGCGCCCGCTGGTGCATCGGCACGCTCCAATGCTTTTTTGTCGAGGGCGGCGCCCTCCGCGCCAAGCGCATCTCGGTCCTCGACCGCCTCTTCTTCCTCGACACCGTCCTCTATCACGTCGGCTCGCTCAGCACCCTCTGCCTCCTTTTCACGCCGGCCCTCTACTGGTGGCTGGGCATCTCGCCCATCCATTCCGACTTCGGCCACCTGGTGGTCGTCTTCGCGCCCCGCATGCTGCTGAGCGTTTACGCGCTCTACTGGCTCAGCGGACGAAAAACCATCCCCTTCGTCGGCGAACTCGAGCGGGTCGTCGGCATTTTCCATATCGCGGCGGCCATGGTCCAGGTGGTCGTCAACCCCTTCCGCCAAACGTTCAACACCACCAACAAGAAGCTCGATTCAAAGGAAACCCGCGTCCACTGGCACATCCTGCGGCCCCACGGCGCGCTGCTCCTCATCACCCTCGCGGGCATGGCGTTTCGCGGCTTCGGCCCGCGCGGCGAGGCGTTCTTCATGCAGGGCAACATCGGCCTCATGATTTCCCTGACCCTCTACGTTTCCTGGCTGCTGTTTTTCTCCTGCCTGCTCTGCGTCCAGCGCCCCATCCCCGACGGCCTTCTCAACACCGTGGACACCGTGCGCACCGGCGGCGTCCGCGCCTCCCTTCGCGTCCTGTTCCGCCGGGTCTTCTGCTCCCAATGAAGCTCCCTCCCTTACGCCTCTGCGCGCTGCTCGCGTGCCTGCCCTGGCTCGCGGCCAGTCCGCTGTCCGCCTCCGGACGGGCGCCAGGCTCCGTGCTCCTCATCGCCGGCCAGAGCCGCGAGGAATTCACCGGCTACCTCAACGATGTCTGCGAACGCGGCCGCGCCTGCCCTCTCCCCGGCGGCGCGGCCTTCTACACCTCCCTCGATCTTTCCGGCGTCTCCGGCCCCCACGCCAACGAACCCGGCGACAACCACCAGGACCTCGAATACCTCAAGCTCGTCCAGTCCCCCCTCGTCCTCCAGATCGGCCTCTGGCTCTCCCGCGACCAGTTGTTCGAAATCGCCGACGGCGCGCACGACGCGGACATCGCCCGCCTCCGCACCGCCCTCGAATCGCTCAAGCGCCCCGTCTTCCTGCGCATCGGCTACGAGTTCGACGGCCCCCACAACCGCTATCCGCCGGAGGCCTACGTCAAAGCCTACCGTGTCATCGCCCGCGCCCTGCGCCCCTGCCGCGACATCTTCCTCGTCTGGCATTCCTTCGCCATGCTCCCCACCTACCAGGAGATCGGCATCGAGGCCTGGTATCCCGGCGACGACTACGTGGACTGGATGGCGATCAGCTTCTTCCAGGTCGGCGAAGAGGGCTTCCACCGCGCGCCGAACCGCGAGGCCGTCCTCGCCTTCGCCCGTGCCCACGGCAAGCCCGTCCTCATCGCCGAAGCCAGCCCCATCCGCTACACCCGCCGCCAGAAAACCCTCGGCGGCCGGGACTGGTGGGACTACTGGCACCGCCCCTTTTTCGAACTCATCGAAACCCATCCCGAGATCAAGGCCGTCAGCATCATCAACGTGAACTGGGACTCCCAGGCCCAGCACCGCTCGCTCGACTGGGGCGACTGCCGCCTCGACCGCGATCCCGTCATCCTCGACCTCTGGCGCCGCCAGGTCTCCGAGCCCTGCTGGCTGCGTGCCGACGCCCGGCTCTACGACGCGGTCCGCGAACTTTCCCGCCCGACTCCCGCTCCCCTTTCTCCGTCCGCCATTCCAACTCGCTAACCACCCATGAAGTCCAATCGTAACCTACTCCGTTTGCTGCCTGTGGCCTCGGCCCTCGCCGCCTCCCTCGCCACCGCGGGAACGCTTCAGGATATCTACAACCAAAGCACCGCCGCCGCCGCTCCCGGCGCCGCCGACTGGAACCTGAAGGCCGCCGAGCAAAACGTCCAAACCCAGCGCATGCGCTATCTGCCCAAGCTCTCGCTCATCGCCCGCGAACTCTGGGTTTACCAGGACATCCGCCAAAGCGGCACCACCGTCTTCCAAAACGGCCACGATTCCTACGACAGCACCCGCCTGAACGTCATCGTCGATCAACCCATCTACGATCCCACCATCTCCCCGCTCGTCGAGGCCTCCAAAGCCCGCAAGCGCCAGGCGGAGATCCTCGACCGCGACGCCCGCGAGGCCCAGACCCGCCAGCTCGTCGAGGGCTTCGTGGACACCGCCCGCTTCCAGGCGCTCATCGCCTCCTGCGACCGCGTCATCGCCCGCCTCGAGAAGGAACTCGATTCCGTCTCCAAGAGCCACGACGCAAAGATCGCCACCGTCACCGACGTCCAGAACATCCGCCTCGCCCTCGCCGCCGTTAAACGCGAACGCAACAGCTTCAACGATCGCCTCGCCTACAGCCTCGGCCTGCTCGGCGACTCCGCCGAACGGCTCAAGACCCCCGGCGTCCGCCTGTCCCCCGACGCCGACCCGGCCTCGATCTCCGCCGGCGCCTCTGCCTCCGCCCGCACCCCCGCCGCCGAACTCGTGACCGCCGAAGCCGCCGAGATCGGCCATCAGGCCACGGCTACCCAACGCCGTTCCCTGCCCGTCCTCAGCCTCTACAGCCAGTGGGGCCAGGACAACGCCGGCGGCTCCGAATTCGGCGGCGCCCGCGACCTCTCCAACTACGAGGTCGGACTCGCCGTCCGCTGGGACATCTTCGACCGCGGCATGAACTACTCCGAAGCTCGCGAGCTCAAATATCGCCAGCACGCGAAGGAGGCCGAACTCCGCGCCCTCGCCGCCACCTCCGGCCGCACCGACCAGCGCGGCCGCCAGCTCGTGGAACAGGCCGCCTCCGCCGAGGCCGACCTCGCCGATCTCGTCAAACAACACGAGATCCTCCGCGACGCCTCGGCCCGCGCCTACGACGCCGGCAAGGAGTCCTACCTCAACTCCATCAACGCCTACCTCTCCTACGAGTCCACCCTCCGCGAGTGGGTCAACGCCCGCCACGACCGCGTGCAAAGCCAGGCCGCCAGCCAGGCCCGCGCCTCCGGCTGGGATTCCGCGCTCGTGCAGAAAGTGGACGCCCTGTTCGTCGCCGCGAACTGATCCGTCGCGCCCTTCCCCTCCAAAGGCCTCCCATCCGGGAGGCCTTTTTTACGCCCCCTCCCGCATCCTTCCGGCCGGCTGCGCCCTTGGCGTATGTCGGCTTTTTTGCGTTTAGATCGCACCACGGCTTGCAATCGAATGGATGTAATATGTTAACGACTCATGCCCACGCCACTGAGCCCCTCCTCGCTCGGAATTCGTGTGCCTGCGCCGCCCACGCGCTCCAACTACCTAACACCACCACCCACCATGGCCACCGGTCTCCAAGGCGTTCTCGATTCCTTCGCTTCAGTCACCTCCGATCTCACCTCGCTCGAAGTCATCACCCTCCGCGGCTCCGTCTCCGGCGTCGTGCAAGGCGACCTCGAGTGGAATGCGCTTCTTAGCAAAGCCACCGCCAACAACGGTGTCATCAAACTCTCCCTCGCCACCCGCATCGAGTTCGACGGCGACACCAAAACCTTCATCGCCGACGACCTGCCGCCGCAGTGGATTGTGGACGCGCACAACGCCGCCGTCACCTCCGGCCTGGCCGCCCGAAAGGCCATCGTCGATCTCGCACTGAGCGCGCTCAAAAAGATCTGAACCCACCTGCGCCGCGCCGGAACCGGTCTCCCGACCCGCTCCGGCGCGGCCTCGCCCTTTAACCGGCTCCGCCGGCCGTGATCCTTAATCCCCCCCAAGCCCCGGCGGCGCTCGCCGCCTACCGCTCCGCCCTCGAGACCGGCACCCCCGAGGCCGTTCTCCTCGGCACGTCCGACTATTTTGCATCCGCCTGCGATGCGCAGGTCGTCCCAGTCCTCACCATTGACGCCGACGATCTGGAGACGGCCCCGCCCGACACCGAGGCGCGCATCCGCTCCGTCCGCGATCGTCTCCGCCGCCTCGGCTATCCGCTGCCCCGCCTCGCCGATCCCGCCGAAGGTGCCTGGGGTCCCGATGTCTCCGCCATCCTCGCCCGTTTCGGTTTTGAAGCGGGCCTGCCCACCCCCGATTTCGCCGCCGGCGAACTCACCGCGATGGAGTGGAACGCACTCCAGCAACTCTTCAGCTTCGAGTGCCCCCTGAAAGTCTCCGACTGGTTCGACGGCACCCAAGCGTCGGGCCCGCTGCGTCGCGCCGTCCGCCTCCGCCTTTCCGTGCTCGGCTTCGGAACCGCCCCGGGCCCGACCGACTTCGAACCCGCATCCTCCGCGCTCGCCGACTTCGCCGACCTTGCATTCCGCCTGGGCGTGACGACGGCCCTTCTGCCGACCGCACTCACGCCCGCCTTCGTCGCCACCCTCTTCGACCACGACGATCTGGTTGAGCGACTGTCGCAATGCTCCCCGCGCCTCGCCGCAATCTCCTTCTTTTCCCGTCACCGCGCCGAAAGCTTCCTCGTCTGCGTGGCCAAGGTTGAACTCTGGCTCTTCGGCTACGACATCAAGCCCGACGGCACCTCCGATCTCACCACCGCCGACGTCCACGGTCCCCGCGAAACCGCGTTCTTCCATCCCAACGACACCGCCAACGCCATCGCCTCCTTCTGGCGTGAAACCCAGCCGCAGGACGGGGCTCTCCACATCGGCACACTCGGCGTGGGCGCCATTCCCGAGCAAATCCCCGTCTTGCTCGCCCGCATGGTCGCCCTGCACCGCGACTCCGCCTCGCAACTTCCCCAGGAGCATGCGTCCGACACCCTCGTCGCCCAAATCACCGCGCGACTCTCGGCCCGACCCTCCCTCTGGACCGACATTGAAAGCGCCGCCACCCGCATGATGGGCGTCCTCTTCGATGGCATGCGCAGGGCGTTCTCATGGGTTCACCACCTCTTCAGCCAAGCCTGGGACGCCGCCACCACCGAGACCTATAATCTTTGGCGGACCCTTCACCACTTCATGGGATCGGCCGCGTTCAACCTCCGCCGCGCCCTCGCCGCCATGAACGAAGGCGCCGCCTTCATGGTGCACCCCTTGCGCGCATCCGCACCCGAAGGCTGCGCAGTCCTGTCCCGGCATTTCGTCGGCAACGCCTTTCTCCTCGTCGATCCCGCCGCCGAGCCCGCCGAGGTCACCGCCTTCGGCCGGGGCCTCGTTCATGGAGCCAAATCATTTGCGATCGCCTGCCGTATTTTCGCCATCGCCGTCACCGCCATCCGCACCGCCCTCTGCGGAGCGGCCGCGACCCTCGGCGGTTTTGTGCCCATGATCCTAGGCCTGGCGTCGATCTGTTCCCAAGTGCGCGTCCTGATCGCCCAGCTCGACGCCCTTGACGCCTCCGACGAACCCGCCGGACTTGCCCCCGCCGTCGCCGGGTAAGCCATGTGCGCAGTTGCGCCCGGCCCGCGCATGCACTCACTCATTTGCCATGTCCTCCAAAGAACGCAGCCTCACCCGAGACGTCGTCGTCACCCAGATTCCCAGCGGTGACAAACACACCCTCTTCGCCGGTGCGAAGGTGTTCATCCACCAGGTCCTCGGCGGCACCTACACCGTGCAGGGCGACTCCGGACTCTACCGCATCGACGGCAAGGATGCCGACGCCATCGGAGAGCAGGTCGTCACCGACACCGTCGCCGCCACCACGCTCGCCGACGGCGCTCCCGATCCCGAGGCCATCTGGGACCAGCTCAAGAAGGTCTTCGATCCCGAGATCCCCGTGAACATCGTCGACCTCGGTCTCGTTTACTCGATGGACGTCTCCAAGCGCGACGAAGGCGGCTACAAGGTCGACGTCGCCATGACCCTCACCGCCCCCGGCTGCGGCATGGGCCCGGCCATCGCCGAAGACGCGAAGGGCAAAGTCCTCCTCGTCCCCGGCGTCGCCGCCGCCGACGTCCGCATCACCTGGGAACCGGCCTGGAACCAGTCGATGATCAGCGAAGAAGGCAAAATGAAGCTCGGCCTGATCTGAGTGGCCCGCCCTGGAGCCCGGACCTCCCGGTCCGGGCTTTTCCATTTATCGCCACCCGCACCACGGCTTCACAGCCAGGCTTCCCGCTTCTCCATCCGGGTGGGATACATGTTGAGGTATTGAACCATACGCGGACGCACCCCGCGATTCGGCCGGCTGCCGTGGGGCAGTTTGTGATCCCAAATGATCAGGTCGCCCGCACGACCGGCAATCGGCCGCGAACCCAGCGCATGCAGATCCTCCCTGCGCGGATCGGCGCCCGCCGGCAGCCCGTCGAGCCAAGCGTCCAGACGATGCTGAAAACCGGGCACGCATGTAAACGCCCCCTGCTCCGGCGGCGTGTCTGTGAGATAGAGAATCCCTTGGGTTCCGAACGGAATCGGCCGGGCCAGGCTCACGTCCCAATGCATGTCGGGACCGCGAAACATCCAACCCGGACGCTCGGGCACGTTGAAGCCGACGCGGTCGGCCGAAACCCACAGGTCCGACGTGCCCCAAAGTTGGGCGAACGCCTTGTGTATGCGGGGCGAGTGCCGGCTGGCCGTGAAAGATGGATGCTGGAAAAGCTGCACCATGATCCCGTGGTCGTTGGGCACATACCAGGAATCCGGATCGTCGGGATTGGCACCCAGATGATTCCAGATCACGCGCTCGACGGCGGCCCGCGTCTCCTCCGGCACGGCGTTCGACACGATCACATAACCATGATCTTCCCAGTGCGCGAGGTCGGCGGCGGTGAGCACCGGATCCATCGCATCGATTTCCGCCAGCCGGGCGAGCACCGCCTCGGGCACATCGGCACCGGTGACGGCGGCGTTGATGCGCGCGACCTGGACCGGATCGACCCCGCCGGTCGTCGCCACAATCCAGCGTTCAAACTCCTCGAAGCTGGGCGCGTTCCGGAAGAGGTATTGATGGGTTTGCTCCAGCCCGAGACCCAGCGCATCGGTCACCAATTGTTCGAGATGCTGCTCGGCCACATCGTTCACCGCCCGTCCGGAACGGGCCGCCAGCGTGCGCGACTACAGCCGTTTGAGTTGGAAAACACCGAGCGAACCGGTTTCGGAAGACTCAGCCAGAAGGGTTGAAGTAGGCATGGCGGGTTTGGGGAAGGGATGGGACCCCTCGGCCACGAGGAGCTATCGACAATCCATTGCTCAAGAAAACCGACTGCAAGTCTTCGATCGACTAGCCCGTTATTTTCCAACACGCGTCACCCGCCCGACCTTGTTTCGCCCGCCCCGGAATCCACGGGCACGAAGCCCCACTTCGCCGCCGAAAACAATCCTCGGTCGCTCAGCTTCAAATCGGGAATCACCAGCAGCGCCATGAACGACAGCGTCATGAACGGCGCGTCGAGTTTCGACCCCAGCTTCTTCGCCGTCCGATCCAGTTTCGTATAAAGCCGCGCAGCCGTCCGTCCATCGACCGCCGCCATCAATCCTGCGATCGGCAGCGGCAGCACCGCCTTCGTCCGCGATCCGGCCACGCTCAAGCCTCCCTTCTCCGCGATCACGAGGTTCACCGCCGCCGCCAGCGACGCGTCGTCGACGCCCACCGCCACGATGTTGTGCGAATCGTGCGCCACCGACGACGCCAGCGCACCCGCCTTCAACCCGAAGCCTCGCACATAGCCCACTGCCACCGGCGCGCGCGACGCGTAGCGGTTCACCACCGCGATCTTCAACACGTCGTGCTTCACGCCGATCTCCGCCGCCGGCACCGTGAGGTGCTTGGTCACGAGCTGACCGTTGAGCGCCTCGATCACGTTCACCGACGCGCCCATCGGTTTCACCGCGAAATCCGCCGCCTTCACCGCGCGCGCCTTGAACCGGTTGACGATCTTCGGCGCCAGCCGTTTCAACCGCGTGCGCCCGTCCGTCGCCACCAGCGCGCCGTCGATATACGTGCGCTCGACGCGGAACTTCTTCCATCCATCCACCACGATAAAGTCCGCCGGATCGCCCGCGCGCAGCAGCCCCACCTTGAGCCGGTAATGTTCCACCGGATTCACCGACGCAGCCCGCAGCACATCGAATTTATCCGCGCCCATCGCCAACGCCCGCCGCACGTGTTCGTCGAGGTGGCGCTTCACCAGTAAATCCGGATGCAGATCGTCGCAACACAGCATGCAGCTCCGCGGATGCGTCTTCAGCAGCGACGCGAGCGCCTCGAAGTTCCTCGCCGCCGATCCCTCGCGGATGAGGATCTTCATCCCCGCCGCCAGCTTGTCGTTCGCCTCCTCGAGCGTGAAACACTCGTGGTCGGTCGTCGGCCCGGCGTCCGCATAGGCCTTGGCCTGCGCTCCGCGCAACCCCGGTGCATGGCCGTCCACCTGCTTCCCCTCGCGCCACGCCGCCGCGATCATCGCCATCAACTCCGGATCGCGCCCGAGCACGCCGGGGAAATTCATCACCTCGGCCAGATAGCGGACATCGTCCCTCGCCAGCAGCCGCGCCACCGCCGCCGCGTCGAGTTTCGCCCCGGCCGTCTCGAAGGTCGTCGCCGGCACGCACGACGGCGCCCCGAAGTTGAACTTGAGCGGTGAACGCTTCGCATCCGCCAACATGTAGCGCACGCCGGCCTCGCCGAGCACGTTGGCGATCTCGTGCGGGTCCGACACCGTCGCCACCGTCCCATGGATCACCGCCAGCCGCGCAAACTCCGACGGCGGCAGCAGCGAGCTCTCGATGTGAATGTGCGCATCGACCAGCCCCGGCATAATCAACCGATTCTCCTTCACGCGCCCGTCGCGGTGCACCGCCGTGATTCGCCCGCCCGCCCATTCCACCGTGCCGGGAAACACCTCCCGCCGATGCAGATCCACGACTTTCCCCGAGATCGATTGAACGCGCGTCTTGGTCGTCATGCCTGATGATCATTGTCCGACCGCCTTCCGGTTTGCAAAGCCCGGATGTTCGGGCGCTGGCCTTAATTTCCGTGTGTTCCGCGCATTCCGCGGGCAACAATTCCGGCCTGCACCGTCCATGATCCCCAACGTCCTCAGCATCGCCGGCATCGATCCCTCGGGAGGCGCGGGTCTTTTCGCCGACTTGAAGGCCTTCTCCGCCCTCGGCGCCTATGGCACCGGCGTGGTCGCCGCCCTCACCGCGCAAAACACCAAAGGCGTCACCGGCGTGCAACCCGTGCCCGCCGCCTTCATCGCGCAACAGCTCGACACCCTCTTCGCCGATGTGCGCATCGACGCGGTCAAGCTCGGCATGCTCGGCACCGCCGAAGTCGTCACCACCGTCGCCGACGCGCTGCACCGTCATCATGTCCGCCGGCTCGTCGTCGATCCCGTCATGGTTTCGAAAAGCGGCCACCACCTGCTCTCGCCCGACGCGGTCGCCGCGTTGCGCCGCGACATCCTGCCGCTCGCCGAAATCGTCACGCCCAACCTTCCCGAGGCCGAGGTGCTCCTCGGCTGCGCGCCCATCCGCACGCTGGCCGACATGCGTGCCGCCGCCCGGGCGCTGCGCGCCTTCGGCTCGCGCATCGTCCTGCTCAAAGGCGGACACCTCGAAGGCCCCGAAAGCATCGACGTGATCGACGACGGCTCGGCGCAGATCGAGCTCCATTCGCCGCGCATCGCCACCCAAAACACCCACGGCACCGGCTGCACCCTCTCGGCCGCCATCACCGCTCTGCTGCCGCAGCACGACAACCCCGCCGACGCGATCCGCGCCGCCAAGGACTACCTCTCCGCCGCCATCGCCGCCGCCGACCGGCTCAACGTCGGTTCCGGCCACGGCCCCGTGCATCATTTTCACAATCTGTGGAAAAAATGATCCGCGCTTTCCGCCTCCCGCGCCGGCTCCGCCTGACTCTGGCCGCGCTCGCCGCCGTTTCACTCGGCTTCGTGGTCTTCGCCAATCTGCGCATCATCTGCGCCCATCGCGACCATCTCTACGCCCGCATTCAAGACGTTCCGGTCCGTGAGACCGCCCTCGTGCTCGGATCCAGCCGAACCTTGGGCAACGGACTGCCCAATCCCTATTTTGTCAGCCGCATGGACGCCGCCGCCGCCCTCTATCACGCCGGTAAAGTCCGCCGCCTGCTCGTCAGCGGGGACAACGGTCGCCGTGACTACGACGAGCCCACCCTGATGAAGGAGGCGCTGGTGACGCGTGGCGTGCCCGCCTCCGCCATCGTTTGCGACTATGCCGGCTTCCACACCTTGGATTCGGTGATCCGCGCCCGCCAAGTGTTCGGCCTCGATACGTGCACCATCATCACCCAACGCTTTCATAACGCCCGCGCCCTCGAAATGGCCGAGGCCAACAACCTCGACGCAATCGGCTTTTGCGCGCGCGACATCGAGTTTCGTTATTCCATCCGCACCGAACTTCGCGAGATCGCCTCGCGCACCGTGGCGGTCCTCGACCTCTACGTCTGGCACCGGCATCCCCGCTTCCCCGGGCCGCGAGAGCCGCTTCCGCCCATCGGCTCGTGAAAACCAAGCTTCTCTTCCTCTGCTCGCGCAACCAGTGGCGGTCGCCCACCGCCGAGGCGTTGTTCAAAAACCACCCGCGCTACGACGCCCGCTCCGCCGGCACCGAGAACGGCGCGCGCATCAAGGTCACCGCCTGCCACCTCGGCTGGGCCGACCGCATCTTCTGCATGGAGCGCAAACACGCCGACCGCCTTCGAGAGAAGTTTCCCGAAGACCTCGCCGAAAAACCCGTCGTCATCCTGCGCATCCCCGACGACTATCCCGCCGCCCACGATCCCGCCCTGATCGAACACCTGCGCACCGCCCTCGCGCCGCACCTGCCCGACCTGTGACCCTTTTCGCCTGAGCACTTGCCAAGCCGCACCCGCCTCTCAACGTAAACACCATATGCATTTCGAGAATCTCCAGCCCGGTCTGAACGCCCCCCTCCCCCGCCTCGATGACGAAGACGAGGATGACGACGACAAGGAATCCGATGCCGTCGCCAAAAAGTCCGCCGCGCCCGTCGCCATGCTCATCCAGAAAAAGTTTCTCGATGAACGGAAGATCTTCCTCTGGGGCGCCGTGACCGACGAGACCGCCAAGGACATCGTCGAAAAACTCCTCTACCTCGAGGCCCTCGCCCCGGGCAAAGAAATCCATTTCTACATCAACACCCCCGGCGGCTCCATCACCGCCGGCATGGCCGTCTATGACACCATGCAGATGATCACCTCGCCCATCAACGTCATCGTCACCGGCATGGCCGCCTCGATGGGCTCGATCCTCCTCTCCGGCGCCAAGAAGGGCCGCCGCTTCCTCTACAAGCACTCCCGCGTGCTCATCCACCAGCCGCTCATCTCCGGCCGCATGGTCGGCCCCGCGACCGACATCAACATCCAGGCCCGCGAAATGGAAAAGCTCCGCTCCGAGCTCAACCAGATCCTCGCCGAGGCCTCCGGCCAGCCCATCGAGGTCATCAACCGCGACACCGACCGCGATTTCTACCTCAACGCCCAGGAAGCCATCGCCTACGGCCTCGCCGACAAGATCGTGGACAAGGTCTGAGTTTCCGCGCCCGACCTTTGTTTCCGCCTCAAGGCGGGCCTTCGCCGGCCCGCCTTTGTTGCGTCAAAATGTAGGCCCGACCGCTGGTCGGGCTTTCCTCGTATCGGCCCCCCGACCAGCGGTCGGGGCTACATCAGCGGGGCTATTTTTTGCCCGCATCCGCCGCCACCGGCGGCGGCGCCGTGAGCTCCTTGTAGTCCACGTCCCACCGCGCGATCTCGCGCACGTCTTTCGCGGCGCGCGCCGCGTCCAGCGCCAGCGGCAGCCACGCGATCCGCGTGTCCTTCGACAGCGTCCGGTCGCCCAGCACCCGGCGCCACACACCCACGGCGGCGGACGCGTCGCCGGACTCCTTCAGCTGCTGAGCGGCCTGCGCCGCCAGCGGTGTTTCCAACAGAGTGAAACTGCGGCGGTTCGCCACCCAGCCTAGCGTCTGACGCGCTCCGGAATCGTCACCGGCGCCTTGCTGTAACTTCGCGACCGCCAGCGCCATCGCGAGGTGCGGCTGCGCTTTTTCGGAAACCAACCCCGCCCAGATCGCCGCGTTGCGGTCGCCCGTGCGGTCGAGCTCGCGTATGCGCCGCAGCATCACGTAAGCACGTTGCTCGGGCGCAAGTTTTTCGCGACGCGACCATTGGTCGCCAAACGACACCTTGAACGGACGGTAGAGCGGGTCGCCCACCGCCATCGCCTGCCAGCTATACGCCGGCACCGCATACGCCGTCGCATCGCCCCAGGTGTCACCGCGCGCGAGCGACTGCAACAGGAGCTGCGGCTGGTGGGTGAATTCGAGGTAAGGCTCGGTGACGTTGCCCACGGTCGCCGTGACCCCGCGCGCGACCAACGGCCCCGTCCAACCGCGCGTCGTCGAGCGCAGCGTGTCCGCCGAAAAACTATGGATATGCAACGCCACCGCCCCCGCCGGAAACGCAAAGCCCGGCTGGGCGAACGGTCCGTTGAGGTCGCCCGCATACCACCCGAAATACAACGCCGGCGCGTCGAGCCGCGTCCACGCCGGCATCGAGCCGCCCGCGCGATCCACGTCGGTGTCGAAGTCGAGCGCGGCGAGTTGCTTCGCCGTCTCCTCCAACCAGCGGTCGCCCTGGGCATGCGGTCCACCGATATCAACGTAACCGCGACCGATGAGTCCGGTCTGTTCGGCGGCCAACGCGTGGTCGATCAAGCCGCGCGCATCGCCGAAACTCGGCCCGTCGAGACGGCCCACCTTGACGATCTGGTTCAACTGGATCGTCGACGGGCGGTCGTTTTTAAAAAGCGGGTTCGGCACAAACGCGATCAGCGGCAGGTTGCTCGCCGCCAGCAGCGCCAGCTCGCCGTCCACGGCCGCCGCGTTGGTCTTGAACGCGGGATTGGTCGCAACAAGCGGAAGATTTTCCGCCGGGATGAGCGGATCGTGCACGACTTTCAACGGCACGCCGCGGCACACCACGAGGTAGGAAATCTTGTGGCCGGCCATCACGTATTTTTTCCGTCCCGCGATGTCGGTGAGGTCCATGCCAATCGCGTCCACCCAGCCGCGCTCGACCAGCTCGGCCTGCAGGGGATTGAAGATCGAAGCCACGAAGGTTTTCCAGGTGATCGCCTCGGCGAGGGGCATCGGCAGCGCGATGATGTTGGCCTTGGGCACGTCGCGTTTCTCCGCGTAATACTCCGCCAGTTTCACCGACTCGGGCTCGTCGCTGTTGGCCAGGATGATCACCCGCGCGGACACGTCGTCGGCACGCGCGACCGCGCCGAACATCGAAACGACAACCGCCAGCCAGAGGACTCCCCGCATCGGCCAGACGATGCCCGCCACGGCGCGCGAGGCCAACCCCGGAGTAATGGGTGCGCGGAGGGTCATCATTATTTCAGCGCCAGCACCACCGCACCCGCCACGATGAGCGCGCCGCCCAGCCCCGTGCGCCACGTAAGCGCCTCGCCGAGAAACAGCGCGGCGAACACCAGCACGAAGACCACGCTGAGCTTGTCGATGGGTGCAACCCGCGAAGCTTCGCCTAATTGTAGGGCGCGAAAGTAGCAGAGCCAGGAGACTCCGGTTGCGATTCCAGAGAGGATGAGGAAGATCCAGGTCTTGCGTTCGACAGACGCGAGGGGTTGATTGTTGGTCACGAGCGCAACTCCCCAAGCGAAAATGAGGATGACGACCGTGCGGATGGCCGTGGCGAGGTTGGAATTGACGTTCTCCACGCCTACCTTGGCGAGAATGGCGGTGACTCCGGCAAAGAAAGCGGAGAGCAAAGCCCAGATCAACCAAGTCATGATGCGCGGCTCCTTCCGAACCGGGATGGTGGTGTCGGTTCTCGGCCTGTCCCTAATGTGCCATGAGGGGGCACATTCGTGCCATTTACGCGAAATGCGAGCAGCAGTAGTCTCCGAGGTGAGCAGACCTGGGGGAGGGCTGTTCGACACGCGTCCCACGACTCAAACCGAGTCTGGGGCGTTTGTGTTTTTGGACATCTTCATCGACCCGACCCGCCTTTAGTGCCTGTCAAACGAATTGAACCCCTTCAGTGCTGACGGACTTG
>Ga0207689_10001626_pt1 | contig 21283 bp, 11 predicted proteins | sample KBSMisM52_FD_184312 | JGI IMG/M metagenome (GOLD analysis project Ga0207689, IMG submission 184312) | Miscanthus rhizosphere microbial communities from Kellogg Biological Station, Michigan, USA - KBS Miscanthus M5-2 (SPAdes) (version 2) | ecosystem: Host-associated > Plants > Roots >... | reverse complement strand
CAGGGCCACGAAATCGCAGTACTTGATAGTGTTTCGTGTTCTGGTTATTATCTCGATGTGGATGCAAAAACGTCAATTCCGATTAAAGCAAATGAAACTGCTCTGCTGAATGGGAAACCGGTTATATATGCAGACAATGTAAGTAACTCGCATTATCTTTTAAACGGCAAACAACTTTACAGGCTGGAAATTGGAAAGGAATCGATAAAGCTTCATTTACTTGCAGACCTGCCGAGGGTACCCGATAACATCACTACTATTTCGGTTCATCCTGAAAATAACCAGATTTACATAGGTACTCTTTATGAAGGGCTCTATATTTATTCAGCTGCCTACTTCTACACGTACCAATTTACTGACCCAACGAAGTTTCGATCAAAAAAAGATTTACCTGCCTGGTCGCCTGTCCGCAATATTTACTCTTGTGTTTTGCCCGATCCGGACCATGCAATCATAGGATACCTGGCTAATAATAAGAAAGCGGACCGGCGGGTTCTTTTGAATCTTTCGGATGCATCCCATGAATTTTTACCGATGGTAAATACAGACGCATTTCTCGGCGCGATAGACAAAAAGAATAAGATTTATTTACAGGGAGATAAAATGAAACTCGTATCGTATGATTATCCTGTCGCCGATACACCACATGTCTATAATTTACAAACGATCGCCTTTTATTATGATTCAAAGTATAACAGGATGTTGGCAGCAGAGTATCAAAAAGATTTTCTCGGTGTTCTTATTGAAGATTCATTACACCATTTTACCTCGTATCCGCGCCAGGAGATGGGTGATCTTATATCCATAAAACGATCGAATGGCATATTACTCGTGCATAGCCAGACGACGCTATGTTTCGTGGATGAAACAAACCAAAAATTAGAAAAAATATGCTCCTTCGATAAACCCTGCATCCGGGATGTATATATTGACCCGGAAGGCCTGGTATGGATCGGCACCTACGGTAAAGGCATCTACGTGTATGAATTGGCCACAAAAAAAATGTATCACCCGAAAACGGATTCAAGGGAATACCTGCTGTTTAGTCATTGCATAATAGATGATAGCCGCGGGAATTTTTTTATACCTACAAATAATGGATTATTCAGAGTAAACCGAAAAGCATTGATTGAAGCATGTAAAGACTCTACCAAAACTTTATTCTATCATTATTATGACAAGACAAATGGACTGTTTCAAAATGAATTTAACGGGGGTTGTATTCCTGCCTACAACAAATTGCCTAATGGTGATATTTTGCTGCCCTCTATCCAGGGACTTGTGAGAGTATTCACCAATGCGATCGCCACACCTGAAAATTACCCTCTTTTTATACAACAAATAACAAGTCGCACGGGCAGTTATGATCTGAAAAACAACATGGCCTTTGCCTCCAATGAACGGTCACTTAGTTTCGAAATAAATTTTGCACAATGGGAATATCCTTCTACTTCAGGTCTTTCCTACCGGCTGGATGATGATAGCTCATGGAGTTTCGTACAGGCGGGCGAACGAAAAATACTGCTCACCGATCTTAACGGCGGAAAACATACATTACAAATACGCAATCAGTTCGACCTGGAAGGGAAAAAAATATCAGCACTCACCGTTCATTTTTCTATCCGGAAAAAATATTTTGAACAGACCTGGTTCTGGGTATTGATCTCACTGGCATTACTGGCAGTTATATATACGGCCGTGTCGCTTCGGAACTACCAGCTGAAACGTCAGAATATTCAACTGGAAAGAAAAATTTATCAGAAAACACTCGAAGTAAGAAACAAGAATGCCGACCTGCAGGAAACGTTACAAAGTCTTAATGAGGCTATGGATCATTTGCAAAAGAACAGCCACTTTCAGCAAAAATTGATCGGCCTGCTTGGTCATGATATTATGGTACCGTTACGATACATTTCCAAAGTATCCAGGCAATTAATAAACTACCGGACCAAGCTAAGCGAAGAAACAGTTCTTGGCGCTATTGGTGAAATTGACAATACCTCTGTACAGTTGCTTTACCTTGGCGAAAGTATCATTCATTGGATAAAGTTGCAGGAAGGTGATTTTATTCCAAAATATTCCTGGTTCAACTTACACCAGCTTGCTGAGGACCTGATCGACCTGCATCAGCCGATTGCAGCAGACAAAAAAAATAGTATTAAAAATGAGGTGCCGGAAACTCTTTCCTGTATGCAGGAGCCCACTATCATCAAGATAATAATACACAACCTTCTGCTGAATGCAAATAAGTTTACTTCCAATGGAGAAATTATAATCAGCGGAGAGAAAAAAGGCAGCAGTATACAACTAACGGTGCGGGATAGTGGCGTAGGTATGGACGAAGAACAGGTAGCCAACCTGAATAGTATGAAACCGGTTTCTTCCCGGAAGGGAACGGATAACGAAATGGGTTGGGGACTGGGCTACCGGTTTATTATTGATCTTGTAAAATTTATAAAAGGGAAAATCAGCATTTATAGTAAAAAAGGAGAAGGCACAAAAGTGACTATTGAGCTGGCATCAAAAGATACCGGCGACGATACGGAGATTTGATCGGCTACTGTACTAACCTTGCTGATTTATACGTTCAGTTTCTTCAATGCCGAAGGGATATTCATCCCTTTTCCAAACACTCCTTTAAACAAATCACCCTTACGATCTATTCGCTTCATCATATTTTTAATTGTAAAATCAGCGATAGACAATCCATGTTTTACTTCTTTCCATTCCAGCGGTGCAGATACTGTTGCCCCCGGCTTTGGCCTGGCACTGTATGCACAGGCTAAGGTTTGTCCGCGGCTGTTTTGCAGGTAATCAATATAAATCTGGTTGCTCTTCCGTTTGGATAGTGAGCGTTCCATTGTTGTATTGCCCGGCATTTGCTCATGGGTGAGTGTTGCTATTATTTTGGCAAAATCTCTTATTTCACTGTATTCATATTTTTTCCTGCAGGGAATATACACATGCATGCCGCTGGAACCCGATGTTTTGCAAAATCCTTCAATTCCTGCTTTATCTAAAATGCCTTTGATCACGTTGGCCACATCTACCACCTCATCAAATGTATTTTTGTCCGAAGGATCGATATCCATCACGAGGTAATCAGGTTTGTCAAGATCAGCAACAACCGAGTTCCACGGATTCATTTCAATACAGCCCAGGTTGGCAATAAACAACAGTGATTGCACATCATTGCATACGAGATAATGAACAATCTTATTGGTTGACTCCGCTTTTATATCTGCGGTTTTTATCCAGTCAGGCGCAATATCACCGGCATCTTTATGAAAAAAAGTCGGCCCTTTTATTCCATTTGGATTGCGCTTCAGGGAAAGCGGGCGATTTTTTAAATACGGGAGTATATACGCTGAGACAGATTGATAGTAATTAATCAGATCGCCTTTGGTTATTTTTTCATCCGGCCAGTATAGCTTATCCAGGTGTGTAAGATTTGCCTTCTTCATATTTTTCATGTGGTTAGTAAACAAATCGGGGCTGATACGACTTCTATTTTTTTGCTGCTTTAACTTTTTTTACTGATCGCTTTTTTGCGAACTTTTCACTGTCGTATTTTGTCTTCACGGCAAACTCATCTTTATGTTTTATAAGTAACCAGTTTTTATCGTCGTTTTTCAACCGCACCAATACAAAACCGCCTTCCAGCTTTTCTCCTTTTAAAAATATTTTCAATTCCCCTTCTTTCAATGCACGCAATGCTTCCCGCTCTTCAATTTTTTCCAGTTCCTCATTCACCGGAAAAAATACTCCTTTATCCCATATTTCTACATTTCCTGCTCCATAATTTCCTTCAGGTATTTTTCCTTCAAAATTAAAATAGCTAACCGGGTGATCTTCCACCATCACAGCTAAACGTTTATCCTGCGGGTTCATGGAGGGTCCTTTCGGTACCGCCCAACTTTTTAATACGCCACCGAGTTCTAACCGGAAATCATAATGGAGCCGTGTTGCATCGTGACGTTGCACAACAAACCGGAACTTATTCTTAGCACCGCCTGTACCTTTTGGTTCAGGCGTGTTTTTAAAGTCTCTTTTTTTATTGTAAGTACTTAATGCCATCAGGACGCTTTACGTTTCGCACCGCTCAAACTTTCTTTCAATTGCGACATCAGGTCACGACTGCGCGAATGCACGACCCGCAGGTGTGACGGAGCAATCTTTTTCCCTTTCGCCTTCGCCTGGATCAGTTTCATCAGCTTATCAGAATAAGTGTCTTTGTATTTTGCAATGTTGAATTTCCCGGATAACTGTTCAATCAACTGTATGGCCATTTTCATCTCTCCCGGCTTACTCGCTCCACCGGTCACTTTTATTTCATCCGTATCGCGTATTTCCTGTTCATATCTTATTTTATTCAGGATCAGGATATCTTCATATGGTTTTATGATAACGAGGCTTTCACGATTGCGCAATACAAATGTGCCCAAACCTACCTTCCCCGTTTTTTCCAATGCATCTCTCAACAATGCATATGCTTTTACACCGGATTTTTCCGGTTGCAGGTAATAGGGCACTTCAAAGTAGACGGTATCGATTTCTTTTTCATTGACAAATTCTTCTATCGTTATCAGCTTATTCTTTTCAGGACTCGCCTTTTCAAAGTCTTCGTCAGATAATACGACATAGCGATCATCTATTTTGTATCCTTTCACGATATTTTCCCAGGCAACTACTTTCCCGGTATTGGCATTGACCCGCTGGAATTTAATGTTTGCATGATCTTTTTTATCCAGCATATCGAGGTCCAGCTCGCTCTGCTGAACCGCACTGTATAATTTGACAGGAATATTGACCAATCCAAAGCCAATAGCGCCTGACCAGATCGCTCTCATACTAATATGTTTAAACTACCGAAAGAAATATTCATGCCATGAAGTACCCGATTCAGCATGGCATTGGATTTTTATAACACGTCAGGAAAATAAGCTGATAATGACTCTCACGCATAAAAAGCTGTTACTGATAGATAAAGACCATAAACAGGCCGCACAGACAGCCAGGCTGTATTATGTATCGGATAAAGAGCCCGGCATTACACGATTGCAAAATGGAAAAACAACCAGTTATTTATATCAAAATAAAAAACTTACGGATAAAGAACAGTTGGATCGCATAAAAAAACTCGCTATACCCCCGTCATGGAAAGATGTCTGGATTTGTTACCGTTCCGATGGCCATATACAAGCCACCGGCATTGATTTAAATAACCGCAAACAGTACCGATATCATACAGCCTGGAATCAATTGCGTACACAAACAAAGTTTCACCGGCTCTACGAATTTGGAAAAGCATTACCGCATATCCGCAAAAAAATTCAAAGGGACCTCGCGCAGCATGAGCTGAATGAAAACAAGGTGCTGGCTACCGTTATAAACCTGATGGAGCTTACCTATATACGCGTGGGCAATAACGGCTATGAAAAACTATATGGCTCGTATGGACTCACCACACTGAAGGATAAACATGTAAAGATTAAAAACGAGAAAATACTTTTTTCATTTACCGGAAAAAAAGGAATAGAGCATAGCATTACATTGAAAAATAAAAAGCTCGCAAGGATTGTAAAACAATGCCGTGACATTCCGGGGCGTGAATTGTTTCAATTTTATCAATCAGATGGAAGTAAAAAAAAGATCGACTCCGGCATGGTGAATAATTATATCAAAGAAGCAGCCGGCCAGGATTTCAGCGCAAAGGATTTCAGAACATGGGCCGGAAGTTTACAAGCCTTACAAAGTTTCTGTTCGTTGCAGGAAGTGTTAGAGGAAAAAGATTTAAAAAAGAACGTAGTTACAGTTTTGGATGAAGTAAGCAAGAAATTAGGAAACACAAGAACTGTCTGCCGCAAATACTATGTTCATCCGGGGTTAATTGAATTGTATGAACAACACAAATTGATCGCATGCGTGGATAAGAATAAGCAACGCCCGTCATCGGCAACGGGTTTAACAGCAGAAGAAAGTAATTTAATGCAGGTGTTAAAAAAGAATCTGTAATTCATCGGCTTGTTGTAGAAAATATTTCCCGACAAATTATTCTTGCACCTTACACCAATAAATCCAGGATGGGCTTTCCCTTACCATCCGGCGTTGTATAAAACGGCCTTTTTTCAATTTCATAATGAGTATCCTCAGGAATACCTAATGCGTGGTAAATAGTTTGATGAAGGCCTTCGATACGCACCGGCTTTTCAATTGTCTTGCAGGGGCGTTCGTCTGCGGTCTTCCCATACACAAAACCTTTTTTAATGCCTCCGCCAAACATCAATATAGAGGACCCGTCGGTAAAATGACGATGCATGCCATAAAATTTAAGATCATCTATTTTATCCGGTTGATCCACCTGGTCCTTCACTTTTGATTCGGGTCTTCCTTCTACCAGCATATCACGACTAAACTCACTGGCAATAATGATCATTGTTCTTTCGAGTAACCCGCTTTTATCAAGATCCTTTACCAGTTGCGACACCGGCCCGTCAATCATCTTTTTCATATCCACCATTCTTGTATGACCGTTTTCATGCGTATCAAAACCTTTGAACGGTTCATATTCCGTTGTCACACTGATAAAACGGGCGCCACGTTCTGTAAGGCGCCGGGCTAACAGGCATCCCAAACCGAAACGCCCGGTATTGTAAATATCATAGATCTCCTTTGGCTCCTGGCTCAGGTCAAATGCTTTTGACTCCGGGGAATTAAGTAACATATATGCCTGCTCCATCGAACGTCTTAATGATTCTTTCTGATAATCACTTCCGAATTCACCAAACGGACTTTTGCTGATAAGATCATTATATAACTTATTTCTTTTTTCAAATCGCGTTGCATCCATACCTACCGGGGGACGCACACTTTCCAAACCTTCACTCGGATCGGGTATCATAAACGGACCAAATTCATTACCTAAAAAACCGGAGGTATGAAACGCTTTCAGTTCCTCTGCCTCACCAACGGTGAAGCGCTGACCAATATCAATAAAAGCAGGTATCACAGGATTCTTCGGACCAAGCTGCCTGGCGATCCATGATCCCAAATGCGGAGCGGCGACTGTTTGCGGTGGCTGGTAACAGGTATGCCAATGATATTGGTGACGGGCGTGAAGAATAAAACCCATATCTGCTGCTACATAAGACCGTATCAATGTTCCCCTGTGCATCTGGCTGCCGATAGACTGTAATCCCTCTGAAAACTGAATGCCGTCGAGTGATGTGGGAAACGATGGAAATGTACTGAGCACTTTGCTGCTGCTCATTCCTTTTTCGAACGGCGTATATTTTTTTGGATCAAAAGTTTCTGTATGCGCCATACCACCCGCCATCCAAAGCAATATCACCGTATCGGCAGTTGTTGAAGATTTTTTTCCGGTAGTATTGATCATTCGGGCAAATGGAGCGTTTGCACTTAATGCGGCAAGTGTCGCAGCACTTGTCTTCTTTAAAAATTCCCGCCGGTTCCAGTTCGCATTCATACTAACAATTTTTTTACAGAATAATAGTTCACAACAGGTTTAATAGATTAATTGAAACTCCGGGTGCAATGCCATTGCCCAAAGAAAATCCTGGACCGCTGCAAGATCCGGTTTATCACCAAGCATTTTCTTTGCCGTTTTTCTTTCCGCTTTTAAAGGCCGCCTGCCCAGTGTACTTCGATATACTTCTTCTATCATTTTACCACTCTCCGGATATCGCTCCTGCCATTTAAGAGCGCCCCTGCTCATAGCATCGTTAAACTGAACACCATTGGTAAGTTCCAGCGCCTGCAACAAATTGGCCTGTGAAATACGGCTGGTAGAAACGGTTTCACGGTTGGGGCGGCCCAATGCCGTAAGAAAAGCATCGTTTCGTACAAAAGAAGCCCGCGCATAACATACAGTATTTTTTACAACATCCGGTAAAAAATCATACACCACAGCCGAATCAGGGTACACCGGTTCGATGGCTACACTAACTGCATCAGTAAACTCTTCTGCGGTTAGACGTCGCCGTAACATACCTTTAAACACAAACTTTGACGAGGTGATGATCGCCGGATCCTGTATGGCAACGGATGGCAGCTGGTACGTCTTCGAAGTCAGGATCATGAACAGCAACCGCTTGATATCGTAACCATTTGCAGTAAAGTCGGATGCGAGCCAATCCAGCAGGTCCTGGCTCCACGGTTCGTTATCCATTACGTCTACCGGTTCCACCATGCCACGTCCCATTACCTGCGCCCATAGGCGATTGACAAGTGTACGGTATAAACGTCCGTCTTTGGGTTGAACAAGTAAACCGGATAGTTGTTTCAGCCGCTCTTGTTTGGTTGCGTTTGAATCCAGTTCGCCCAGTTCTTTAAATAACATACGGCGACCTGCGAAACGACCGGTAGGTTTATCACAACGGTTTATTTCCATTGCCGTGTCTGAAAAAATATTTGCGAATGCATATGCATCATCCAGTTTCCAGTCGCTGATGAAACTATTGTGACAGGAGGCACACTTGAGATTTAAACCCAGGAATACCTGTGATATATTCTGAGCGGCCTGCATTTCAACACGCTGGCTCGCGTTTACAGTGCCGCGCCATGTAATCCCCTTTATAAAACCTTCTGCTGTGCTATCGGGGTCAATTAATTCTTTTACAAAAAGATTATACGGTTTATTCGTATAGAGAGAATTGTACAACCATTTTGTGATATCACGACGGCCACCCGTTATATAACCGGTACCACTATAATCGTTTCGTAATGCATCATTCCAGAAACTAAGCCAATGCTGTGTGTAATCGTGATTGCGGCTTAACAGGTTTTGTACAAGCGTTTCTCTTTTTCCCGGCTTATCATCCTTTACAAACAAATCAACAGAGTCGGGCGAAGGTAAAAGACCAATGATATCAAGATATACGCGGCGTATATAGATCGGATCACTCACCGGTTTTGCCCATTGAATTTTATTGTCGTTGAAGTAAACATTGACAAACCGGTCAACCGGGTTAACCAGTTCAGCTGTTGCAGGTGGAAGTTCCGGCATACGGGGCGCCAGCTCTGCTATACGGTATATACTTTTCTGTTGTTCGCTCCAGGGCATTCCCTGTTTCGCCCACAGCTCAAGTGTTTCAATTTCTTCTTTGGTAAGACGATCACCAGTTGCAGGCATTGCATCAGGATCGCTTTCCGGCAATTTTACCCGGCGTATCAATTCACTTTGTTCCGGGTTGCCTGCAATTAATACCGCTCCGCCCGATCCGCCTTTATCAATAAACTCTTTTGTATCGAGCCGCAGGTTACCTTCCGCTTTACCGGACCCGTGGCAACGGGTACAGTTATGCGCAAATATTGTTCTTACCTGTATCGTAAGTTCCTGTATCCGTTCTGTATCCACCGGGTTGTGATAAACGACCGGAATCTTTTTTACAATAGCCTGAGCCTCCGGCACCGGGTTTTCAATCGTCGCATGCGGGCTATTCTTTTTTATACGGACAACTTCATACTGACCTGCGGCGGTCAACGCAATAAGCGTCAGAATAAGAAGAAATTTTCTAACAGGAAAACAAAAACGTGATTTGACTACTAATTTCATAGCTCCAAAACAAAATGATATAGATAAGATACGTTGGCAATCATTTCTATATGCGGATTATAATTACTTAAAAAGATCTTGCTCAGTTTTCTCCGGTAAGATTATTATTATTTTTCCAGGCACCATACTGAACTGTCCTGTTCTTATTCAATTTCTATAGTGAAGTATAATCACTTAAATGAATAAGTATCATTTCCAGAACCGTCGCCTAACGTTGATTCAATCATCTTTTTCCCTGCGCCTTTCCAACAGTGCAAGTTCTGCAATAATCGTCGAAGGTCAATTAACAATCGATATTTATGTATAACCTTAATTGAAAAAGCACAATAGCGCCGGAAAGGCATAATATTGGTACTAAAGAGATGTCAAAGATTTTGCAGATAAAAGCAGGAAAAAGAAATGATAAGAGATCAGAGAAAGAAAGAACAGAGTGATCTCTTCGAATTGCTTCCTCAGGCGATAATCAGGTTTAAGAAAAATGTGATTGAGCCTTTTTTTACCAGCACTGTTGGCAATAATGCTGACGAAACACAGCCGCTGCGGGCTGAAATATTTACAGAGGAACAATTGGAGGCTCAGGCAAAAGCGCTGGCAGCAAGGCATACGCTGATTACGGGAAAGCCGTCGGAGCAATTGCTGAAGAGGCTTGCAGAAAATGAAAGCATTTTATTGGAGGTTCATGCAAACCTGACAGAAAGCCTGAAGCAGGGAAAGAGAATTGTGCCGGCAGGTGAATGGCTGCTGGATAACTTTTATCTTATTGAAGAGCAGATTTATACCGCCAAAAAGCACCTGCCAAAAGGATACAGTAAAGGTTTGCCGCAATTAGCCAGGGGAGTATCGGCTGGCCTGCCGCGTATTTACGATATAGCTGTGGAAATTATTTCCCATAGTGACGGCCATGTGAACCTGAAAAGTCTGTCCGGCTTTGCACACGCTTACCAAACTATTCATTATTTAAAACTCGGTGAGCTTTGGGCCATCCCCATTATGTTAAGGCTCGCCCTGCTGGAAAATCTTCGCCGGCTGGCTATCCAGATATCGATTGATATATCCAATAAAACATTAGCTGAATCGTGGGCCGAACAACTGACGGAAGTAGCTGAAAAGGATCCCAAAAATCTCGTTCTTGTCATCGCAGATATGGCCCGGTCAAAACCACCGATAGAAGGATCATTTGTGGCAGAACTGACGAGGCGGTTACAGGAAAAAGGAAGTTCGCTTGCACTGGCAGCAAGCTGGCTTGAACAGACTTTACTGGAAAATGGAATTTCCAGCACCGCATTGGTACAACAGGAAAACCAGAAACAGGCAGCAGACCAGGTGTCGATCAGCAACAGTATCAGCAGTCTTCGCTTTTTAAGCACAACCAATTGGCAGGATTTTGTTGAACAGACAAGTATCGTAGAAGATATACTGCGCCGGGATCCCGTTGACGTATATGCGAAAATGGATTTTTATACAAGAGACTATTACCGGCATATCGTTGAAAAGATCGCTAAATACAGTTCGATAACAGAAGAAGCCGTTGCCCGCATTGTCGTTCAGCTGGCCGATGAATATGAACAGAAAGATAATGATATACGAAAAAAGCATGTAGGTTATTACCTGCAAGACGAAGGATTGCAGAAAACACAGGAAATAGCCTGCATGAAAATTTCAAAAAGAGAAGCATGTAAACGCATTGTCAACAAAGGACCTTTTTCAGTGTACGCAGGATCGTTCCTGTTGCTGACAGGTCTTATCTGCTGGTGGCTTATTAATGTGGTGAAATCGGAACAGCTGCATGTGGCATATCTTGTCACCATTTCCGTTTTTATTTTTTTTGCCGTCAGCCAGTTTACCATTTCAGCCATTCATTGGCTGGTAACTATTTTCGCCAGGCCTTCACAGCTGCCGCGGATGGATTATTCAAAAGGAATTCCCGAAGAATACCGAACGATGGTGGTGATTCCTGCACTGTTAAACAGTATCTCGTTTATTTCTGATCTTATTGAAAACCTCGAAGTTCATTTTTTAGCCAACCGTGATGCCAATCTCTGTTTTGCATTGGCAACCGATTTCAAAGATGCCAACCAAAAAGATACTCCCGAAGATGATCTGCTGCTTCGTTTCGTGCAGAATAAAATCATTGAGCTGAATACCAAATATGAACGTCCTTCAATGGATACATTTTTCCTTTTTCATCGTCCACGGCTTTGGAATAAAAAAGAAAAGATGTGGATGGGCTATGAACGCAAGCGCGGAAAGCTTGGCGATCTGAATGCATTGATCCGGGAAAACAAAAAAGAATCCTTTTCGGTAATTGTAGGGGATGAAAAGATTTATGCTTCTGTAAAATATGTGATCACGCTGGATAGTGATACGCAATTGCCGCGTGATGCTGCGTGGAAAATGACGGCAACAATGACACATCCGTTAAACCATCCCGTGTTCAGCCAGAAAAAGCGCCGGGTCGTAAAAGGCTATACGATCCTGCAACCAAGAGTTTCAAACAGTTTGTCTGATGTAAATAGTTCGATCTATTCGCGCATACATGGCAATGAGCCGGGCACTGATCCTTATACCCGGGCTATATCCGATGTATACCAGGACCTCTTTGGTGAAGGCTCATTCATCGGTAAAGGCATCTACGATGTTTCCTCTTTTGAAAAAATATTGAAAAATCGATTTCCTGAAAACCGGATATTAAGTCACGATCTGCTGGAAGGAGCACATGCGCGGGCAGGATTGATTACCGACGTGCAGTTGTATGAGGATTATCCTTCTGCTTATATTACCGATATGCAGCGGCGGCATCGCTGGATACGCGGCGACTGGCAAATTGCCGACTGGATATTGCCATTTGTACCGGGAGGAGATAAGCGTTTGCATTTTAACCCGCTTTCTTTACTCTCCAAATGGAAAATAGCCGATAACCTGCGGCGCAGCCTTGTCCCGCTATCGTATCTGCTTATATTATTTTTTGGATGGATCATTTCGCAATACCATTTATTCTGGACATTAATTGTATTGGGCATTATTTTTCTGCCCGCATTGATCAATTTCGTTTACCAGATCTGCAGAAAACCGGGCGATGTAGTTTTTCTCCAGCACTTCATTTACAGCAGCCGTTCTTTTAAAGACAGTGTTGCACAGCAAGTCATCGATTTCATTTGCCTGCCTTATGAAGCATTTATTTATCTCGATGCCGTTCTTCGTACGTTATGGCGGTTAGTCTTTTCCGGTAGAAACCTGTTGCAATGGAATCCTTATAGTAACAAACCGTACAACGACTCGAAAATTGCAAATGTGTTCAGGGAAATGTGGGTTGCTCCTTTTTTTGCATTGGGAATTTTTGTGCTTCTTCTCATCTATCACCCGGTCACCTCTGTATGGGTGTTTCCATTTCTTTCGTTATGGTTTATCGCGCCGTTTATGGTATGGTATATCAGTCGTCCATCCGATGGTAAAAGTATGGATGTGACGGATAGCCAGGCCATTTTCCTCCGGAAACTGGCACGAAAAACCTGGCTGTTCTTTGAAACGTTTATCGGTCAAAAAGATAACTGGCTGCCGCCTGATAATTACCAGGAACACCCGGTAGAACGTATCGCCCATCGCACCTCACCTACCAATATTGGTCTTTCATTGCTTGCTAATCTTACAGCACATGATTTTGGATACATCACGACCGGGGAACTTATAGATCTTACAGATAAGACAACAAGCAGTATGACGCGGATGGAAAAGTATCGCGGTCATTTGTTTAATTGGTACGACACACAAACACTCGCGCCTTTAAACCCGCGGTACATTTCAACCGTTGACAGCGGCAATCTCGTTGGACATCTTATTACGTTACGGCAAGGGCTTTTAACAATTGCGGATAAAAAAATTGTAACGGCCGGCATGTTTGAGGGTTTGCTGGATGAAATAAGAATTTTGCTGGAGAAAACAGATATCGCAGAACTGAAAAACCTGGAGAATGATATACAAAAATCATATTCCACCCGGTTGGATAATCCACTTGAATTAAAGAATTACATTGAATTTCTCGAGCGTTCGCTCACCGAAATTTTTATCAAGCTCGATACAGATCCGGAAACAGAAACGGAACGATGGATACAAAAAATATTTGCGCACCTTAAAAATATAAAAGCAGAATTAACTGCCCTTATCCCATGGCTGACGTTACCACCGGCTCCGGAAAAATTAAAAGAACTCGTGCCTGCCCTGCCGGGTATACCTACATTATTACAGTTGTCGAGAATTGAGCAAAGTCTTTTAAATAAGCTCAATGACCTTTATAAATCGCAAAACAGCGAAGAAGAAAATAAGTGGCTCAAAAGTTTCAGTGCCTCGGTTATAGAAGCGGGCCGCCGCGCTAAGGAGATGATCCTTGGCATTGAACAACTGAGTATACGCTGTGCGCAGTTGTCAGAAATTGATTACGACTTTCTTTATGACCGCTCACAGCATTTACTCACTATCGGTTACAACACGGAAGAGCATAGAAAAGATAACAGCTATTATGATCTGCTGGCATCAGAAGCAAGGCAAACAACATTCGTTGCCATTGCACAAGGTAAACTTCCGCAGCAAAGTTGGTTTGCGCTGGGTCGGCAATTAACCAATACAGGTACGAAGCCGGTACTCCTTTCGTGGAGTGGTTCCATGTTTGAATACCTTATGCCTTCACTCGTTATGCCCACGTATCACAATACGCTGCTGGAGCAAACAGTAAATGCGGTGATACAAAAACAAATTGAATACGGAAAGAAAAGAGATGTTCCGTGGGGTATATCGGAATCGGCCTATAACCGCGTAGATGCCAATCTTAATTACCAGTATCATGCATTTGGTGTGCCCGGCCTTGGGTTTAAAAGAGGATTGGCCGAAGACGTTGTTATATCGCCCTATTCAACAGTGATGTCGTTGATGGTATCGCCGCAGGATGCCTACGAAAATATGCAGGTGTTAAAAGCGGAAGGATTTGAAGGAAGATATGGTTTTTATGAAGCAATAGACTATACACCGTCGAGGCTCATACGAAAACAGGATCATGTAATTATCCGGTCGTTTATGGTTCACCACCAGGGCATGAGTCTTCTTTCGCTCAACTACCTGCTGAATAATAAACCTATGCAGGCAAGGTTTGAATCGGATGCGCGGGTAAAATCAGCATTGCTTTTACTGCAGGAAAGAATACCGAGAGTTACTACATTCTACTCCCCTACCATTCACGAAGCGGATATAAGTATATCGCAGGAAACAAACGGTGTAATGCGGTTTTTAAATACCCCAAATACGCCGGTTCCGGAAATACAGTTATTGTCGAATGGCCGGTATCACGTTATGGTGACCAACGCCGGCGGCGGTTACAGCAGGTGGAAAAATATTGCGCTTACCCGGTGGCGTGAGGACGCTACCTGTGATGACCGCGGCACGTTTTGTTTTATACGTGATCTTGAAAATAATAAGTCGTGGGCAACAGCATTTCAGCCGCTCCTCTCGCAGGGTGATAATTACGAAGCTGTCTTTTCGCAGGGCCGGGCTGAGTTCAGGCGCAGGGATATGTCGTTTGAAACACATACCGAGATCGTCGTATCACCTGAAGATGATATTGAATTAAGAAGAGTACATATCACCAATCGCTCGCGCAAAAAAAAGATACTTGAAATAACCAGCTACACCGAGGTTGTATTAAACACACATATTGCCGATGAAATACACCCGGCTTTCAGCAATCTTTTTGTACAGACAGAAATCAATGAACAGCGAAATGCTATTCTATGCACGCGCAGACCGCGGTCAGAAAGCGAACATAATCCGTGGATGTTTCACCTGATGAAAGTACACAATGCAGACGTGAAGAATATATCGTATGAAACAGACCGCGACCGTTTTATCGGGAGAACCAATACTATTCACGATCCGCAGGCGATAAGGCAAACCGAAATTCTGTCGGGCAGCAGCGGCTCCGTATTGGATCCCGTTGTTGCCATTCAATACCGCGTGGTACTCGAACCATATGAAACTGCAGTGGTGGATATGATATTTGGAATCGCCGAAACAAAAGATACCTGCAATTTCCTGGTTGAAAAATACCAGGACCGTCATCTCACCAACAGGGTACTGGAACTAACGTGGACGCACAGCCAGGTAATTCTCCGGCAGATCAATGCTGCAGAACCGGATGCTCAGTTGTATGCACGGCTTGCCGGTTCTATTATATTTTCCAATCCATCTTTACGTGCCGATGCTTCTGTTATAATTAAAAATCAGCGGGGACAATCCGGCTTGTGGAGTTATTCAATTTCAGGTGATATACCAATTGTCCTGGTGCAGATTGAAAGCTCATCGAATATAAACCTGGTGAGGCAAATGATACAGGCGCATGCGTACTGGCGGTTAAAAGGATTATTGGTTGATCTTGTGATATGGAACGAAGATCATGGTGGCTACCGCCAGCTGTTGTTGAACCAGATACAAAGTTTGATTGCACCGGGACAGGATATCCGCGATCAACCCGGTGGAATTTTTATACGCTCTGCCGACCAGATATCTAATGAAGATCGTGTATTGTTTCAAACAGTAGCACGCATTGTAATTTCCGACAGGCAGGGTACATTGGAAGAGCAGGTAACGGGCAGGGGCCGGTTACGGACAACCATTCCTTTTTTCAGTCCAAGCAAGTTTCCGTCTACCATGCGTACGTCGGTGGAGATACCGAAGAATCTTCAATTCTTTAATGGCATTGGTGGTTTTTCACAAGATGGAAAAGAATATGTCATTATCAGCAAAGCAGGAAAGCCGACACCGGCGCCGTGGATAAATGTATTAGCGAATCCGCAATTCGGCAGTATCGTTTCTGAAACCGGTCAATCTTATACATGGATAGAGAATGCACATGAATTCCGGCTCACACCATGGAACAACGATCCTGTAACGGATCTCAAAGGCGAGGCTATTTATCTAAGAGATGAAGAAAGCGGACGATTCTGGTCACCCACACCGTTACCCTGCTATAGCGAGTCGCCTTATGTTACTCGTCATGGTTTTGGTTACAGCCAGTTTGCGCATAGTGAAGATGGAATTGATACGGAGATGAATGTTTATACAGATATCGACTTCCCGGTAAAATACATTGTTTTAAAAGTACACAACCGATCCGACAGGAACCGTCGTTTATCGGCAACGGGTTTTATAGAATGGGTGCTGGGTGATCTGCGATCCAAAACGGCAATGCATATTGTAACGGAGCTGGATACACGAACAGGCGCCCTGCTTGCCCGCAACGCTTACAATACGGAACTTGGCGGCAAGGTCGCTTTCTTTGATGCGGACGATCCGAATAAATCGTTTACAGGTGACCGTATGGAATTCATCGGTCGCAACGGAACGGTAAGAAATCCTGAAGCGATGATCCGCACGCGGCTTTCCAACCGCACCGGCGCGGCCCTCGATCCATGCGCGGCCATCCAGGTTATGTTTGACCTGAAGGAAGGGGAAGATCATACCGTGATATTCAGGTTGGGTGCAGGGCAAAACGCAGAGGATGTAAACAATATTATACTAAAAACAGAGGGTACACTCATTGCACAGCAATCGCTTGAAAAAGTAAAAAAATACTGGCAGGATACCATTCATTGTATACAGCTTGATACGCCGGATGCCGCAGTAAACATCCTGGCGAATGGCTGGTTAAATTATCAGACGATCGCATGCAGGTTATGGGCACGGAGTGGTTTTTACCAGTCGGGCGGCGCGTTTGGTTTCAGGGATCAGTTGCAGGATGTCCTTTCACTGCTCCACTGTAAACCAGGCTTTGCAAAACAACAAATCCTGTTGAGCGCCACCCGGCAGTTTAAAGAAGGTGATGTACAACACTGGTGGCACCCGCCGGCAGGCCGGGGCGTGCGCACCACCTGTTCGGACGATTATCTCTGGTTGCCGTATGTTGTTGCCCGTTATGTGAACACAACGGGCGACGTAGCTATACTGGATGAAACGGCCAACTTCCTCGATGGAAGATTATTGAATGCAGGTGAAGAATCATATTATGATCTGCCGATACTATCCGAACAAACTGCCACTTTGTATGAACATTGTGTAAAGGCCATACAAAACGGGTTACGCTTTGGTGCAAATGGATTGCCCCTTATCGGTTCAGGCGACTGGAATGATGGTATGGATAAAGTAGGTACACATGGCAAGGGAGAAAGTGTATGGCTGGCTTTTTTCCTGTACGATGTGCTAAACAGTTTTTCAGAAATAGCGACGCTAAAAAAAGATATCGTGTTTGTGAAGACCTGTCGCGAACAGGCTGAACAATTAAGCAAGAACATCGACCTGCATGCATGGGATGGCGAATGGTACCGCCGTGCCTATTTTGATGACGGTACTCCTCTCGGCACTTCTGCTAACGATGAATGCAAAATAGATTCCATTGCACAAAGCTGGTCAGTGCTGTCCCGCGGCGGTGACCAGGAAAAAATTAAAAAAGCAATGAGTTCGGCTTATAGCAAACTTGTGCGTCGTGACGAACAGATCATTCAATTATTTACGCCGCCATTTAATAAATCTGTTTTAAACCCGGGATACATAAAAGGATATGTGCCGGGTGTCAGAGAAAACGGTGGACAGTATACACATGCAGCTATCTGGCTTACGATGGCTTTTGCAGTATCTGGTGAAAAAGAAAAAACATGGGAGTTATTGCAAATGATCAATCCTATCAATCACGGTAACAATGAATCAACCGTCAGTCAATACAAAGTGGAACCTTATGTGATTGCCGCCGATGTGTATGCATTGAAAAATAATATGGGCCGTGGCGGATGGTCGTGGTACACAGGCTCTGCGGGATGGATGTACCAATTGCTGATCGGTTCATTTATCGGCTTACAGCGCAGGGGTGATAAACTTTGTTTTGCGCCCTGCATACCTGATACGTGGAAATCGGTGAAGGTTAATTACAGGTATATGAACACAGAATATATCATTGAACTCGTCAAGGCGGGTTCTGGTGAACAAAAGAGTAATGCAATTACGCTCGTTAATGATGGTGGAAGGTATGAGGTGAAGGTGTTTTGGTGATTTACCACAAAGCGCACAAAGATTTACGCAAAGAACCACAAAGTTTTTAACCTTTATCCTTCATGCTCTTTTTGTTTAAGGTCTTGGTGATTTACCACAAAGCACGTAAAGATTTACGCAAAGAACCACAAAGCATACACAAAGATTTACGCAAAGGACCACAAAGTTTTCAACCTATTTCCTTCATGCTCTTTTTGTTTAAGGTCTTGGTGATCTACCACAAAGCACATAAAGATTTGCGTAATGAACTCAAAATTCAGTGTCGGGCCCGGGTCGTGCTAATCGATCTTTTGCAAATTATGAGCGAATTCATCAGGGCAGATCATGGGATTCTGTAACGAAAAAAAGATCGAAATTTATATTTGTTTCGGCTTATGGCAAGACCGCGGAAGCTCGTGGCACAATTATTTGATCAATCATAAAAACTAATCAATATGCCAAGATGGTTAAGAGCACTGTTCGCTGCTTATGGAGCAAAAAAGTTAGGTGGTGGCTGTGTAAGCACAATTTTAATATTCCTGGTAATTTATTGGGCGTTGGGGCAGTGTAATCGACCCGCATCACCTTCGCCTGCAAGACCGATAAATTCGGTAGTTATACAACATGTGGACCCCGTAAGGATATAGAAAGCTTGTTGATACGGACAATCATACGGGCCGTTTCGGGAAATTGAAATAATGATTTACTTAAATTTTCTCCTGCACGTTACGGGCGTTAATCAGCGGAAAACAAATGGACAGTTGAATGGCGCTGAGCCCGGTAACACAACAATATCGGCATAAAAAAAGTCCACTTTTGTTCGGGTTGATCGCCACTACTTCTAATATAGGTTCTACTGTTTGGCGGATAGCGAAAAACATCCGGCTGTGCTCAAGGTTAATCCTGAAAGAAACGAAGCCGTTCAATCCACCTATCTCACCGAACTTCTTGAAATTTTCAACAATGAAAATATTGAGGGGGCTTTTGTGTTTACATTTATTTTTGCAATTATTTTTCCAGCGAAGAGCCCGCTTATGATCTTGATATGGCTTCGCATGGAATCGTGAGATCTATACGACATACCGGAAAACGATACTATGAATACATGCCCTGGGCAACCAAGAAGGTATTTTTTGACGTGGGACAGTTTTACAAAATAAATGGCCGATGAAAATTGAATTGACCAGCTTTGATGAATCGTGGCAAAAAGAATTTGCTGCTGAACGGGATCTATTGAATATCTCGTTAGGGACCGATGTAAAAGTCATTGAACATATTGGCAGCACATCTATCCCGGTTGATCTTTCCAAACCTGTAATTGATATGTTGATCGCTGTAGATCCTTTTGAAGATCTCAACTACTACCAGGCGCGTCTCGATGAAAACATCTATAAGTATGTTGAAACCGGTATGAAGCAACGATACCTTTTTAATAAATACAACAAAGACAGGTGGACACACAACGTACACATAATAAAATACACGCCGGAGTTTCACCAGCTTAACGAGATCCTGTTTCGCGATTATATAAAAAACAGGAAGGACTTGATCCATGAATACTCCCTTCTTAAAAAAACATTGGGGGCCGGGACAAGTGATATTGAAGAGTATACAAAAGGAAAAACCGGCTTTATCCAAAAAGTAGTTGATAGGGCAAGAACAGAAAAGGGATTGCCTTTGGTCGATGTTTGGGAATAGGAGCGCAGCAAAGGATGGTTAATCGCCTATTCAAATTTAATAATAGCATAAGGCCTGTTGTACGGGATATTTTCACCATCAGCAGCAAAATAGCCGATCTCTGTTTCCTCTGATAATTTGTCTCCGTAAGTTAAACTGCCTTTTGTAGAAGGGAAACATGGGCTGTTGCTGTAGACAAATGCCGGCTTGCCGTTAAAATTCACTTTAGCTATTCTTATATTTTCTTCGTGGTATTCGCCAAAGGATGAATCAATGAATTCTTCAAATATTACTTCATCTGTTCTCTTTATTGCTCCATTATTAAGCCGGAAAGTACAAATGAATGGCATACGGTATAAATTAAATTGCAGACAAGTTTTTTTAAAGCTCCGGGTTCTGCCGCAACATATCGATAACGGTAGTTTCCCTATAGCAAGATCCCGGAGGTACAAGACAGCTCAATAGTAAACCAAACCAAAGAATGAGTGAGGGCTGTAACAATACCTCACTCATTCTTCAGCGCTACAACCGGATTAGCAAGCGCTGCCTTTATGCATTTAACGCTTACAGTAATCATCGCGATCAATAAAGTAACGACACCTGCCAGTGCAAATACCCACCAACTTATTGCGGTACGATAAGCGTACCCCTGCAAATAATTGGTTAATCCCCACCACGCCACAGGAATAGCAATAGCAGCCGCTATCAACACCAGCACAAAAAAATCTTTTGACAGCAACGTAACAATATGTGGCACACTTGCCCCAAGCACTTTCCGTACGCCGATCTCTTTCACCCTGCTTTCAGCAGTAAAGGTGACCAGCCCAAACAGTCCAAGACAGGATATCAATATAGCTATTATAGCAAAACAATTAAACAACTGCCCTACATGCGCATCCTGTTTGTATAAGTCATCGAACAGGCTATCTAAGAAATTATATTCAAAAGGATACTCCGGGTTATATTTTTTAA
>Ga0207689_10001624_pt1 | contig 21289 bp, 20 predicted proteins | sample KBSMisM52_FD_184312 | JGI IMG/M metagenome (GOLD analysis project Ga0207689, IMG submission 184312) | Miscanthus rhizosphere microbial communities from Kellogg Biological Station, Michigan, USA - KBS Miscanthus M5-2 (SPAdes) (version 2) | ecosystem: Host-associated > Plants > Roots >... | reverse complement strand
ACATGACCGCGATGCAGGATGTCGAATACGCCGTTGGTGAACACCAGCGGACGTGGCAACTGCACGAGGCTGGCGGGCAGCTCGGCGGCAGGGTGGATCTTGGATTCGAAGTCGAGTGGACTACTCATGCGTCGCGCATGATAACCCGCCGAGCAGCGGTCTTCAGGCCGAGGTCGATCGAGTCGCCGTGCGCTTTGCCAATAGTGTCAATGCGAGCAGCGAAGGGCGGGTGCACAAGCATGCATGTCTTGGATGAGCGGTGTGTTTGCTGTCGCTTTCTTGTGCGCCTGGTGCAGCGGTCGGAACGAATTTCACGCCGTGCCAGCGACGGATCGACGATCTCGATAGCGCGATCACCTGCTCTGCGCAAATGTTTGCCAGTTGGCGAGTTTGTGGCTATTTTATGGACGAATACCCCGTCTGACTCAAAGAACTGAAAGTTTCTATCGACGGCACATGATCGCCAAAACCACTGCCGCAAACCAACGATCGATGGGCACCAGCATACCGCACGCGGCCCGTCTTCTATTTGCGGTTCTGTCCAAATTGCACCACGGCCGCCTGGATGTGGTTGCGCCCCGCGGACAACTGTTCTCATTTACCGGTGCGCTCCCGGGGCCAGTCGCTTGCGTTGAACTGCGGAACTGGGACGTGTGCCGCGACATCCTGAGTGGAGGGGATATCGGATTCGCGGAGGCCTTTCTTGATAGTCGCTGGGTGACGTCCGATCTAACGGCCGTACTTAGCGTAGTCGCCCTCAATCATTTCGTCTTTGAACCAAGATGGGGCACGCGTCTAGCGTACCGATTGCACCGCTTCATGCGCTTCAAGACCCACGGACGGCGACGCAACATCCACGCTCTGTACAATCTTGGCAATGATTTCTACCGGGGTTGGCTCGACCGGACCATGACTTACTCTTCGGGTTTGTTCGCGGGAGATTTTTCCCGAACTCTGGAGGACGCGCAGCTCGCAAAGTACGATCGCATTCTGCGTCTGGCGAACCCAAAACCCGGGGAGAGAATCCTAGAAATCGGCTGCGGGTGGGGTGGATTCGCCGAATACGCAGCCCGATCGCGCGGGTGCGAGGTCTATGCAATCTCGGTGTCTCGTCGCCAGATCGAGTACGCTCGGGAGCGCATACTCCAAGCCGGCCTCTCTGGGAAGGTGAGATTCGAACTACGCGATTATCGTGATGTACAAGGACGGTTTGACCACGTCGTGTCAATCGAGATGTACGAAGTGGTCGGCGAAGGTTTCTGGCCGCTGTACTTCCGCACGATCCGCGAGCGCCTTGCCCCCGGCGGTAAGGCTGTGGTGCAAGGAATCGCCATTGCGGATCAATTGTTCGCGAGCTATAGACGCAGGACCGACTTCATTCGGGAATACATCTTCCCCGGCTGCATGCTGGCCTCGCCTGCGCGATTGCGCGAGCACGCTCAGCGTGCGGGGATGACGATCCGATCGATGCATGCATTTGGACTCGACTACGCCGAAACACTCAAACGCTGGAATCATGCGTTTCATCACGCCTGGGTCGAACTGCACAAGATGAAAGGTCTTGACGCGCGTTTTAAGCGGCTGTGGGATTTTTACTTGGCTTACTGCGAAGCTGGATTTCGCGCCGGCACCACGGATGTTCTCCAGCTGGAGTTGAGTCACGCTTGATGATGAACAAGCGCAGTCAGGAGTTGTGATGGTTCGTGGTTCGTGGTCGAGACAATGAGTTCGCTCAACAGTTCAGGCCGCGGTCGTTTGGCCTATCGCAGGTCACGAGTAACGAGCCACGTATCACGAACCAAGAACCACCTCAATCCATATACTCAAACACCCGCACTACCTTCTTCACTCCACCGACCCCTCGGGCGATATTGGTGGCGTCGTCGGCCTCTTTCTTCGTGACCAACCCCATCAGATAGACCACGTCGTCCTCGGTCACGACTTTGACGTAGTTGATTTGGAACTTATTCTCGGTGATGAATTGGGCTTTGACCTTGGACGTGATGTAGGTATCGCTTGTATGCTGTCCGAATGAGGCGGGAGGACCGATCACCAGATCATTCTGGATGTTGCGTACATTCTCGATACCAAGCACGGTCACGCCTATTTGCTTCTTGAGGTCCTCATCCGGTACTTGGCCGACGATGAGCACGTAGCGATTGAAACTGATGACGCTGGTGTTGATCTTGTCGTTCTTGCCGTATTTGTCGCTGATAACCTTGGTCGCCTTGAGTTCGATATTCTGGTCTTCGAAGTAGATGCCGGTCGTGCGGCGATCCTCGGCCACCAGCGCTGTCGCGCCAGCGCCGACTGCGACGGCGCCGAGACAGCCGTGCAACAACGGCACCAGCGCGAGCATGCCGATCAACAGAAATCCGCGTCTTGGCATGTATCACTCCACTCCCAATAACAGGCAATCGATCGCATCGCACAGGCAGTGCAGGCAGAGAATGTGGACCTCCTGGATGCGTGCCGTGCTCGTGTGCGCCACGCATAAATGGATATCGTCCGGGCCCAGGAGTTCCCCGATGACGCCACCATCCCTGCCGGTGAGAGCGACTACGCCCATCTGGCGGTCATGGGCAGCCTGCACCGCCTCGACGACGTTGCGGGAATTGCCACTCGTCGAGATCGCCAGCAGAAGATCGTTAGGTTGCCCGAGCGCGCGTATTTGTTTGGAGAAAACCTGATCGAAGTCGTAGTCGTTCGCAATCGACGTGAGGGTGGAGGTATCCGTGGTAAGCGCCATCGCCGCGAGGCCGGGGCGCTCCATCTCGAAGCGGTTCAGCAGTTCCGCAGTGAAGTGCTGGGCATCCGCTGCCGATCCGCCGTTGCCGCATGCCAATATCTTGCCCTCGTTCATCAGGCAATGCACCATACGTTCGGAGGCTTGCTTGAGCGGTTCGGCGAGCGTCGACACGACCGCCAGCTTGACCTTCGCGCTTTCCGCGAAGTGATCGTTGATTCGTTGTACTAGATCCATCGTGATTAGAACACTCGTTGATGGGAAGGCGGATTATTGCATAAACATACGCCTTTCCGACGTCGGCAGATGGCGTCAGTCGCGGCGTTCTCGATCATTCGCCGAAGGCATCGCGTATCCATTGCACCTTTCCCTCTCCATCCACGAGCACGGCATCGAAGCGGCAAGCAGGGAGCGTGCGTTGACGGGCGAGAAAGTGACGCGCGGTCGCCAGCAACTTGGTGCGTTTGCGAACTGTAATGCTCTCGGCGGCGCCACCGAAGTTCTGGCTGCGACGCTGGCGTACTTCGACGAAGACGACCGTATTGCCTTCCTCCAGCACGAGGTCGATCTCACCCAGACGGCAGGTGTAGTTGCGCGTCCTCAGTCTAAGCCCCTGCTCGAGAAGGAATGCAAGCGCGAGGTCTTCGGCCTGCATGCCATTGCGATTCATGGTTTGCGTCCCGCTAGTGTCCTGTCCCGTTAGTTCGTGGGATAAATACTGCACACCCAAATGCCTGGGCCAGTAGTAATGCAGATCCTCCGAAGCCGGTTGGAAAACCGGCGAAATCGGCCTCAGGCAAGGCACGAACCGGAACCAGGTTGAACACCTGGTGAGGATTCGTAACACAGCATGAGGTCGATTCTCGTCCGGTTTTCAGCCGCGAATTGATGGGACAGGACACTACTAGCGCTGACGCGCGTCGCCGAGCGTCTTGGTCTCGCCTTGTACGAACTGGGCCGGGATCAGTTCACGCACGAAGCGCCGGTCCCGATCCATCGTGATATAGCCGGTGACGCCATCCAGGGGGGGGAACTCGGCGCCGGGTCTGAGCATGTCCTGAGCAATCCGATAGGCGTCCACGCCGAGTGCGTAGAAGCGCTGGTATTCGTTCGATTGGGTGGAATCGGGCCGTGCATAGCTCATGACGGCCGGATGGTCGGGCGACAGTAGCCAAGGCATGTCCACGAACAACACTCCGTTCAATTCGTAGTTGGACAAAGTCTCGGTACTCGTATGTACGAGCGAGGTTGCGTAGATGGGCATCGAAACGCCCAGGTATGACCGAATCAGTTTTGCGCGCTGCGCGTCCAGCGCCAAGAAAACCATATCGGCGCTGCCGATGGCGAGCATATCGCGCAGCTTGTTCAAGCTGGAGGGATCGGTGGTGTACTGGAACTGATGCACCACCTCGTTGCCCCGGCGAGTCCATTCGTCGACGAAAGCTTGAGTGAGCCTCTTGGACAACGTGCTGTCACTGGTGACCACCAGCGCGCGCCGCCGCCCCTTTTCGGACGCAATCTGGGCGATCTGTTTCGCCTCGTTCTCGAGTTGCAAACCGAACACGTGAAGTTCGGGCGGGAGGGACACTTCCACTTCGGGACCATTCAGGGCAAGAGTGGGGACAGATACCAGGTTACTTCCCGCCAGGGCCGACACTGCGCTGCGCGTGAGCGGTCCGATGACCAGACGGGCCCCGTCCTGCACTGCTCGTTCGTAGGCTTGGGCGATATCGAACGGATCGTCGCCGGTCGCGAGAATCACCACCGGCAGGCCGGCACCAGCGTGAACATGCTGAGCTTCGAGCACACCTCGTCGCACGGCATCGGCAGGACGGCTCAGCGCCGCGGACTTCAGTGGCAGGAGCAGGGCTATGTGCGGACCAGACTTGGCAGCGGCGCCGGCCTTATCCTGAGCGAAGGCGACGCGGTTAGCCACGCCAGCGGCGCCCAAGTATAGTAGCGAGACGAATAGAATCAGGAAGGCTGGAGCACGTTGCATAGCGAAACCAGCACGCGGGCGGAGGCGGCATTATATGTCGTCGCCACACCCATTGGGAATCTGCGCGACTTGACGCTGCGTGCGTTGGATGTGCTGAGGACGGTCGACCTGGTGGCGGCGGAGGACACTCGGCTGACGCGCCATCTGCTCTCACATTTCACTGTTGACACGCCCACTACCGCCCTGCACGAGCACAACGAAGAGCGCGCTGCGGAGCGGATCATCGAGATGTTGACCCAAGGCAAATCCGTCGCCCTGGTCAGCGATGCGGGGACGCCGGCGATCAGTGATCCCGGGGCACGCCTGGTGCGGAAAGTGCGAGAAGCCGGGCTGCGAGTCATCCCGATCCCCGGTCCAAGCGCATTGATCGCAGCATTGTCCGTCTCTGGTGTCTCGGATGAGCACTTCCTGTTCTACGGATTCCTGCCCGCTCGGGGTGCGGCGAGACTACGAGAGCTGGAGCGTGTGCGCCAGGTGCCGTGGGCGCTGGTCTTCTATGAGGCGCCGCATCGGGTTCGCGAGACCATGGCGGACTTCGAGCAAGCATTCGGCGCGGAGCGCCATGTCATCATTGCACGCGAGTTGACTAAGATGTTCGAGACGATTCACGCTTGCAGGCTGGGCGATGCGTGTGCGTGGTTTGACGCCGACCCGAACCAATTGAAGGGCGAATTCGTGCTGATCGTGGAAGGTGCGACGGCAAATGGCGACGCCGATGCCGAGGACGCCGAGCGCGTGCTGAAACTCCTGCTTGCGCAGCTTCCACTCAAACAGGCCGTGCAACTTGCCGCCGACATCACCGGCGCCAAGAAGAATGTGTTGTACCAGCGTGCCCTCGAACTCCGGGAAGAATGAGAATGGATCATCTGACGATAACGCAACCGGATGACTGGCACCTGCACCTGCGCGACGGTCAGCACTTGGAGGCAGTATTGGGCGATACGGCGCGCCGCTTTGGGCGCGCGATAGTCATGCCCAATCTGAAGCCGCCAGTTACAACCACCGAGTTGGCTTTGGCCTACCGCGCTCGCATCCTGGCGGCACTGCCAACAGGCAGTGCATTCCAGCCGCTGATGACGCTCTACCTCACCGACCATACCAGCGTCGAGGAGGTCGAGCGGGCCAAGGCCAGCGGCGCGATAAGGGCAGTGAAGTACTACCCGGCTGGGGCGACCACCAATTCGGACTCGGGTGTTACGGATATCCGACGCTGTTTCGCTACGCTCGAAGCCATGTCCAGTGTTGGTCTCCCGCTGCTGGTACACGGAGAAGTGACCGACCCCGAGGTCGATGTGTTCGATCGCGAAAAGGTGTTCGTGGAAACTGTATTGGTCTCGCTCATCCAACGGTTTCCGCGTCTGAAGGTGGTGATGGAACACATCACGACAGCCGACGCGGTGAAGTTCGTCCAGTCCGCTTCCGACAACGTGGCCGCAACCATCACAGCCCACCACCTATTGCTTAACCGCAATTCGATATTTCAGGGCGGCATCCGACCACATCACTACTGCTTGCCGGTGCTCAAGCGTGAGGAGCACCGGCTGGCGTTGATTCGCGCAGCAACTTCGGGCAACCCAAAGTTCTTCCTCGGTACCGATAGCGCACCACACGCTCGCCACACCAAGGAGGCAGCATGTGGCTGCGCTGGTGTCTACACCGCTCATGCTGCGATCGAGCTCTACGCCGAGGCGTTCGATGCAGCCGGTGCATTGGATCGGTTGGAGCGTTTCGCGAGCTTCAATGGCGCGGATTTCTATGGACTGCCGCGCAATCGCTTGCAAATCACACTACGCCGCAAGGCATGGCGCGTACCGGACGAGCTGAGATACGGCGATGATGTGCTCGTGCCACTTCGCGCTGGCGGCAATCTCGCATGGGCGCTGGCCTGAGCCTGAGCTATGAGCGACGCCGCGATCCCGCGTGCATTGGTCGCCTATGCCTGGATATCGATCGCCGCAGCGCTTGCGACCATCTGCCTGAAAGGGGCGGCGTATTGGCTTACCGGTTCGGTGGGTCTGCTGTCGGACGCCTTGGAGTCTCTGGTGAATCTTGCCGGTGCACTGATGGCGCTGACCATGATCAAGATTGCGGCGCGCCCTCCGGACGAAGAGCATGCGTATGGGTACACCAAGGCAGAGTATTTCTCGAGCGGATTCGAAGGTGGGATGATTTTCCTGGCGGCCATCGCCATTGGTGTCGCTGCTATGCAGCGACTACTTTCCCCCCATGCTCTCGAGCAACTCGGGGTGGGGATGGCGGTCTCCGCTGCAGCGACTGCGGTGAACCTGGTCGTAGGGCAACTGTTGATCCGAGTGGGGCGTCGACGCAATTCCATCGCACTGGAGGCCGACGGACACCACCTCATGACCGATGTCTGGACTTCCGTCGGAGTGATCATCGCACTTCTTGCGGTGCTGGCGACCGACTGGCAATGGCTCGACCCGCTCATCGGTATCGCGGTAGCGCTCAATATCCTATGGGTTGGATACAAGCTGCTCAAACGCTCCGCACTGGGGTTGCTCGACCGGGCCCTGCCTGCTGATCAGCGCGGCGCAATCCACGAGGTCCTGACCAGGTACGGAGAACTGGGCGCGCAATTTCACGCTTTGCGCACACGCCAGGCGGCGGGTCGCTCCTTCGTGTCCGTTCACGTGCTGGTTCCCGGGGCGTGGACCGTGCAGCACGGACACGATTTGGTAGAGCAGATCGAGCGCGACATACGAGAAGTCGTTCTGCACGCTGTGGTCTTCACGCACCTTGAGCCGGTGGAAGATCCCGCTTCCTTTCTCGACGAGGAATTCGATCGCTAGCGCATCATGCGACGAGGGCCAAGCAGACCATGAGAATCGAGCACGTCGCCATCTAGACTAGAGATCTGGAGCGTTTGCGTGAATTCTACGAACGCTATTTCGGCGCGACCGCTGGTTCGCGCTACGAGAATCCCCGCAAGCAATTCCTATCCTACTTTCTGACATTCGATGGGGGCGCGCGGCTGGAATTGATGCAATCTCCCGCCGTAGCTCAAGAGGGCATGAAGGAGGTCATAGGCGGTTTCGCTTACATAGCCGTCGCGATCGGTTCCGAGCAGGCTGTCGACGCCCTGACAACCAAACTACGCGAGGACGGCTACACCGTGTGGACGGCCCTCGGCGCACAGGTGACGGTTACTACGAGTCCGTCGTTCTGGATCCTGATGGCAATCGCATCGAGATCACTGCATGAGCCGTACGCAACGTCCCTTGGAGATCGATAGCTAATGCGGGCAACGGGGTTGTGGGCTCGCCTCGCGCTTGCCATTCGCGACCTGCGCGCTTGTAAGAAGTGAAGCCGGTCTGTAAGCCGGGTTCTGTGCAAGGGGCGAACCCCTGCGGCAGTCATTCCTCTAGGCCGTCGGTTGCCCGCCGGCTCCAGCAACCTACCCGGGAGCAGCGCGAGCAGCGCTATCGCCCCCCTATTTGGTCTTGCTCCCGATGGGGTTTGCCAGCCACTTGTGTTACCACAAGCGCGGTGCGCTCTTACCGCACCATTTCACCCTTACCTGTGCCTTGCGGCCATCGGCGGTGTGTTTTCTGTTGCACTTTCCGTCGCCTCGCGGCGCCCGGCTGTTAGCCGGCATCGTGCTCTGCGGAGCCCGGACTTTCCTCTCCCACTCAACGAGTAGCAGCGACTGCCCGACCGACTTCACAGGGGAGAGCTTAGCATCTGGACACGGAAAGTCCGGGCGCTGTTATTTTGGAGCCCGAACTTTGGCTTCGGCCGCGACGCGAAGGGTCGCTTAACTTGAAAATAGCCTAAGTGCGCCTACGCCGCAACTGATGAAGCGTTGTGGCTTCGGACGCGACGCAAAGAATGCGTCGCTTAACTTGAAACAGCTCAAGTTAGCCTACGCCGCAAGGCCGAGAAGCGGCCTTGTCCTCTCCCACTCAACGAGTAGCAGCGACTGCCCGACCGACTTCACAGTACAGAGCTTAGCAGGCCGGCATGTCGGCCTTGGCCTCCCTAGCAGGGCTGCCCAACCCCCGGCGTCGCCCCTTCCCGACAATCCCTTCCACGCTAGTTCTCGAAATGACTTTCGATTTCGTGCGTATCTCATTATTTTTTTGATACTTCCGATCTGGTTTGCTTCGGATTCTCAGCTTCTTAAGGTAAGTGTTTGTCCCGAAGGCAAATTATCGGGTATTCAAGCTTGACCGACTTGAGTCGTTTAACTATAGTGGCATGAAGTGGGTAAAAGTGGGGGATCGTGGGAGATCCCAAAAAATCAGGGGGCTACGTGTTTCGCGGGGTTACCGCACTAACCGTTGATAGTAAGGGCCGACTCGCAATGCCTGCTCGATACCGTGAGGTATTGCAGGTTCGAGCCAATGGCAAATTGGTCATTACGGCTGACTCCGCACTTTGCCTATTGATCTATGCCGCGCCCGACTGGGAACCCATTCAGCAGAGGCTCATGAGCTTGTCGAGCTTCAATCCACGCACGCGTGATCTGCAACGCCTCCTGGTTGGCAACGCCTCCGATGTCGAGATGGATGGCGCGGGTCGCATCCTCGTGCCGGCGCCGCTGCGCAAGTTTGCCGGCTTGGAAAAGGATGTGGCGTTGATCGGACAAGGTGGCCGGTTCGAACTTTGGGATGAGGTCAAGTGGGATGCGCAGATCGAGAAGTCGATCGCGCTGAACGAGGACGGCATCCCGCCCGAGCTGGAGGGCTTTTCACTCTGAGCGCCCAACTGCATCGCCCCGTAATGCTGGTCGAGGCGATCGATGCGTTGAACGTGAAGAGCGACGGCGTTTACGTGGATTGCACATTCGGACGCGGCGGACATAGCCGCGCGATTCTGCAACGACTGGGAGGGCGCGGTCGGCTCATTGCACTGGACCGTGATCTTGAGGCGGTGCGTGCGGCCGCGGATGTCGATGACGCGCGTTTCGCAATACGGCACGCGAGTTTTGCGCGCATCGGCGAAGTACTCCGCGAACTCGGGGTGGGAGAAGTTGACGGCGTGCTGCTGGATCTTGGGATGTCGTCCCCGCAACTGGAGGACGCTGCCCGCGGGTTCAGCTTCAGGTTGGAGGGGCCGCTGGACATGCGCATGGACGTGAGTCAGGGAATGACGGCTGCCCAGTGGCTGGCAACCGCTTCGGAAGATCAAATCGGGGAGGTGATCGCGAACTATGGCGAAGAACGGTTTGCTAAACAGATTGCAAGAGCGCTTGTTGCGGCTCGATCGCGGGGGGCTATCGACACCACCGGGCAACTTGCCAAGATCGTGGCTCAAGCCGTTCGGACGCGCGAGCCTGGCCAGAACCCCGCGACGCGGACATTCCAGGCTTTACGGATTTTCATCAATCAAGAGCTTGAGGAACTGTCGGTAGCGTTGTCCAACTCCTTACGCGTCCTCAGAGCCGGCGCACGACTAGTGGTCATCAGTTTCCATTCCCTCGAAGACCGAATCGTGAAGCGCTTCATGCAAGAGCATTCCCGACCCGCTCCCGTACCCCGGGGTTTGCCGCTGCGTGAGTCGGAGCGCATCCCGCCGAAGCTGAGACTCGTCGGCAAGCCCGTGCGTCCTGGAGCACAGGAAGTTGCGGACAATCCGCGCAGCCGCAGTGCAATCCTGCGCACCGCCGAAAGAATAGCCGTGCAAGGGGCGGTGGCGTGATCCGAATCAACTTTGCTTTGCTCGGTGTGCTGCTGGCCTGCGCGTTGGCGCTCGTCACCTCGCAGCACAAGGCGCGCAAGCTGTTTACCGAACTGGAGAAGGAACAAGACATCGCCAAGCAGATCGACGTCGAGTGGGGTCAGCTGCAACTGGAGCAGAGCACTTGGGCGATGCACTCGCGCGTCGAAAAGATCGCCAGCAGCACCTTGCAGATGCGCGTGCCGCCATCGGCGCGTGTGCGGCTGATTTCGAGCGATCCGCAGGCGTCGCCGAGCCGTGTGCCATCGCAACCACTCCCGGCAAAACCATGAGACCCGTCAACCCTGCGCTTTCGCTGCGGCTGCCCATCGGGCGTTCGCGTCTGCTCGCGCGCCTGTTGCTGGCCGGATTCGCGATCTTGATCGGTCGTGCCTTGTATCTGCAGGTGCTGCACACCGACTTCCTCCAGCAAGAGGGAGCTTCCCGCTACGCTCGGCTGCTGGAGGTTCCTGCGCATCGCGGCATGATCACCGATCGGTACGGAGAGCCGCTGGCTATTTCAACGCCGGTCGAGTCGGTGTGGGCTAGTCCGGTCGACGCCGATCTCAGCACGGCTCAGCGCAAGCAGCTTGCCCGGCTGCTCGACATCGACGAGAACGAGATCGCCAGGAAGCTCGTCGATCCATCGCGCGAGTTCGTATACCTCAAACGTCATCTGCCGCCCGAAGTTGCAGCCAAAGTAGTTCAGCTCGGGCTGCCCGGCATCTCGTTGAAGCGTGAGTATCGCCGCTATTTCCCGGCCGGAGAAACATCCGCTCATCTGCTTGGATTTACCGACGTGGATGACCGCGGACAAGAAGGGATCGAACTCGCCTACGAGGATTGGTTAGCCGGCAAACCTGGTGCGCGCCGCGTGATCAAAGACAGAATGGGCCGTATTGTGGAGGATGCGCAGAGCCTCCGAGCGCCGGTCGAAGGTCGCGACCTCGCATTGTCGATCGACCGCAAGCTGCAGTATCTCGCTTATCGCGAGCTGAAGGCGGCGGTCATCGAGCACCGTGCGAAAGCGGGCGGCATCGTCGTGATCGATACCAACACCGGAGAGGTGTTGGCGCTTGCAAACGTACCAGCCTACAACCCTAACAACCGCGTCAATCTCGATGTGCGGCGCGCGCGCAATCGCGCCATTACCGATTTGTTCGAGCCAGGGTCGACGCTGAAGCCCTTTACAGTTGCGGCCGCGTTGGATGCCCATCTGGTCCGGCCTGAAACCATGGTTCAGACTTCGCCGGGTTTTCTGATCGTAGGCGATGCGACCATCCATGACGCTCACCCCGCAGGGTTGCTCACCGTATCGCAGGTGATTCAAAAATCCTCCAATGTTGGCATCGCCAAACTCGCGCTGGCGTTGCCGCGTGAGCAACTGTGGAACGTATTGTCGGCGGCGGGCTTTGGAACAGCGCCCAAAACCGGATTCCCCGGCGAAGTTGGCGGCCGTTTGCGCGATTACCAGCACTGGCGTCCGATTGAGCAGGCCACCATGTCTTATGGGCACGGTATCTCGGTCAGCCTGCTGCAACTGGCCCGTGCCTACACCGTGTTCTGCACCGACGGCGTGCTGCAGCCGCTGACTTTGCTGAAGCGCGAGGGGCCTGTCAGTGGACAGCGTGTCGTCTCGCCCGGTACCGCAGTGGCTGTACGGACCATGATGGAAACGGTGGTCCAGCCCGGTGGCACCGCGGTGCGTGCGCAAGTCATGGGTTATCGCGTGGCGGGAAAAACCGGTACGGCACACAAGCTCGACGGTCGCGGTTACGCCGAGGACCGCTACGTATCTTCGTTCGTAGGATTGGCGCCGGCCTCGGCGCCTCGTCTGTTGATCGCCGTGATGCTGGACGAGCCGGGTGGTGACCAATATTACGGTGGGGTCGTCGCTGCGCCTGTGTTCAGCGCTGTGATGTCGGAGGCGCTGCGGATGCTGTCCGTGCCGCCAGATGCACCGATCATGGAGCTTCGTCCGGTCGAGGGATTGCCCGAAGTGAAGGAGGAGGTATGAGGCATATCTCCGCCTTCGATCCGGCTGTGCTCGCAGCACTCAACGTACCGATCAAGCGACTCTGCGTCGACAGCCGCCGTGTGCGTCCCGGCGATATCTTCGCCGCCGCCCCGGGCTTGCGGACCGACGGGCGAGCTTTCATCCCGCAGGCGATTGCTGCCGGCGCCGCCGGCATCTTGTGGGAGATGAACAGCTTTCAGTGGGACTCGCAATGGCGGGTTCCCAATCTTGGAATCGACGACTTGCAGGCGAAGCTGGGCCTCATCGCAGCGCACGTCTATGGTGATCCATCCCGCAACATGTGGGTCGCAGGCGTGACCGGTACCAATGGCAAGACTTCATGCACGCACTGGATCGCGCAGTCGCTTGGCATCCTCGGACGACCGACAGGCGTTATCGGCACATTGGGCATTGGTTTTCCTGGCGAGCTGCGCCAGGCCACGCACACCACGGCCGACCCCGTCTCGATTCAGGAAGACCTGGCGGAACTATTCGAGCGCAAGGCCACGGGTGTCGCCATGGAAGTTTCCTCTCACGGGCTCGATCAAGGCCGCGTCAATGGTGTGAGCTTCTCGGACGCGTTGTTCACCAATCTGTCCCGCGATCATCTGGACTATCACGGCACGATGGAGCGCTACGGCGCGGCGAAAGCCAAGCTGTTCGACTGGCCCGGTTTAAAGCATGCCGTGATCAATTTGGATGATCGCTTCGGCCTCGAACTCGCAGCCTCGGTGAATCGCAATCGCGTAAACGTACTCGGATATGGATTTGGCAAGGGCGATATTTCGGGCCACCGACTTGATCTCTCAAAACGCGGTCTGACGCTTGAAATCGAGACACCCTGGGGACCTGGTGTGATCCGCAGTCAACTTCTCGGCGGCTTCAACGCGTCCAATCTGCTCGGAGTCGTGGGGATGCTGCTAGCCGCAGGCGTCAAGCTCGACGAAGCCACCAGCTCTCTCGAGCAGGTACAGGCACCTGCGGGACGCTTGCAGATGGTTCGCGTTGCCGGTCGTCCGCTGGTGGTCGTGGACTATGCACACTCACCGGATGCACTGGAGAAAGTGCTGGAGGTGCTGCGTTCTCTGTTGGAACCGGGCGCGAGGCTGGTGTGCGTATTTGGTTGCGGCGGCGATCGCGACAAAGGCAAACGCCCATTGATGGGGGAAGTCGCCACGCGGCTCTCGCACCTCGCCATCGTTACCAGCGACAACCCGCGCAGCGAGGATCCACTCGGGATCATTGAAGAGATCATCGGCGGGGCGCATCCCAACTATGTCGTCGAGGAAGACCGTGCGACGGCCATCGTCCGTGCCGTGCGCGAGGCGAGTCCCGAGGACTTGGTACTGATCGCCGGCAAAGGACACGAGAGCTATCAGGAGATCGCTGGGTCTCGTCTGCCGTTCAGTGATGCAGAAGTCGCGCGTGTCGCGTTGGAGCGGAGCGCATAACGATGCTGAATCTCGATACAGCTGCGAGGGAGATAGGCGCGGGACGTCGCGGTCCAAACGCGAGCTTTGACGGCGTTACCACCGACAGCCGTCAGGTGGCCCACGGAGATCTGTTCGTGGCGTTGAAGGGCGACCGCTTCGACGGTCACGCATATGTGGATCAGGCGCTGGAGCAGGGAGCAGCCGGTGCGATGGTGGCTGACGTCGAGCATGTCCGCCGGCGCAACGCGCCCCTCATATTGGTCGACGACACTCGGTTGGCTCTCGGCAAGCTCGCTGCGCACTGGCGCTCGCGCTTTCACATACCCGTGGTGGCCGTGACTGGAAGCAACGGCAAGACCAGCGTGAAGGAAATGATCGCCGCCATTCTCCGAGCAGCGGCGGGCGACAAGGCTGTGCTGGCCACGAGCGGCAACCTCAACAACGACATCGGCCTGCCACTCACATTGTTACACCTGCGCAGCCACCACCGCTACGCCGTCATCGAGATGGGCATGAATCATCTCGGCGAGATCTCCTACCTCACGAAGCTGACGCGCCCGAGTGTGGCTTTGGTGAACAACGCTGGTGTTGCTCACATCGGCGAGCTGGGGTCTCGGGAGGCCATTGCCCAGGCGAAAGGCGAGGTTTACGAGGGTCTCAGTGACGGCGGCATCGCAGTCATCAACCAGGACGACAGCTTCGCGCAGTACTGGCGCGGGCTCAACGCGAAGCGCCGAGTAGTCGACTTCGGAATCGAGCAGCCTGCCAGTGTGGGTGCGAAATACGAGCTAACAGCGGATGGAAGCGTGGCCACAGTACGCACTCCCGACACGCAATATGTGGTGCGCTTGCAGGTACCGGGGCTGCACAACGTGCGCAACGCCCTGGCGGCTTGCGCGGTCGCGTATGCGCTGGGGGTCGCACCGGTGGCCGTTGCGCGCGGGTTGCTCGAGTTCGAGGGCGCGAAGGGCCGTCTGCAGAGCAAGCCTTGCCGCGGCGGAGGCGTACTCATCGATGACACCTACAACGCCAATCCGGACTCAGTGAAAGCGGCTATCGCCGTGCTTGCGTCGGCACCGGGCAGCAGGATCCTGGTCTTGGGTGACATGGGTGAGCTGGGAGACGACGCAACCAGGCTCCACGCGCAGATCGGTGTAGCGGCGAAGCAAGCGGGGATCGAGCGACTGCTCACACTAGGGGAGTTATCCGAGGCCACCGCGAAATCCTTTGGTCCAGGGGCCAGCCATTTCCGCGATGTGGAGGAGCTATGCAAAACCCTCGAAGGGCTGCTTGGTGAGAAGGTTACTGTGCTGGTGAAGGGTTCTCGTTTCATGCGCATGGAGCGCGTCGCATGGCGGTTCATCGATGGCGAGCCCGCGCACGCACACGAGGCAGAGCACTGACATGTTGCTAGAACTGGCCCAATGGCTCGCGCGCGAAGTTCGCGCTTTCAATGTATTCAACTACATCACTCTTCGCGCTGTGCTGGCGACGCTGACTTCCCTGGTGATCTCCTTTCTGGTCGGGCCGACCATGATCCGCAAGCTGACGATGTACAAGATCGGCCAGGCAGTGCGCGACGACGGTCCGCAATCGCATCTTTCCAAAGCCGGCACTCCGACCATGGGCGGCGCGCTGGTGCTCGTTGCAGTCGCCGTGACGACGCTGCTGTGGGCCGACCTCTCCAACCGGTTCGTCTGGGTGGTACTTCTCGTCACGCTGGGCTTCGGCGTGGTGGGCTGGGTAGACGACTACCGCAAGGTCGTGCACCGCAATCCCAAAGGTCTGCCTGCGCGGGTGAAGTATTTCTGGCAGTCGATGATCGGGCTGGCGGCGGCTCTTTACCTCGCGTACAGCGGAACAGCGGCTCAAACCGAGTTCATCGTCCCTTTCTTCAAACAGGTCTCCTATCCGCTTGGCATCGTGGGCTTCGTGATCATGAGCTACTTCGTGATCGTCGGCGCCAGCAATGCAGTAAACCTTACCGATGGTCTGGACGGACTCGCGATAATGCCGACCGTCATGGTGGGAAGCGCACTGGGTGTATTCGCCTACGTCGCTGGCCATGCGGTGTTCTCGAAGTATCTTGGCTTTCCCCATATCCCGGGCGCCGGCGAGCTCACGGTGTTCTGCGCCGCATTGGCCGGTGCTGGGCTGGCGTTCTTGTGGTTCAACGCCTATCCGGCCGAGGTATTCATGGGTGATGTCGGTGCGCTAGCTCTCGGGGCCGCACTGGGCACAATTGCGGTGATCGTCCGTCAGGAGATCGTCCTGTTCATCATGGGCGGTGTGTTCGTCGTCGAGACGTTGTCGGTTGTCCTGCAGGTCGCCTCATTCAAGCTCACCGGAAAACGTATCTTCCGGATGGCGCCGTTGCACCATCACTACGAACTCAAGGGCTGGAAAGAAAACCAAGTCGTGGTTCGATTTTGGATCATCACCATGATGCTCGTCCTGTTCGGGCTCTCGACGCTGAAACTTCGATGAAGAAAGCGGCCCACGACTTGGTTTCGGCGAAGGCTAACTTGCTTGGCAAGTTAAGCCCGCGTGTTCCTGGGGGCGGGCGGCCGGAGCCAAAACCGATCAATGGTTCGATTTTGGATCATCACCATGATGCTCGTGCTGTTCGGGCTCTCGACGCTGAAACTCCGGTGAAAAGAACAGCCCACGACCTGGTTTCGGCGAAGGCTAACTTGCTTGGCAAGTTAAGCCAGCGCCCTTGCGGGCGCGGGCGGCCGGAGGCAAGGCCGAGCAATGGTTCGATTCTGGATCATCACCATGATGCTCGTGTTGTTCGGGCTCTCGACGCTGAAGCTGCGGTAACCAGATGATCAATCTGCGCGACAAACAGGCGCTGGTGCTGGGGCTCGGATTGAGCGGCCTGTCGATGGCTCGCTGGCTCACGCAAGAAGGTGCGTGCGTCCGTGTCGCGGATAGCCGCGCCGCCCCGCCATACCAGCCGCAACTCGCCCGCGAGTTGCCGCAGGCTCAGCTCGCTACCGGCAAATTCCGGGAGGAGAGCTTCCGGGGCGTAGACCTGATCGCGATCAGCCCAGGCGTTCCGGTGAGCGAACCGCTGGTGGCAGATACGGCGAAGCGCGGTATCCCGGTGGTCGGCGACATCGAGTTGTTCGCCCAGGCTCTGCCCAGGTTGGGAGACGTCAAGTTGATGGCGATCACGGGATCGAACGGCAAGAGCACTGTGACCGAGATGACGGGTGCGATGTGCCGCGCGGCGGGACTTAGGACAGTCGTCGCCGGCAATATCGGACTACCAGTACTCGATGCGTTGATGCAGATAGAGAAGGAACTCGACGTTGGGGTGCGTCGCCCCGACGCTTTCGTGCTCGAGCTATCGAGCTTCCAACTGGAGACCACCAGCAGTCTCGAGCCTCACGTCGCCGCATGTCTGAACCTGAGCGAAGACCATCTCGATCGGTACAAGAGCATGGCCGACTATGCAAACGCCAAGGCGCGCATCTTCTTCGGTGATGGCGTGCAGGTGCTCAATCGTCAGGACGCGTGGACTCGTGGCATGGCATTGGATGGGCGCACGGTATTCACCTTCGGATTGGACGCCCCGCGCACCGAATTGGACTGGGGTCTGATCGAGAGCGATGGTGAAGCGTGGCTCGCGCAGGGTGACCAGAAGCTCATGGCGGCCTCGCATCTGCGTGTCACCGGACTGCATAACGCGGCCAATGCATTGGCTGCGCTTGCCCTTGCGCGCGCTGTGGACCTGCCGTACCAGCCGTTGTTGCGCGCGCTGGCTGAATTCGAAGGTCTTCCACATCGCGTGCAAAAGGTTGCGGAAGTCGAGGGCGTGAGCTTCTACGACGATTCCAAAGGCACCAATGTGGGAGCGACAGTTGCGGCACTCAACGGGATGCGGCGCAAAGTCGTGTTGATCGCGGGCGGCGACGGCAAGGGGCAGGACTTCTCACCTCTGAAGTCCGCAGTGGCCAACAGTTCCCGTGCGGTCGTGCTGATCGGGCGCGATCGCGAGGAGATCGCGCGGGTACTCGCTGGAAGTGGGGTTCCGCTGCTGCGCGCGGCCGATATGGAGGAGGCCGTGCAGACGAGCTTCGAGCAGGCGCGCGAGGGAGATGCGGTGCTGCTGTCTCCGGCCTGCGCGAGCTTCGACATGTTCCGCAACTACGAGCACCGCGCACAAGTATTCGTGGACGCGGTGAAGCGTCTGGCGGTGCGTACGTGAACCTATCCGTCCTCATTGCGCCCCCAACGGCTGTCGCACGCGATTACGATGCGACGCTGGTGTGGATCTGCGTGCTGCTGATCGGACTCGGCCTGGTAATGGTGTACTCCGCGTCCGTCGCCATCGCCGAGGGAGGCCGGTTGGCAGGCCATCAGTCGACCTATTTTCTGGTTCGACACAGCGTCGCGCTTGCTGTCAGCGCACTGGCAGCGTCGTGCGTATTTCAGCTCCCTTTGCGCGTGTGGCAGCAAGCCGCTCCTTATCTGTTCCTGTTCGGTGCGGTACTTCTGGTTGTCGTTCTGGTTCCGGGCATCGGCCGTGAAGTCAATGGCAGCCGTCGCTGGCTCCCCATGTTGGTGATGAACCTGCAGCCGTCGGAACTCATGAAACTGTTCGCCGTCCTCTACGCGGCCGACTATACCGTGCGCAAGGCCGCATGGATGCACAGCATCAAAAGAGGCTTTCTGCCGATGTTCGCCGTGATGTTGTTCATCGGCGCGCTGTTGCTCCGTGAACCGGATTTCGGCGCCTTTGCTGTCATCGCTGCGGTAGCGATGGGCATTCTGTTTCTCGGCGGCATGAATTGGAAGCTGTTTGTTGGATTGTTCGTGCTCCTGGTGGTCGGCTTCGTGGTCATCATCGTGACGTCACCTTACCGCATGCAGCGCATTCTGGGCTTCATGGATCCTTGGGCCGACCCGTTCGGAAAAGGTTACCAACTGTCGCACGCCTTGATCGCCTTCGGACGAGGCGAGTGGCTTGGCGTCGGACTGGGCGCAAGTGTGGAAAAGCTGTTCTACCTGCCGGAGGCACACACCGATTTTCTGCTCGCTGTAATCGGCGAGGAACTAGGTTTCTTCGGCGTCACCGCGGTGGTGCTGTTGTTTGCCTGGCTGGTGCTGCGGGCGTTCTCCATCGGCGCGCAAGCCGCACGACTCGAGCGCTACTTCAACGCGCTGTCCGCCCAAGGCATCGGTATTTGGTTGGGTGTGCAGGCCACGATCAATATGGGTGTGAATATGGGACTGCTCCCCACCAAAGGGTTGACGCTGCCGTTTCTTAGCTTCGGTGGCAGCGGCCTGCTGGCCAATTGCTGCGCGCTGGCGCTGCTCTTGAGGATTGATTTCGAGAATCGGCAGTTGATGAAAGGGCGAGCGGTTTAGTTGATGTGACGAGTGACAAGTGACGAGTGACAAGCACAATCAAGAAAGTCGTAGTGACGCTCCGGACGTGAGTGCGTCACTTGTCACTTGTTACTTGTCACGATCCACATGAGAACGATTCTGGTAATGGCTGGTGGGACCGGCGGACACGTCTTTCCAGCCCTGGCAGTGGCAGCGGAAATGGCAACGGCTGGATGGAAAGTAGTGTGGCTCGGCGCGAAGAATGGGATGGAGGCGACACTGGTTCCAAAACACGGCTACACGATGGAGTGGATTCGCTTCTCCGGTCTGCGAGGGAAGGGCATCGTGCGCACAGTGCTGCTGCCGTTGAACCTGCTGGTTGCGTTCTGGCAGAGCGCTCGCGTGATCTTCCGCGTGCGTCCTGACGTAGTGCTGGGGATGGGTGGGTACGTATCTTTCCCGGGCGGGATGATGGCGGCCTTTCTGAATCGACCACTGGTAGTGCATGAGCAGAACTCGATCGCCGGACTCGCCAATCGCGCTCTGGCGCAGGTGGCTGAACAGCGACTCACTGGATTTCCCGGAGTGCTCAAACGATCTCAATGGTGCGGGAATCCCGTGCGGCCGGAGATTGCGGCGCTTGCTCCGCCGCAGGAGCGTTTCCGCGGGCGCATCGGGGTTTTGCACGTGCTGGTACTTGGCGGCAGCTTGGGAGCGCAAGCGCTAAACGAAACGGTGCCCCAGTCCTTGGCGCTGCTTCCGGGTGATCAACGGCCGCGTGTGATCCATCAGGCAGGTGTGAAACATCTCGAGCAATTGCGCGACAACTATAAGAACGCTGGAGTACAGGCCGAGACGGTCGCGTTCGTCGACGAAATGGCAGCGGCATACGCCAAGGCGGACCTTGTGATCTGCCGCTCTGGAGCTCTGACTGTTGCGGAGCTGGCGGCCGCGGGCATCGGCAGCGTATTGGTTCCATTTCCCTTTGCCGTGGACGACCACCAGACACACAACGCCCGCTTTCTTTGCGAGGCGGGCGCAGCAGTACTGGTACAGCAGCGCGAACTTTCATCGCGCAAGCTGGCCGACATGCTGCTGAGCTTCACTCGCGAAAAGTTGCTCGATATGGCGACTCGAGCGCGCGCCCTGGCGAAGCCGGACGCCGCGGCTACGGTCGCCAGAATTTGCATCAGGGCCGCAGGTTAGCGCACCGCAGGGAGAGTGCACCATGAAACCAAAGGAAGCGAAGCAAGCCAGGCGCGCCGGTGCGTTGCTCCGGTTGCGAGTTCGGTCGCCGGGCCCGGACGTGCCCGCGCCGCGTGTGGAGCGGGCTCAGGACCTGGGCGACCGCCGGCTACAGTTTCTGCTCGGCGTAACACCGCCGGTACGGTGATCGGATCGACTGAATGAAGCACAAGGTCAAGCGCGTCCACTTTGTCGGCATTGGCGGCTCCGGTATGAGCGGGATCGCCGAGGTGTTGCTCAACCTGGGTTATCAGGTGAGCGGCTCCGATTTGTCCGAGAACGCCGCGACCGAACGCTTGAAGGGGCTAGGCGCGCGCATCTTCCGCGGACACGACGCGACGCAGGTGCATGGAGCAGACGCGGTGGTCGTATCGACGGCAGTGAAGTCCGACAACCCGGAGGTGGGCGCTGCACGCGCCAAACGTATTCCAGTGGTGCCGCGCGCACTCATGCTGGCTGAGTTGATGCGGTTGCGCCAAGGTATTGCCGTGGCCGGGACGCACGGCAAGACCACCACCACCAGTCTGGTTGCAAGTGTGCTGGCCGAGGCCGGAATGGATCCGACCTTCGTAATCGGTGGGCGGCTCGAGGCGGCTGGGTCGCACGCCAAGCTGGGTACGGGAGAATTCATCGTGGTGGAGGCCGACGAGTCGGACGCTTCCTTCCTCAATCTCCAACCGGTCCTGGCTGTTGTAACCAACATCGATGCAGACCATATGGAGACATATGGCCACGATTTCGGGAGGTTGCGTCAGGCGTTCCTCGATTTTCTTCAGCGCCTGCCTTTCTACGGCATGGCCGTGCTGTGCGTCGACGACGCCAACGTGCGC
>Ga0207689_10001621_pt1 | contig 21315 bp, 18 predicted proteins | sample KBSMisM52_FD_184312 | JGI IMG/M metagenome (GOLD analysis project Ga0207689, IMG submission 184312) | Miscanthus rhizosphere microbial communities from Kellogg Biological Station, Michigan, USA - KBS Miscanthus M5-2 (SPAdes) (version 2) | ecosystem: Host-associated > Plants > Roots >... | reverse complement strand
AATGATTGCGTTTCTGCGGCTAGGCGTTTTCAGTTACTGGATGAATGCGTATTGGAGTTCTTCCATTGTTGCCGTAGGGGGAGCACTTGTTCTTGGAGCATGGCCTCGCATCAAACGGCATCAGCGTGTGAGGGATGCTATTTGGATGGCGGTGGGGCTAGCCATTCTTGCTAACAGCCGCCCTTACGAAGGACTTGTACTGGCCGCGCCAATCGGGACAGCGTTGCTGGCGTGGATGACAGGTCCGCTCAACCCTGGCCTAAGGATCACCGTCAAACGAATCATCTTGCCTCTCAGTATCGTATTGTTGGTAGCCGCGGTTGGTACTGGATATTTTTATTACCGAGTCACTGGAAGTCCTACGCGGATGATCTACCAGGTCGACTCCCAGACTTACAATCCCGTTCCCTACTTTTTGTGGCAAGGACCGCGGCCGGTGCCGGTATATCACCATCCCGTGATGCAAAAATTCTATGAGGATGACCTGGAACGATACTTTGAACATAGAACCATCGCGGGATTTCTGGCATACACTTTCAACCGTTCCTTTGTGCTGTGGAGTTTTTTTCTCCGCTCAGTCACCAGTATTCCTTTCATTGTCCTGCCCTGGGTTTGGCGCGACCGCCGCATGCGTCTCCTTTTGATCGCCAGCGGGATATTTTTTGTCGCCCTGATGATGGAGACCTGGGGATTACCTCATTACGCTGCGCCCGCCGCCGGTATTCTGTTTGTTATCTTGACGCAATCCTGCCGGCGGTTGTCACTGTGGCATTGGCGTAAATGGCGAGCCGGACGAATCCTGGTACAAGCCGTTCTCATAATTTTGCTGGGAGCCACCTGCGTGAGAATTATCGGCATCGCCGTGCATAAACCGAGCGAAGGAAAATGGCCTCGGGGGAATATAGACCGTGCAGCCATAGTCCATCATTTGGAAAACACACCGGGGAAACATCTCGTTCTCGTAAACTACTCCTCGGACCACAATGTAGACTCGGATTGGGTCTACAATGGCTCAAATATTGACGCATCGCCCATCGTTTGGGCTCGCGATATGGGAGAACAAGCCAACCGCGAATTACTCAGCTACTTTCATGACCGCGAAGTTTGGACAATCCTGGTCAATGACCTGCCCAATCCACCTCTGGTCCGTTATCCAGCAAAACCCTAACTATAAATTCAAGGCTCTCGCAGGGCGTAATTTGCCGGCCAACGTCACAATTGCAAACGCAGCCAACAACAACATGATTGGCTCAACGGGATGACGATAGGTGCCCGGATGTGTGATGTAATAAACCAGAGGAAACAGCAGAATAGGAGCCGCCAGCGGCGTGGCTTCCCATCCTTTCTTTCGTACGGCAAAAGCACAACCGAGCCAAGTCAGGAAACTCAACGGCAGCCAAACCCATAGGGTGGGATCACCCCAAAAGTGTACGAAGCGAATCAAGCACCCGTGCACAAAACGCTGCGGGTCATCCCGGATAAATTGCACTGCTGCGTCCCGCTTGGCTTCCATAAATCCAATCTCACCAAGCCGGTTAAATTCGTTTGTATCTGGCTCCCCGACGTGGTTTTCCTGCCAAAGTTCAAAACCAAAATTGTCACGCACGGGCAGAAAGCGATGGAATTCCACATAATTGCGAACCGTCCATGGAAGCACTGTCAGAAGACAAAAAACAATGGAAAGGACTATTTTCCCGGCACAAGACGCACTTCCCTGTCTCGCAAATAGCCATAACCAAAGTCCGATAAAAACAGAAAGTAGAGAAGGGTTCGCGAGCACCGCGACTCCGGCCGAGATTCCAAAACCCAACCAATAGTTGATCGGCGCATCCGGCTTCAACCGCAAGACCAACGACAACCCAACCATCAACAAAAGCGCAGAAAGACTACTCTCCCAGACCCGCAGGCTTACCACCGCCACATCCAGCCAACACGCCCAAGTCCAGGCAGCAAGTACACCGACAATCGATCCGAACATTTGCCTACCGACTTTGAGAATCAGCACAGTCGTCAAGGCTGCAAAAATCACATTGCAGAGTTCAATTATCCAGAGCGATGTATACGTATAAGGCCCGGTAAGTTTGAATATTCCGGCAAGCAACCAAGGATAAAGAGGTGGTTGCTGCGCGGTTGGAAGTAATGACGTATTGATCCAGGGGGAGCTGAATCCATATCCGGCAACCATGGCCCAAGCAATCCGGGCCTGCTCGTTGTATTTGTAAAAGCCCTGTGTCCCCTGTAAAGGCAATAATTGCCGGAAAACTGCAAGCCGCATGGCAATGGTCACGATGGAAACTGCCCAAGGAGAACCTGCAAAACGGGCTGCAGCCTCGGAGAAGGGCGAGCTTGCCATGGGTAGGCGATTTTATCAGCAACCTTTGCGGAGTCGGAGTCCGCTATTATGTCTCGGCGATGCCTCACGTCCACTTTGCCAACTGGCTTACTTTACGGCGGACACGCATTCACGCGTTTCTTTTGGCTGTGGGAGTGTGGACGGCATTTTTTGTAAACCTGCACACGCCTGGGCTTCGTGATCACGGTGGCCAAATCAAGGGCGCAGACTTTTTGCATTTCTACACACTGGGAATGCTGGCACGGGAAGGCCGCGGCGATCTGCTGTACAACATTTCTGCACAAACGGATTTACTACAGAAAATCGTCCCCGAGGCGCATCACTATGTATACCTGCCGCTCTATGGTCCTCAGGTTTCTTTGTTTTTTTATCCCTTGGCGCAACTGCCTTATACCTACGCACTGGCAATCTGGCTGTCACTTAATCTACTGATTTACTCAGGATGCTGCTATGCGGTGTGGAAACATTGCCTGAACCTGGCTCAACATGGATGGACCGTCTTGCTCGTGGCAATAGCCTTCCCGGGGATATCTCAATTGCTGACATGGGGACAGATCTCGGGATTAGCCCTGCTTTTTTTTACTCTGGCCTATTTAGCTCTACGAAAAAAACAGAACTTTCTAGCTGGCATAGCTATCGGATGTTTGATTTTCAAACCACAACTAGGATTAGCTGCGGCAGTGGTTTTCATTTTCACCAAACAATGGAAAGTGGTCGGTGGCGCAATCCTGTCAGCATTCATTCAACTTGCAATTGGATGGCTGCACTATGGCACCGCAGCCATGCGCGATTATCTCGAGGCCTTGATCAGTACCAGACAAATCATGGCGCTGCTCGAACCACGTCCGTATCAAACCCACTCCCTGCGAACCTTCTGGGCGATGATCATTCCCTGGCCGGGTGTTGCTCTCGTGCTTTATGCAGCCAGCGCTATCGTGATTCTGGTTTTGCTGGTTCGATGCTGGAAAAATGGGATTGAGCTAAATATAAAATTCGGTGTCTTGCTCGTGGCCACTGTTCTGGTCTCTCCTCATTTAACCGTCTACGACCTGATCATCCTCGCACCTTCATTCCTCCTGCTCGTGGATTGGACATTGGCGCATCCAGCGGAAAATCAAAGCTCTCATCTTCAGCTTTTGATTTACTCCTGCTTTATCCTGTTCCTCCTTGGCCCGGTTGTTCGCATTGTCCACACTCAGTTTTCAGTATTGGCAATGACCGCAATGGTAGTAATCGCATACCGTCTCTGCGGCCACTCGCTCAACGCCGCGAGTAATCAACCCATCCCTGCCTGACACTTTCCTTATTTCTCATTCTGCCGCTACACTACATACGCCATGAACAACCCAACTCAGCCCAATATCAAACTGGTGCAAACCGACGCCTATCGTGAGAGCTACTCCAACAGTGTGCAAGTGAGGGTCAGCGTCTGGGACTTTTTTCTTGTCTTCGGCACCATTGAGCAGCAGAGCGAAAACCAGGTGGAGATGCGTAACTTTCAGGGTATCTACCTCAGCCCACAGCAAGCCAAGGCGCTAGTCGCCATCCTACAGCAAAATGTGACCAGCTACGAGAACGCCTTCGGGGAAATCAAGCTCGATCCCCGCATGGCAACTCCCGGGCAAATCAACTGACCGTGCCGTCGTTAGGAAATAGGCGAAGTTTCATGGCTTCAGCGGCCCTTTTGGCTCTGATCCTTTTAGTTTTACTCACACTACACCTCCCGCTGCTGAAGCTTCCCTATTTCTGGGATGAAGCCGGTTATTACATTCCGGCGGCTCGCGACCTTTTTCTTACTGGTACACCGATACCAAAAACGACGATTTCCAACGCACACCCTCCGCTCGTGATGGCTTATCTGGCGCTGTGGTGGAAAGTTTTCGGATTCAGTCCAGTGGTCACGCGTACAGCGATGTTGCTGATGTCGTCTTTCGCGCTATTGGGGTTGTTTCGCTTGGCCCAGCGCGTCGCAAATACTCAAGTTGCGGTTGCTTCGATTCTCTGCACCGCGATTTACCCGGTTTTTTTCTCGCAAAGCTCGCTTGCTCATTTAGATCTGGCGGCGGCAGGCTTCACTTTTTGGGGACTGAAAGCTTATGTGGAGAAGCACCGCGCTTGGACTGCAGTTTGGTTTTCCGTAGCTGCTTTCACCAAGGAGACGGCCATCCTGGCACCAATCGCATTGGCAGCCTGGGAGATCATACTTTTATGTGGAGTTCGCCCCGTCAGTCCCGAGGGATCCAAAGAACAACATGACACGCGGGGCAAGCCCCGCCTCCACACAATAGGCGCCTTGGCTTTTCCCGTTCTTCCCTTGGCTTTATGGTACGGATACCACTATCTGAAGACTGGCTTCACCTTCGGCAATCCGGAATTCCTCCGCTACAACGTCGAAGCCACCATGCATCCCTTCCGCATAGTGCTGGCTCTGTTGATGCGCCTGTGGCAGACGCTCGGCTATATGAATCTGTTGTTGCTGACCTTAGCAGGAGTATTGGCGATGTGGAGGCCGCCCCTGCATGATCATCAGATCGAACGCCCAAGAATTGCGCTCGATGTGCAATTCGCTTTCTTAGCAGTCGTCGTCACTTATGTCACTGCCATGGCAGCGATCGGCGGTGCGGTGCTGACACGCTATATGCTCCCGGTCGTTCCGCTGGTAATCGTAGTTTTTGTTTCCACGTTATGGCGCAGGATTGCGCAGTGGCGATGGGTCATCGCCTTTGTTGTCTTGGGGTTTCTCGCCGGACTTTTCATCAACCCGCCCTATGCATTTGCGCTCGAAGATAATCTCGCCTATCGCGACTACATTCAGTTACACCAAGACGCTGAACATTTTCTGGAATCGCGTTATCCGAGAAGCAACGTACTCACGGCCTGGCCGGCAAGCGATGAGCTGATCCGGCCTTTTCTCGGCTATATCTCACGTCCTATACACATTCTTCGGATTGAAGATTTTCGACTTGAGCAGCTCATGGCAGCCGCTGATGCGCGGCCGGGGTATGATGTGGCGTTTGTCTTCTCCACAAAATACGAGCCTCCAAATCCGCTGTTGAAAGATTGGCCCGCCTGGAACCGCATCAAGATCCGCTTCTTTGACTATCACCAAGATGTGCCACCGGCTGTCGCGGCTCAGATTCTTGGCGGTGAAATCGTCTTCAGCGAAACACGCAAGGGGCAATGGGTGGCCGTCATCGAAATGCGGCAAATCATAGAAGCCCGCAAGATTGACTAGCTGCGCATCAAATGACAAGAATGTGTCTTCACAATCAGCCAGACCGCTTGGCCCGGTTGCAAATGAAGCGCATAACGGGCAGCCAAAGTAAGGTGCACTTCCATTTCGACTCCGCAATTCACTTTAGCAACGACAATTACATCACGCTGCATCAGCATGGTTATTTTGCCCGCCACAATATTTCGCGCGCTGAGTCCGGCTGGGCGCGAGGTGGCCAAAAGCACATCACCGGCCTGGATGCCGACGCGTAACGCCTCTCCCGGCCTGGCCTTAACCAGCGGCGTTTCCAATTCGACATCGCTGCCGGTGAGCTTGCAAGTCATGGTGCCGCGATCTTCATGCACTGCCGTGACTAAAGCGTCGAAAATGTTCTCAAACCCAGCCAGGCTGGCCACAGTCTCCATACGTGGAACCGTCATTACCTGATGGGGAGCACCATCCGCGACAACCTGCCCCTCCTCTAACAACAACACTCGTTCGCCTAATGCAAATACCTCGTCGCGGCTGTGAGTCACATAAAGAATAGGAACACGATGCGCTTCATTCCAGGCGCGCAAGTCTTCAATGATTTTCGACTTGGTGGAAAAATCCAGCGCCACCAGGGGCTCATCAAGTAGCAACGCAATTGGATCGGTCACGAGCGTTCTCGCCAGCGCAACTCGCTGCCGCTCGCCGCCGGAAATCTTCCGTGGCTTGCGCTTGCCGAGATGCGCGATACGAAACGACTCCATGATTGCTGAAGACAGTTCTTGCTGTTTTGCGGCGGTTAATTTCGTAAGCCCGTAGCAAACGTTCTGTTCAGCCGTTAAGTGTGGAAAGAGTGCAAGATCTTGGAACACATATCCGATGTTGCGGTTCTGTGTTGCCACGTCAAGCCGCGCATCGGAATCAAAAAGTGTTTTGCCGCCAACTACAATTCGACCGGATTCCGGAGTTGTCAGGCCCGCGATGCAATCGAGAAGAGTAGTTTTTCCGGCGCCTGATGCCCCGAACAAGATGGTGATTCCGTGTTCAGCCGTAAAACTGGCTTCGAGTTTGAAGGACTGTTTGTCGGAACCAAACTGCTTAGAAATTCGCAGTTCGAGATTCGCAGCTTCCTTCGCAACTGATGCCGGATTTGCTTCCGATCGCGCTATTTCCATGGCCAAATCGTCCACGCTTTCCGGTTCACGGCGTATACCAGTGAAAGCAACAAAAACGACAACACCAGAAGCGCCGCAGCTGTTTGGTTCGCGGTGGCAAAATCAAAAGCCTGCACCCGATCATAGATCGCAATGGAAACCGTGCGCGTAACGCCAGGAATATTTCCTCCCACCATGAGAACCACTCCAAACTCTCCCATAGTGTGGGCAAAGCTCAATGCCACTCCTGTCACCAATCCGGGAACGGAGAGCGGTAGAATCACCCGGAAAAATGTTTTGATCTTCGAAACACCCAGCGTGGAAGAAGCCGCAATCAATCGTGAGTCAACACTTGCAAATGCTGCTGCAAAAGGCTGCACCGCAAAAGGCAGACTGTACAGGATTGAACCAATCACCAATCCTTCGAAGGTGAAAGCCAGTGTGTGACCGGTGAGTGATTGCCACCATCGCCCCAGTGGACTGCGCGATCCAATCGCGATCAAGACATAAAGCCCCAAGACCGTAGGAGGCAGCACAATCGGCAGGGCCACCACCGCTTCCACTAGAAACTTCCATCGCCAGCGGGAATAGGCGATCCAATAGGCGATCGGCAGGCCAACCACTACCAGGGTTGCTGCAACCAATACAGCCAGGCGAGTTGTCAGCCAGAAAGCTTGCCAGTCCATTAGCGTTTACCGCGCACGATTGAGGAGAAGGTAAATTTTTGTAAACCTATGTGCAAACATGCCAGAATCCGTGCCTGAAAATGTACCATTGAAACAAGCAGATAGACGCAGTGTGCGGTTGCAAAACGAGGGATCCCCACCTCCGAGCCCCAGCGAAGCTTTTCTCCTCCGTGTGGGTTTTTACTAGTGACAAAAGGGATTTTGTAGTTGAATTTAGAGTGCAGAAATCGAGGCTCTTGTGAACGTAATAAAGCGGCATTGGCTAATCATTGGGCTGGTCGTGGTGGCGATCGGAATCCTGGCAGCCTTCAAGCTGAAGGGCGGAGAAAAGACTGAGTACTACACGACGCCCGCCGATCATGGCGATATCCACGAATTGGTAGAAGCTACTGGAACCATCAATGCAGTGACAACTGTGCAGGTCGGCTCGCAAGTGTCGGGCACCATTGCGCAGCTTTTTGTCGACTTCAACTCGCGGGTGAAAAAGGGGCAGGTAGTCGCGCAGATTGATCCCGCGTTGTTCCAGGCGAATTTGTTGCAGGCGCAGGCCGATGCGGCCAATGCCAAAGCCAATCTGATCGCGGCGCAAGCGAATTTGGAAAAAGCCAAAGCGACCGCGCTGCAATCGCGGACCGACTATGACCGCACAGTAAAACTGGCCAAAGAAGGAGTGCTGAGCCAGCAGCAACTCGACTTGTCAAAAGCCACCGCGGACACCAATGACGCGGCAGTATCCGCTGCTCAGGCGCAGGTTACTCAGGCTGCAGCCCAGGTTCAACAGAAAGATGCTGCGGTAAAAGTCGCACAAACCAATTTGAATTACACGACGATTAACGCGCCAATTGACGGCACGGTGATCGCGCGCAGCGTCGATGTCGGTCAAACTGTCGCCGCTTCGTTGCAGGCTCCTACCCTATTCACCATCGCGCAGGATCTCACGAAAATGCAGGTGTACGCTGCGACCGACGAATCTGACGTAGGCATGATCAAGCCCGGCCAGGTTGTCAGTTTCAAAGTCGACGCGTTTCCGAAAGACACGTTCACCGGCAAAGTGTCGCAGGTCCGCATGAACGCCACCACGGTGCAGAATGTCGTTACTTACAACACCATCATCGATTTCGACAATCCAGAGTTGAAGTTGTTCCCGGGAATGACCGCCTACATCAGCATTCCTGTCGCGAATGCACAGAATGTCATGCGGGTTCCAAATGGAGCTCTGCGCTACAAACCAGACATGACGGCGGACCAGATTCGCGCGCTGTATAAGCAATATGGCTTGGTCTCTGGAGATCAGCAGGGACAGCAAGGACAGCCAGGGCAACAGGCAAACGTCGGTGAAAACGGTGGTGGACGCCGTCGTGGTCAAGGTGGTCAAGGCAGCGTTACAGGAGAGGGCAATTCCGCCACTCCGGCTCCGCAGAGAGCGCCCCGCATGGATGTCTCAGTAGTGTGGAAGCTCCGTCCGGATAAGAGTCTCGAACCTGTGCGCATTCGCACCGGAATCACGGACCACACTACAACCGAAGTCGCGCAAGTGTTGAGAGGCAATCTGAATCCAGGAGACCAGTTGGTGACCGGCGCTACCTCGACTGGTTCAGGCGCGGGTTCGCGTCCACCGGGACTAGGTGGACCGGGCGCAGGCCGTCGTTAGGATTGAACATGGCGACACTCCCAACCGTGGTCGAGCCGATACAAGCCGCAAAAGGTGGCGAGGTCATTCGTGTCGAGGATATCCACAAGTATTACGATCTGGGTGAAACTCGCGTGCATGCCTTGCGCGGAGTCAGCGTCACCATCGAGCGCGGTGAGTTCGTAGCCGTCATGGGCGCTAGCGGCGGCGGCAAGTCCACGTTCATGAACATTCTCGGCTGCCTCGACAAACCAACCTCAGGCCGCTACGTGCTGGAGGGCACCGAAGTTTCACAGCTCAGCAAGAAGGAACTTGCCGCTGTGCGAAACCGAAAAATCGGATTCGTATTCCAGGGATTCAATTTGCTCTCGCGCACAACCGCGCTGGAGAATGTGGAGCTCCCGACTCTCTACGCACAAATCAGCAAAGAACAAGGAACCAAGCGAGCGATGGACGCGCTGAATCTGGTGGGACTCGGAGACCGGACGCTGCACTTCCCTTCTCAGTTGTCCGGCGGACAGCAGCAACGTGTCGCCATTGCGCGAGGATTGGTGAATCGACCCGCCATTCTGCTCGCGGATGAGCCGACGGGGAATTTGGACAGCCGAACCTCGGTCGAGATCCTGGATATTTTCCAGAAGCTAAATAACGAAGGATTGACCATCGTGCTGGTCACCCATGAGCCCGACATCGCCGAGTTCGCCAAGCGCAGTCTGCATTTCCGCGATGGCAAAATTCGCAAGGATGAGCCGCTGCACAATCGCCCGGTTGCGTCCGAGGTACTAAAAAATATGCCGGCATCGGAGGACTAGGAATTCCCGATTTGGCATTGAATGAGTTTGTAATGTTCACATATCACACAACCCGGCCAAGCATCCCGGTTACGATAACAAGCCGTGGAGGCGTGTTTATGGACATTCCAGAAACATCGCTTCAATTCTGGCACGGTTGCTGAAGCTGGGAAAAATCACAGCCATGCCATCCAGGGCGGCATAGGAGAACCATGGATATACTCGCCATCATCCGAATCGCGATGCGAGCGCTGGCGCGCAACAAGATGCGTTCCAGCCTCACCATGCTTGGCATCATCATCGGAGTCGGCGCAGTCATCGCCATGGTCAGCGTGGGTCAGGGCGCGCAGGAGCAAGCGCAGCAGCAGATCGCAGCCATGGGTTCGAACATGTTGTTCGTTCAGTCGGGCACGGTCACGCGCGGCGGTATGCGAATGGGTTCGGGCGCCACCAAGACCCTGATTTATGAAGACATGCAGGCCATTTTGCGTGAGTGTCCATCGGTAAAAGCTGCCGCCCCGGGCAGCAATGCATCTGCACAGGTAGTATTCGGCAACGATAACTGGGCCACCAATATCAACGGAACCGAACCGCAGTATTTTGATATTCGCACCTGGCCATTCGCCGAAGGCGGAACGTTTAATCAGGACGATGTGAACCTTTCCGCCAATGTTGCGGTCATCGGGGAAACCGTTCGAAAGAATCTTTTCGGTCCCACCGATCCAATCGGCGAGACCATCCGCATCAACAATCTCCCTTTTAAAATTGTGGGATTGTTGCAACCAAAAGGAACGACGGCCGCAACGGGACAAGATCAAGACGATATTATTTTCGTCCCGATCACGACATTACAGAAGAAGATCACGGGTCAGCCGTGGTTGCGCTGGATCGTGGTTTCCGCAGTCTCGCAGCCAGCCAGTTATACCGCACAGCAGCAGATTACTTCCCTACTCCGCGACCGGCACCGCATTCGCTCGGCGCAGGATGACGATTTTTTCGTTCGCAATTTGGCCGACGTGGCCGACCTCGCCGACCAGAACGCACGCCTCTTCACGATTCTCGTTGCCTCCATCGCCAGCATCTCGCTATTGGTGGGTGGCATCGGTGTCATGAACATCATGCTGGTTTCGGTCACAGAACGGACGCGAGAAATCGGCATCCGCATGGCAATTGGCGCAACTGAAACCGATGTCCAGCAGCAATTCCTCATTGAAGCCGTCGTGCTAAGCCTGCTGGGTGGCGGAATCGGAATCATTGTCGGCATCGGCTCTTCTTTCTTGATCACCAACACGCTGGGCTGGTCGGTTCTGGTATCTCCCCTAGCCATTGTGGCCGCGGTGATTTTCTCCATGGCGGTGGGAATCTTCTTCGGCTTCTATCCTGCACAAAAAGCGGCACAGCTCGATCCGATCGAAGCACTCAGATACGAATAGCTACATTTCGTAGACTGCACGTCCTAGGCTCACGGTTCAATCGATTCAAACTCCGGGGCTGGTATTTCAGATCTCAACTTCCGGTTCTCAACCATTTCATCCTTCACTGTGTGATAATCCCTATTTCCCAGCAAAAGGAGAAAAAAACACTATGGGCTTTGATGTTTCCGGAAAGCGCGTGGCCATTCTGGGCGCAGGCAAGATGGGAGGCATCCTGTTGAAAGCCATGCTGGAGAAGCGGTTGCTATCTCCCAAAGCCACTGTTGCCACAGTTCAGCATGAAGAGCGGGCCAAAGCCATGAGCAAACAGTGGCACGTTCCCGTCGGAACCGACAACAAAGCGGCTGTGCGTGGTGCTGACATAGTTTTTCTCTGCGTAAAACCCCAAGTGGTCGATGACGTAATTCAACAGATTCGCCCCAACATCTCCAAGAAGCAGTTGATCATTTCCGTGGCCGCGTCGGTCCGCACCGGAGAAATAGAAAAGGCATTTGGCATAGATGTCCCGGTTATACGCGCCATGCCCAATACTCCCTGCGCACAGGGCGTCGGCATGACGGCCCTATGCAAGGGTGCATTCGTCACCCCCAGGCATATGGAGACCGCGGCCGCCCTTTTCGGGTCGGTTGGCAGGACTGTCGCCGTGGACGAAAAGCACATGGATGCAGTCACCGCCCTATCGGCGAGCGGTCCTGCCTACATCTATATCATTCTCGAATCACTGGCCGAGGCGGGAGTAAAAGTAGGATTGCCGCGGGATGTAGCCACACTGCTGGCGGCACAAACTGTTCTAGGGGCATCCACGGTAGTACTCGAAACCGGCGATCACCCCGCATTGCTGAAAGACGCCGTTACAACGCCGGCCGGCTGCACCATTGACGGTATCCTTGAACTGGAAGAAGGAAAACTGCGAGTGACCCTGATCAAAGCGGTTGTCAAAGCAACGCAAAGAGCTAAAGAACTGGCGAACGGCTAGGGCAGCTTAAAGTCCACCGTGACCTGCGTCTGAAAGTTTAGGGCCTCGCCTCTGGGTGCATACGGTTTGAAGCGCCACTGCCGGACAGCCTCAACGGCTGCCATGACCAGTTGAGGGTCGCCGCTCAAGGCACGCAGCTCTTGCACCGTGCCTTTTTCGTTGACATCTAGTTGCAAAATGACAGGCCCTTGAATATGCGCCAGCCGCGCCGGATCCGGATATTGTGGCTCAACTCGCTCGATCAAAAGTAACTCCGCCGCATTCGGTGGAACCTGCACGGCTATGGAATTTGCGCGTGCAGGAGCTGGTTTGACCTGAAAAACCAGTTTCCCATTTTCATAAACCACTAGACCGCCTGGAGTTTGTGTCGAAGCTTTGGCAGTTGTCACCGATGCTGGGGTCGGATTGCTGATGGCGTTGGCAACTGGCGTGGGCGGCGGAGAAGTTTGGTTTGTTGGGACAGCAGGTTTTGCAGAAACTGTATCCACTCGTGGAGTTTCCTGCTCAACGACTTTCCCCAGACCGCGATGCCCTAACATCCACCCTAAAAGCAGTGCCAAAGCCACGATCAAAATGGTGAGTACTGTCGTCCAAGGGTCTTTGTGGGAGGGTGAAGCCATCTCATTCGCTGCCAACGGTTCTGCCGAAGATGTTGCCTCTTCTTCTTCTTTTTCTTTCTCCACCGGGCACATGATCGTGTCCACGATGCGCTGGGAAAAAGTGATCAAAGTTTGGACATCGCCATCGGTGAAAACATGGGCGTGCGGCGAAAACGCCTCTAAAACACCGGCAACCTCACTGTTCTGCAACAACGGAACCACGACTACGGAGCGCACACCGAGGCGGCGGCAAGCAGCGGCATCGACGCGAGTATCCACTTCTGTATCATCGCAACGCTGAACTTCGTAGGATTGAATGCACGCGCCCGAAAGCCCAGTATCGGCAGACAGCTGCGAACCCAGACCAGGCGCATGTTTTCCCGAGGTGGCGCGGCAAACAAACTCGCCGTCCCGCATGAGGGCAATCGCTGCCCCAGCGGCGTTAGTTGTAGAGCATGCCTGAGAGACAACTTCATGCAGCAAGAGATCCAACGCCAAATCTTCTGAACTTGATCCAGCGCCATGCTGCCCCAAAAGCCTGGTAAGTTCGGTAACCGAGAGTTGCGAATCGTTCGAATCGGAATGTGTCTGCCCATGCGGATTTCGCGGCGGCGTTGGATCTGGCAACGTGGGCAAATGGGCCATGCGCGAATGCACACACTGTGAAACGCTGGCTGGTAAACCGAAAACTCAACTGCCTGAAGCGGAGTTTCACCTGAAAGTGGAGGGTTGTCAACATGAAATCTTGCACTTAAGGTCAGGTCGCGGTGAAGTGACCTGCATGCATCGAAACTACGCCGCAAACATCGCTAACTTGGATTATGATTGCTTCCTGCATTTCACAGGCAGCCCCAAACTATTTCGAGGACAAACTTTCTGCAAACAACTCACGCCCCTTCTGAGCTGTCACAGAGCGATCGTTGGCACGCTGTCACCGCGAGTTTTCTGGGCTGGACCCTCGACGCCTTTGATTTCTTCGTCTTGGTATTCATGCTGGACGTTCTTGCCGCACATTTTCAAGTGCCAAAAAGTAAGATCGTCTTTACCACTGTAGCCACTCTTGCTCTACGTCCGGTTGGAGCGTTGATTTTCGGGCTTCTCGCTGACCGCTATGGCCGTCGCGGTCCTCTGATGCTCAACGTGGTTTTCTTTTCCGTGGTTGAACTGCTCTGCGGCTTTGCCCCAAATTACACGACTTTCCTCATCCTGCGTGCGATCTACGGAATTGGCATGGGCGGCGAATGGGGTGTGGGCGCTTCCCTGGCCATGGAAAGTGTCCCGCAAAGATGGCGAGGTATCTTTTCCGGAATACTGCAGAGCGGATACTCCATTGGCTATCTCTTGGCCGCCGTAGCGGCCCGTTTTGTATTGCCCATGTGGGGATGGCGCGCCATGTTCTGGGTTGGTGGCATCCCTGCATTGCTGGCGTTCTATATTCGCCTGCGTGTCAAAGAATCAAAGGCTTGGGAACACCATCGTGTTCCAACGTTTGGGGCAGTTGTGCGCACAGCTGCCGAACACTGGAAAATATTCAGCTATTTAGTCCTGATGATGACCCTCATGATGTTCCTCTCTCATGGGACGCAGGATTTGTACCCTGACTTTCTAAAGACAGCCCACGGGTTCAGCCCGGCTGGCGTTTCCTACACCGCGATCATCTACAACCTCGGTGCCGTGACAGGAGCGATCCTGTTCGGCTATTTCTCCGAACGTCTCGGACGACGCCGAACTATGATCAGTGCGCTCACACTTTCTCTTGTCATGATTCCCATGTGGGCGTTCGGCATCTCTCCGCTGATGTTGGTTGTCGGAGCCTTTCTGATGCAGGTGGGAGTTCAGGGAGCATGGGGAATTATCCCAGCACATCTCAATGAATTATCGCCTCACGCAGTTCGAGGCCTGATGCCGGGCCTTGCCTACCAGCTGGGCATTCTGTTCGCTGCGCCGACAAACATCATCGAATTCGCGTTGCGCGACAAGTTTGGATATGCCTGGGCCCTCGCCGCATTTGAAATCGTCACCATTGTTTTAGGAGCGGTGATATTGGCCTTGGGCCCTGAAGATAAAGGCAGGGATTTTGTTCCAGGGTAGATGGTGGAACCTCAATTTCGCTTGTGAAGTTAGTTCTTTGCACAGGTTCGTATATGGGCAACGCTTCCGCTTTCCCGACGGCAAACAAAGATGGTGGGCGAGCGCCGATAAGGCGCAACTACAACCGTCCTGGACAATCTTGCAACAGTTGCGCGCACCCCATAGGCGCCTGAAAGCGAATTGATTTCTTTTGCGCTGGGGCTAACTCTGCCCTGATACGAATCTCAAAGCATGCGCCGGTTCACAATTCATATTACTGAAAACTTCGTGCCGATTGCCTGTTGCATACTTAGTGATACTTCCCGTTGCCTCAATGGCAGGTTAAAGTAGAGGTTTATATCAACTGAGCAAGCACAAGATTCATGAGCAAACTTCGAGCGTTAGTCACCGGCGGTGCTGGATTTTTGGGGTCTCATTTATGCGACGCGCTTTTAGGAGAAGGCTATACCGTTGTCGCAGCTGATAACTTCATCACAGGACGCCGTTCCAATCTCGACCACCTGCGTAACGACAACCGCTTTGAACTTCTGGAAACCGATATCAGCGAACCGTTTGACTGCGGCAAAGTCGACTACGTATTCCACTTCGCCAGCCCCGCCAGCCCGACCGATTACAGTGAACACGGCGTAGAAACTCTCAAAGTGGGCTCCATGGGAACATTCCATGCGCTGGATGTAGCCCGTAAATATGGAGCGAAGTATCTGGTTTCATCTACCTCGGAATGCTACGGCGACCCTCTTGAGCATCCTCAGAAAGAAACCTATTGGGGACACGTAAATCCCATCGGCCCACGCTCGGTCTATGACGAAGCAAAAAGGTTTACTGAAGCCGTGACCATGGCTTACCACCGCTACTACAAGGTAGACACACGGATTGCGCGTATCTTCAACACCTATGGTCCGCGCATACAGCTGAACGATGGCCGCGTCATTCCCAACTTTATGGCACAAGCTTTGCGCGGGGAAGATCTGACGGTCTACGGCGACGGGGGCCAGACGCGCAGTTTCTGCTACGTGACTGACGAAATCGACGGTTTCATACGGCTTTCAAAATCGGCAGAGCATCTTCCAGTGAATATCGGCAACCCCGACGAATTTACCATTCTCGAATGTGCCAAGCATGTAATCGCGGTCACTGGTTCAAAGAGTCGCATCCGAAATGAAGCGCTTCCACCGGATGACCCCAAACAGCGGCGCCCCGACATCAGCAAAGCGAAAATGTTATTGGGCTGGGAGCCGAAAATTGGCTTGCGGGAAGGGTTACAGCTCTCTTTGGACTACTTCCGTAAGGCGTTAGAAAAAGAAGATGGCGCAGCTTGCTCGTAGCAGCTATTCGCGTTCGATCTGTTCGATAGGTTCAACCGTAATCTGCGATTGTGCTGCCTGTGCTTCAAGAAGCTTTTTCACCTGTGCTTTATCGTCGGGCCCATTCAGCACAAATTCCACTCCCATGCCGTAGCCCATGTGTGCGCTGCGTACTTTCCCCTTGAGGCGTGTCTTAATGTTTTCAGTCCGCACGATAATGTCAATCGGTGTTCCTGGAGGAAACGGCGAGATGACTTCCACATAGCAGCCGCCGGGGCTGATATCAATCAGGTTGCAGTGCTGCGGGACCTTGCTTCCGAGAGCATAGACTTCAGCACCCATGCGGCAGGATAAACGTGACTGCCCACGGCGGTTTCCAGCCGGATCCAACCCCGCGCCTACGAGTGAAAAAAGAGGGCCTCGTACTTGTTCACTGGCTGCGGCCGGAACCGCTCCGGCATCGGTCTGGCGATGCAGATTGCCTTTCAACCAGCTGTCGAGCAATTGTCGCGATGACTGTGGCACCTTGGCAAAGCTGAGTCCGATGCGTCCGGTAAAATCTGTCCAAACTACTTCTCCCGAAAGCCGCACGGTTGAAGATCCATGATTAGGTAATTTGAACTCGAAATAAACCTTGGCGCTGGGTGCGAGAGCTCTCTCAGCACGAATAGCTAAACCTTCTTGGCTCAGATCCACCAGGTTCGCTGGCACATTTTCAGAAGTGCCATAGGCGATGGAAACTGCGCCATATAGCGGAACACGTGGTTTGCGACGCCGCTCGTTCGGTAAAAGCGAGCGGGCTGCTCGCAGGCTATTGCTCACCCGATCAGCGGAAAGCGGCTTGTACAGAACAAAGCTGACGCCCTCCGCAATAATCTCACGGACGTTGTTGGTAGTATCGGCAATGGCCATCACCAAACTGTTTTTGTTGGTAGCGGAAGACTTCGCCGCGGCAACCACCTGCCGCGCAGCGGCTTCGTTTGCGCAGTCCACCAGGAGAGCGTCAAACCGGTCAGTCTTGAAACGGCTGATTGCCTGTTGCGGATCGCCGCAGTGCTCTGAGCGGATGCCCATCTCCCGCAGAATGCGGCTGAGCACCTGTACTGCCTTTGCGTCCGCGCACACCACCAGTGATGTGAGCGCCATATTAGAGGGCATCGTAGGCTCCCGCACGTCACACGGGCAAGTTACTCCGGTCATGGAAATTCCTTACACACCGGAGTGACTTTCGTCATCTGGAATCGTCTTGTAGAAACCGATATCTTCCGAGTGTAACCAGCAGTGGTTACCCCGTGGCGCTTTGTTTGAGACGCTCCCCGGTTCCCTCAGAAATTCTAATTCTAGGACTCGTTAATGCAGTCACGAACAGGCAATCGGATGATGGCAATCGCACCCGTCATTGCAGTCATTGGACTATCTATCGTGCCTGCGGGCCTTGGGCAGAACAGCGCGGACCGAAACCTGATTGGGATTGGTGCAACAATTTTTTCTCTGGCGGCAATCCTCTTCGCCCTGGGCATATATCTCAAAGCGAGTGTATTGCAGTCCAGCTCCGGACCGGAACCGGCAATTCCCGCCCGCCCGATCCGGGGAGGGTGCGATCGTTGTCATATGGAAATGCCTGTAATTCAGTGCAAGGTCCACCAACAACATCTCTGCGGTACCTGCCTGAGTGAGCACTACGATTTCCGGACCTGTGTATATGCTCCCAGCAGTCGCAAAATAGCGCCAAAGTCTATGGCCGCGCGAGCAAGATGATTCGAACCTTGAAATAACCCTTATTAAACCTCAATTCAGGCACCAAAATTACTTAAGTTACACGTACCAAATTACATTACCGAAGTCCTGTATCTCCCGAATACCTTGGTGTTTTGACGCTGCTTCCAACCCTCCCTACGATGATTCCGTGGGTGGAAAGAACTAACCGCGACTTCCCCAGCCGCAACCGAGTTACTCCCAGAATGGTCAAAAGTGGCGGTTTCGCCTCGAGGATTGAGTGACTATGGCAGTGCGCAAAGAGTGCGGATTTTCAATGATCGAAATGATGATCGTGGTCGCGATCATCATGGTTGTTTTGGGAGTCACCTTCCTTCAAATCGGCCCGATGTTAAGAGAGTCCAGCGCACAAGCTGCGCTACAGACGACATTAGGGATCATGCGTCGCGCCCATGAAACGGCGGTTGATCAGCGTCAGATTTTGCGCGTGACTTTCACTCAGCCGCGGACAATTCAGGTTGATCAGATCGGGTTTGACGTGAATGGAAATAAACAAACGGTCGCATTCCTGTCCAAGATTGATCTGCCAAAGGACATGCAGTTCATCGTCGTTGTGGGCATGCCCACTAGCGCTGCGACGGTCCCAGAGGGATTTGGCACTGGAAGCGTGCCAATCGATTTCGACCAGGACTTTGGTGGTTCGGTCAACACGGTTTACTTCCAGCGTGACGGGCGCGCCTTAGACAGCAGCAATCGGATTAATAACGGAGTCGTTTATATGTGCCGGCCTGCCGACCTAATTTCCTGCAAGGCTGTTTCTCTCATGGGTGCAACCGGGAGAGCGAAGGGTTGGCGGCTGACACAGACCCCTCTAGGTGCAAGGTGGGCTCAATGAAAACCAGTTTTCGCAGAATTTCGAAAAGCAGTAAAGCTACGAAATGCGAGGGCTTCACCCTGATTGAAGTCATGATCGCAGCTGTAATCATGGTAGTCGGCTTGCTTGCCCTGATGGCACTGTTTGCCAAAGCACTAAGTGCTGTTCAGTTCGCACAGGATGACCAGATCGCCAAACAGAAATCCCGCGAAACTTTGGAGTCCATTTACGCGGCCCGCAACGATGGGATGATCACATTTAATGACATCCAAAACGTACCCAACGGCATTTTCAAAAGTGGTTTCAACCCCATGTATCTTCCAGGAGGGAACGGGATTCCTGGAACCACTTCTGACACCAATATCTTGGATCGCGTGATTCTTCCTGGCAAAGACGGAATCGTGCAGACCCCCCCCAATTCTCCAGCTCCTGCGGGAGATGATGTCCTGGTTCCATTGAGCAACTTCCGACGCCAGATTGATATCGCGCCGGTGACGGACCAAAACAATAACGCCAATCCCTTCCTGGCGAAAATAACGGTGACGATTCGGGTCAATTCCGGAAGCATGTATCAGCGCGATTATCAGACGACAGGTTATGTAGCCGCGACTCAATCAACGACCCCATAACAGGCAATCATATGAGCATTCGACATAGACAACTTGGATTTTCTCTGTTGGAGTTACTGATCGCCATGGCACTGACCGGGATCGTTATGGCGGCCGCAGTGACCGTGTACAAGAATTCTGTTCAGGTCTCTAACACAGTGGGAACGCGCACAGAATTACAGTCTGAAATGCGTTCTGCATTGAACCAGATTGCGCGAGACTTGAACCAGGCGGGCACTGGAATCCCGTTGACGGGACTACCGATTCCCAGCACAACAACCGGCGGTGTAAATCCATTGTACGGATGTGATTCTACCCGGTGTTATCTCACAGCAGGTACATTCACTACCGGCAACCTGAACAGGATCACGCCAGGCGATAAAGCTGGCATTACAACCTCAGAGGCCACGGACGCGATTGTGATCACCTACATCGATCCCATCGCTCCAGCCGCGGGTGCGGATTCGGTCCTGTCCTCAGCCACAGGGCTGGATTGGAGCTTATATACCACGCAAAACATTAGCGACGACGGCTCTACCCTCACCATGCCTGTAGGGACAACGCCCGTTTTGAATGATCCGACCAAAGGCCTCATGGTTGGTGACCTGCTCCTGATGCAAAACTTTTGGGGCACAGCCATATCCGAGGTTACCGCCTTTGACGCGAATGCCAGGACGATAACATTCGGTGCCAATGATCCGTTGTTGCTCAATCAACCGAACAATACGCCAGTGACAGCGACCCTGGCCAAGCTTAGGGACAATCCATTCGTGCCTAACCAGCCCCACTACAAGGCAACCAGCGTTGCGCGAATCATTATGGTCTCTTACTTCATTTGGCAGGATCCTACGGACGGTCATCTGATGTTGATGCGCCAGGTGAACGGACGTGCAGCGCGGCCGGTCGCAGAGTACATCGAAGATCTCCAAATCACTTACGACATGTTGGACGATAGCAAAACCCCTCCTCAGTTGATACCAAACGTCGCAGATGCTGTCGTGAACGGTACGGTCAGACCCGATCTGATCCGAAAGATCAATTTAAGAATTACAGCCCGCTCCCCGAACAAGAACGCTCAGGGACTCTACGATCGCATGAGCATCGCGACTTCGGTGGGCCCACGCAATCTGAGCTTCCATGACACGTTCGCTAACTGAGGTCAACCCATGATACAGAGCAGGTTTCAGACATTTATAAAAAAATCGGAAAAAGGCGTGGCGTTAATCGCGGCGCTCCTCTTGTTGGTTTTGATGTCGGCCCTAGCCGTTGCCCTGTTGTACAAGGTGAACTACGAGCAGCGGCTGCAAGTTACCGACTCCAGCAACAACGTCGCGTTTTACGGGGCCGAGGCTGGAATGGAAAAGATGATGTCCGATTTGACCGCCCTTTATCGACTTCAGGCGGCGCCCAGTTGCTCGGATGTGAATAACTTAACCTTGACGCCGCCATCGCAGAACGACGTAGGCGTCACATATCCTCAACCGACTGGATACCAAATTACTCTGGCCGACGGGACCAACCTGCAAAACTGTCTTTTTCCGCCCTCAAGCCCTCGTGTGATTTCTCAGGGCCCGAACGCTGGCATTCAGGCACAAATTGCTCCGTTGAGAATGGTGGTTACGGCGATCCGCCCAACGGGCGAAACCGTCAGCATGATTCGTCAAATCGAAGTCGCACGCATTCCGATTTTCCAGTTTGGTGTGTTTTCTGACAGTGACCTTAGCTACTTCCCTGGCCCGACCTTCGATTTCAAGGGCCGCGTGCATACCAATGGCAATCTTTTCATGGCAGAAGGTGGTGGACAGGTATTGCGGTTCCACAACGTTATTCGCGCGGCCAAAGATGTAGTCCGCGACCAACTGGCCAACGGCCAGGACACCAAAACGCAGGGCCGAACT
>Ga0207689_10001617_pt1 | contig 21344 bp, 17 predicted proteins | sample KBSMisM52_FD_184312 | JGI IMG/M metagenome (GOLD analysis project Ga0207689, IMG submission 184312) | Miscanthus rhizosphere microbial communities from Kellogg Biological Station, Michigan, USA - KBS Miscanthus M5-2 (SPAdes) (version 2) | ecosystem: Host-associated > Plants > Roots >... | reverse complement strand
CTCAGGATCAGCGCGGTCATAATGAAGAACGCGGTGGAGTTGGTTGGAGTTTCACTTTGCAGGTCTAGAGATCAACCGCAGACTAAGTCGGTCTCTGATTCTAATTTTCCTTGGGACTTAGTTTGATTTCGTGGATCGCTTTTCTCGGAGCGTAACAGGCGATCCACCAAATCATACGAACTAACACGAATAAGAAACTGAACGTAATCCGAGTTTTGACACCGTCGCTGCCGTTGGTGGGATTCGGTGTGACTATCGAATCTTGTAAGCGCGGCCTTTCCAAACGACGATCACTTCACCGCCGAGTTGGTCGGCAATTGTCTTAATACCTGGTTCATCGGCAACGAGCGCCCGGTATTGTTCCGAGCCACGGGCGACATTCGTTGTAGCTTGCGAGTTATAGGCAACGTCGATCCAAACAGATCCTTCCTTCCGAAAACGTCTACCCGCAACTGTTTTTGTATCCGGTTTGTTCTTGTCTTGAAGCTCCCGCTGTTTTGCCGCTTCGTCCTTGTCTTCACGCGATCGCTTTTTTGCCTCTTCATCACGACCCGCTTCAGCTTGAGCCCTACTCGCAGTCTCATTCTTAGCTTTCGCAGGTCCCCGTTCGACGGCGAATCCCCCCGTCATCGGTTCCGCAACTTTGGCAGGTGCCTTGGCTTCTTTTTCATTAGTCTTCGCGACCTCTACGCTTTCAGCAGGGGCCTGAATGGTCTTTCGAATCGGCTCGGTTTGCACAGTAGTAGGAGGAGGCTTTGGGGTGGCTGCCGCAACATCACCCCTACCCGCCACTCTTGCTGGTGTCTCAGCGATTGAGTCTGTGGCCGTCACGGGTTGATCGCTCTTGGCGTCTTTCGACCCTGATCGCGAATCATCAGCAGGAGCTGCGGGTTGTGCCTTAGCAGCCGCGCCACGCGTAGTCTCTCCCGATTTATTCTGAGCCACCTCTTGCGAAGGAGTGCGATTCGCCTGTTGCTCATTCGATGACTTATTAAAGGCTACGCTTCCCGGTTGCTCCTCCCTACGTTCTGCGACTGGCGCAGTTGAGCTCGATATCGCAAACCTCTCACTCTGCGATTGACGAAAAACCAGAAACCCAATTGAGGCGACAATGATCAATCCCATTGCCGGAACCGCGTAGCGCATCACCATCGGTGAAAACAACCTCGATAGAAATGCCATGATCCCGGAAGTCATGGGAACCGCGCTGGGAAGATTCTCCTCAACCACCATACCTGCCGCCAGACTCAACTGAGAAACCAGGGCTCGGCAACGCGAGCAATCGGCAAGATGTTCTGTGTAGCGCGCATGTGCAGCGGCAGGCAGTGCCTTCTCCGCATAGGCATTCAACTCGTCTGGATCCAGATGCGTCGCATCCGCTTCTTCGCCTTCAGGTCGGGAAGTATCTTTCAGCCGGCCAAGGTTCCGGAGCAGCAGATCCATTTCGTTTTCTGATTCTCGCTTCATTTCACTCAGAACATCGTCATCTTAAGAACGCACTTGGCATCAATCCTTGCGGTCAAACCTTCTCAATCGATTGCAGAACCCTTATGAAACTCCCTCTTTCGTGACCAAGGCTTCAATATCCGTGTCAAGATGTTGAGCAATTTCGACAAACGAACGTTCAGCTTCGATCTTTGTCCAGCCCCGTTCTTCAACCAAAATCTGGCTTACACGTTTCCGCAAATCGGTGTGTATCCGGGTTAGTCGGCGACTGGCAGTTGCTTCGTGGACGCCAAGCACCATGCCTGCCTCGCGCAACTTCATATTGTCGAAGTAGTACAACTTCACCAGCATTCGATCTTCAGCGGCTAACTCACCGATCGCCTTCGTCAATGCTTGTTGTACATCTGACTGAGCGAAGCGATTTGAAATCACTTGTTCAGGATTCTCCAAACCTGAAGCAATTGCACCTTGCCCTTCAGACATTGGCAGCTCGCGAGCCAGGCGATCAAAATCCGCATCTTCTTCGGTCTGAACAAGACGCGATTGCTTACGAAAAACGTCGACGGCCAATTGCGAAACAACTGCTCGTAACCAACCAGCCAGGGAGCCACGACCGGAATAGTACGCAAGCTTGCTTGAGGGTTTGCCGTCTTTACCTATTCGCAGTCCATAAAGCTCCGCCCAAATAGATTGCACCAAATCCTCTGCAGCATCTTCATTGGAACTCGCAGACCGCGCAGCGGAACGGACGGTTGTTGTAAATCGCTCAACCAGATCGGACCAGGCACTTTCATCGTTGTTCTCGCACGCCACGATGAGACAAAGATCGTCTGCCTGCATTCCGTCGATAAAAGAAGAGATGTTTTGAGCGGAGACCTGTGGGTCGTCGCGAAGCAAGTACTTCTGGACTGCGGCTGTGATTCGTGGAAGCAAGACGTTGGGTTTCAGCAGACGACTATCTTCTGCGCGCGACAGCAATCTGTTCGCACCCTCAGTAACTAGCCTCTCAATTTCCTTGCTTCTCGATTGCACCGGGGGACTCTCGACGTGTGGTGAGCGCCAATCCTATCACGCCCAACTCAACGAATTCGTTCCTCAACTGTCTCTTTGAGTGTCGACCGCTGTTCTGAGTTGCCGCGATTACTGCGGTGTAACCCTTGTTTTGACAGCCTCCATCACCTGAGCTAGATTGCGAAGTACTCCATTTGGCCTTCGATGAAAGGTAGCGAGAAGCCTTAAATGATGCTTCGGGTCACAGAAATTTTTCGCTCTATTCAAGGTGAATCAACCCACGCCGGACGTCCGTGCACGTTTGTTAGGTTGACCGGGTGTCCGATGCGCTGTGTTTGGTGCGACAGTGAGTACACGTTCACTGGTGGAGAACATATTCCCCTCGATGATGTGATAGGCCAGGTCCACGCGTTCGGCTGCGACCTGGTTGAAATTACAGGTGGTGAACCACTGGCCCAAAAGTCTGCGTTCGTCTTAATCAGTAAGCTTTGTGATCAGGGTTTCGAAGTTCTAATTGAGACTGGTGGATATGTCTCTACAGAAGCTGTGGATTCGCGCGCGAAAATAATTCTTGATGTGAAGTGTCCGGCTTCCGGTGAAGAATCGAGAAACGATTGGTCAAATCTAAGGCGACTACGTGCTGACAAAGACGAGGTCAAGTTTGTTGTGGCGGATCTTGATGATTGGATGTACGCGAAGAAGGTGATCGGCGAATACGAACTTGAGCGATGCACTCAAGCGATTCTCATCTCTCCAGCCTGGGGACAAATGGATCTGAAAACACTCGCAGACGAGGTTGCAGGAAGCGGATTGCAAGTTCGCATGCAGCTTCAGCTTCACAAATATATCTGGGGTCCTGACGTTCACGGTGTGTAATGGGTGGCTCTGAAGAACCAACTGAGGTCGTGAAGGACGACGAACTCGACCGCAACGGACTCGCGATTTGTCTTGTGTCCGGTGGTATGGACTCGTGCGTCACGGCCGCGATTGCAAATGAGGAAAACGATGAACTGGCGTTTCTCCATGTCTCGTATGGACAGCGAACTGAGACTCGAGAGCGCGAGAGCTTCGAGAAACTAGCTGACCACTACGGGGTGAAATCCAGGCTCGTAGTATCGCTCGAACAACTCGCTCGAATCGGAGGATCGTCGTTAACGGATACCCGTATTCCGGTCAGCCAGGCCGATCTTTCAGCGCAAGGGATTCCGTCGAGCTACGTTCCTTTCAGAAACGCTCATCTGCTGGCTGCGGCGGTGAGTTGGGCGGAAGTGCAACAAGCGAGCAGCGTTTACATCGGTGCGGTGGCCGAGGATTCATCAGGTTATCCTGATTGTCGCCCGGAGTTTTATGACGCGTTTCAGCAAGTGGTGAATGTCGGAACAAAACCGGAAACGCGAATTGAGATAAGAACGCCAGTGATTCAAATGAAAAAATCTGAAATCGTTGCAAAAGGCGTGGAACTTTCGGCCCCGCTGCACTTGACCTGGTCCTGTTATCGGGAGTCTAAACTTGCTTGCGGAACCTGCGACTCTTGCGCGCTTAGATTGAGGGCTTTTCGCATGGCGGGAATCAGCGATCCCATCCCCTATGTGCTTGACAGTAATCGTTTCGCTTATTAAGTTTAGGGCGCTTCTCAGTTGATTATTTTTACAACCAGCAAAGATAAGGTCGCATCCTACGGTCGCTCTCACGGGAGGCTTGTGCCCATACTAATTGGAGGAATCGGTCGATGTTTCATAGATACTTTTTCGGAGTTCTAGCAGTTGCCGCTCTTGTTGTGTCTGCTGCCGTAACAACAGTTGCTCAAGTAGGGGAACTACGCGGGCACGTTTTTATGCAACAAGCAGATGGTCAAAAGGTTCCTCTTGCTGATGCGCAAATCGACGTATTCCGCACAGACGTGAAAGGCGAATACAAAACAAAAACCAACAAGAAGGGCGAGTTTGTTTTTGCTGGTCTGCCGTTCGTTGGCACTTATACCGTTGCCGCAAGCCATCCTACCGCCCAACCAAACTTCATTACTGGAGTTAGGGCCGGAAAGGATATTCCCGCAGATGTCGTAGTGGTACCAGGTGATGGCAAAAGGTTGACAGCAGATGAGCTCAAAGGCGCTGCAACTAAGAGTGCAAGCGCACCTGCAAATGGTGGTGGCGGTTCCGCCCCAGCTAATACTGAAAGTGCGGCAGACAAGGCCAAGCGTGAAGAACTGATAAAGAAGAACAAGGAGATCGAGGAGAGCAACAAGAAGATTACCGAAGCAAACGTGACAATCAATCGGACCTTCAAAGCTGGCAATGAATCACTTAATGCTGCCAGCGCCGCGGTCAAGGCGGGTAATTCTGATGAAGGCATAGCCAAGTACACCGAAGCTATTAACCAATATGGTGAGGGACTCGCTGCCGATGCCGACCAACCAGCTCTCCTAACTAATAGAGCACTAGCCTACAAAGGACGTGGAGTCGAACGTTATAACGGATCAATCAAACTTACGGACGACGCCGCAAAGAAAACTGCGCTTGAAGGCGCACAGGCTGATTTCAAAGCAGCGTCTGAAGCTGCATCAAAAGCAGTGACCTTGCTAAAGGCTGTACCCACTCCAACAGATCCAGGTGAACTACAGCGCGTGAACGCAAACAAATATGCTGCGTTTTCGACCTACGCGGAATCGATGCGCTTGTACGCCACCAAAGGCGATCCAAGCCAGGCAGATACTGCGCTGGCAGCTTTCAAAGACTACATCAACGTTGAGACCGATCCTGTAAAGAAAGCAAAGGCACAGCTTGATGCGGCTCAAATGCTGCTTGATGCCGGTTCAGGGGAAAAAGCCCTGGCCGAATACCAGGCGATTTTGGCCACTCAGCCTGATAGTCCCGATGCAAATTTGGGAGCCGGCCTGGCAATCTATGCAACCGGTGACAAAACGAAGTTTCAGGAGGCAGCCAACTACCTGCAGCATTTCGTTGACGTTGCCCCTGACTCTCATAAGTTCAAATCGGCAGCGAAAGATATCCTGACCGAACTGAAAAACACTGAGAAAGTTGTTCCTGAAAAGACTACCCCCAAGCGGACCAAACGTCCGTAACCCGGTGATGTAGTCGGAAAGCCAAGGGCTGAGACCATTCCAGGTCGCAGCCCTTTTTCTTTTCAGGAGGATCAGGTCGAAAACTACAGGTTTTCTCCAAGTTAGAACCCGCTCTCAAAAGCCCAAGAGCTATCCAATAGACATCGTCCGACAGATGAAAAAACGTGAGTTTTTACACGTTATCCGCTGGAATTGTTTATTGACACTCAATGTGTTCAAACTGTACTATGAGTGCGCAACAGTGTTGAGCGCCGCTGTTGTCTAACTGCGCTAAAACTGCCCTCGCGCTTCGTCGGCATCTTCCATCCAAGTCGAAGGAACTTCCCAGGCGGGTCGATCAATCTACAAATGTCAGCCAAACTCGGCGAAATTCTCGTTCGCGAAAATCTCATTAGCCCTCAGCACTTGAGAGAGGCACTCGACTATCAGCGTGAACACGGTGGTCGACTGGGCTTCAATCTTGTGAAACTCGGGTTGGTGAGCGACGACATGATTACTGCCGTCCTCTCACGACAGTACGGCATTCCCTCCGTCAATCTCGATCTCTTCCAAATCGACGAATCAGTCCTCAGATTAATCCCTCAAGAAGTCGCTCAAAAGCATTCTGTGCTCCCTCTCTCACGCGTCGGGGCGACACTCACGCTCGCAATGGTCGATCCGACCAACGTGTTTGCGATGGACGATGTGAAGTTCATGACGGGTTTGAATGTTGAACCGGTCGTCGTTGCAGAAGCGAGTATCCAGCACGCGATTGCGAAGTACTACGGGACCTCTCGTGAGATTGAACTCTCCTCTGTTTCAAACGATGAACCAGTCTTCGAAACAAGTGGGAAGGGTTCGAACGGGCATGGCGCCATAACTCACGCCGATCTCGTGTCGCTCGACAGCATCGACTTTGAAACTGGACAGGCTGAAGACGTTGAAGTTCTAGAAGACAACGAAGAGATCGATCTTTCGACTCTATCGCGCATGAGCGAGGACGCGCCGGTTGTTCGTCTTGTTAACGTCCTCCTCGTGGATGCTCTTCGACGGGGTGCGTCTGACATTCACGTTGAACCATATGAAAAGGAACTCCGCATCAGGTTCCGAATCGACGGCGTTCTTTACGATGTGATGCATCCTCCTTTGAAACTTCGCGACGCGTTGATCTCGCGCGTGAAGATCATGTCGAAACTAGACATCTCTGAAAAACGCCTTCCTCAGGACGGTCGCATCAAGATCAAAGTAAAGGTTGATTCGCGCTCCCGTGAACTGGATTTTCGTGTCTCTACCCTGCCTACCTTGTTTGGCGAGAAAGTAGTTCTTCGTCTCCTCGACAAGGAGAACCTCATGCTCGACATGACGAAGTTGGGTTTCGAACCTGAATCCCTCGTCAAGTTTCAGCGAAACATCATCAAGCCCTACGGTATGGTTTTGGTTACCGGACCAACTGGTAGTGGTAAAACAAACACGCTCTATTCAGCCCTCCAATCACTGAATACAGTTGAAACGAATATCATGACTGCTGAAGACCCGGTTGAGTTCAACCTAATGGGCATCAACCAGGTTCAGATGAAAGAACAAATCGGCTTAAACTTTGCCGCTGCCCTCCGTTCCTTCCTCCGCCAGGATCCAAACATCATTCTCGTCGGTGAAGTTCGCGACTTTGAGACTGCTGAAATTGCTATCAAAGCAGCGCTCACCGGTCACATGGTTCTTTCCACACTCCACACGAATGATGCCCCCTCAACCATATCCCGCCTTATGAATATGGGTATTGAGCCCTTCCTCGTTGCCACCAGCGTTAACCTCATTCAGGCACAACGACTAATTCGTCGCATCTGCAAAGAATGCAAATACGAACTGCCAACTCCAGCCGAGGCTTTGATGGAAGTGGGATTCACAGCCGAAGAAGCAAAGACGATGAAGACCTTCAAGGGCAAGGGTTGTTCGGTTTGTAATAACACTGGGTACAAAGGACGAATTGGTCTCTACGAAGTGTTGGAAGTTACCGATGAGATTCGTGAGTTGATCTTGATCGGTGCATCCGCATTGGAACTGAGAAAAAAGGCTATCGACGACGGGATGATTACTCTGCGCGGTTCGGGACTCCAGAAGATTCGTTCGGGAGTCACGACAGTCGAAGAGGTCGTTCGTGAAACAGTCGCCTAATCGAGGAGAACTGACATGTTAAGAACAATAGCAATATCCCTGATACTCCTTCTCACCGTTGGAGTGATGTTGCCCTTCGCTAATTCAGCACACGGTGTTCGTCAAAGTGCCCAGGTGGGAATCCGACAGCATCGCCGTTATCACTCTCGTGCCTGGTGGCATCGCTACCGCGCCCGTCTACGGAAGAAGCGCGCTGCCGCTGCATTGGCTCACCGCAATTCGTTGCTTGGCCAACCGCAAAACATCCCCGTCGGCGATTTGGGGATGAATGCATTGCAAACTGTTCCAACTTTGCGTGAGACGATGGTTAACTCAGCGACTGTGACTGCCACGACAGCGAATCCAGCGCCAATGAGCGCAGTCACTGTCACTACACCACAGATCAATGCAGCAAAGGTCAACACGACTACTGCCAAAGCCAGCGACGTCAAAGCAACGGTGAAGAGCACTGCCGCAAAACTTCCTGGCGAAATGAATCTTTCGGTCGTCGCTCTCAGTCGTCCAAATCCTGTGTTTCTCACATCACGTGAGGTAAGCAAGATGCTCGGTGGAACCAACGTATCTGAGTTGCGTCGAATTGTGATCGACAAAATGATCGTTGCAGGTGGCTGGGTTACCAACGACTACGTTCGCGAAGTCAATGGTTCGCGTGTTTTTGTTGTCACCGCACATACCCCGAAGAGCGGAAACTCCCCTGAAAAAGCCTGGACCTTCTATTTCACCGAAGCGGACGGACGTATCTACGGTCTCACGACTGAAGCTCCGCTTGAATCTGCGGATCGCATGTCAACGGAAGCCGAGCGTTTCATCAACAAGTTGCAGGCGACCCCGCAAGGCAACAACTAGAACTAAAGGACCAGAACACTTTCAACTAGGAGTCACGAATGCGATTGAACGAAAACGTTCCGCAAATCTCTTTGTCCGAACTGCTGAGAAAGCTTTCCGAACTCGGCGGTTCGGACCTCCATATCACAACCGGGTCACCACCTCAGGTTCGAGTTGACGGACATCTTCGACCTCTCGAAGCCTATCGCGTATTGACGTCGGCGGATACCAAGCAACTTGCTTACTCGGTCTTAACTGACGCTCAAAAGCACAGGTTTGAAGAGAACCTCGAACTCGACTTTTCGTTTGGCGTGAAGGGGCTTTCCCGCTTTCGTGCCAACCTCTTCAATCAACGCGGTGCTGTTGGCGCGGTTTTCCGTGCCATTCCGTATGAGATCAAGGCGTTTGAAGATCTTGGACTTCCGCAAGTCGTCAAACAACTATGCGACAAACCACGGGGGTTGATTCTTGTAACTGGACCAACCGGTTCGGGCAAATCAACAACCCTGGCGGCAATGATCGACAAGATTAACCGCGATCGTCACGAACATATTCTCACGATCGAAGACCCGATCGAGTTTCTTCACAATCACAAAGGTTGCTTGATCAACCAGCGCGAGGTTAATGCGGACACTCACGGGTTTGCAGCTGCACTCCGTACTGCTCTTCGTCAGGATCCTGATGTCGTGTTGGTCGGCGAAATGCGCGACCTTGAAACGATTGAATCAGCGCTACGTATTGCTGAAACAGGTCACCTTACCCTGGCAACATTGCACACGAACTCAGCATCGTCGACCATCAACCGTATCATCGACGTGTTCCCTTCCGATCAGCAGGCCCAGGTTCGAGCGCAGTTGTCGTTGGTGCTCGAAGGAATCCTTTGCCAGGCGCTTTTACCGCGTGCTGAAGGAACCGGTCGGGCGATGGCGCTCGAGGTCATGGTGCCTAACGGCGCTATCCGAAACCTGATCCGCGAAGACAAAGTTCACCAGATTTACTCGATGATGCAGACCGGCCAAGACAAGTACGGTATGCAGACTTTCAACCAGGCTTTAGCGACGCTTTATCACAATCGAAAGATTTCGCTCGACACGGCTCTACAGCGTTCCTCGAACGTTGACGAGTTGCGCGAATTGATTGATCGCGGTGCTGGACTCAACACCGGTAATCAAGGCAACAAACAACACCCGAGTCCCTATGCTCAGCCCCGCCCGGTTGGCGCCAGGCCAACGGCAAGATAGATCTAACCTCTGGAGCCCACTGCTATGCCTACCTATGTCTTCAAAGGCCGCAATCGATTAAATGAAATCGTTGTCGGCGAGCGCGTTGCGGACAACCGCGAGGCTCTGCGTCAGATCCTCCGACGCGAGCAAGTCACGCTTACCTCCGTCAAAGAGAAGGGTCGAGAAATCGGTATCCCAAAAATTGGTGGGCGGAAGAAAGTAAAAGCTAAGGAACTGTCGGTCTTCACGCGACAGTTTTCGGTCATGATCGACGCAGGTTTACCACTCGTTCAGTGTCTTGAGATCCTGGCCCAACAACAGGACAACAAGTATTTTCAACAGATCCTGCTGCAGGTCCGACAAGACGTGGAAGAGGGCTCTACATTGGCAGCAGCAATGGCTCGTCATCCGCGAGTGTTTGATCAGTTGTATTCAAACATGGTCGAGGCTGGTGAGACGGGCGGTATTCTCGACATCATTCTGCAGCGACTTTCAACGTTCATCGAAAAGATCGTCAAGCTGAAACGTGACATCATCTCCGCGATGATATATCCGGCGGCGGTGATCCTGCTCGCCATAGCCGCGGTCGCTGTCATCATGATCGTCGTAATTCCGCAGTTTCAGAACATCTTCCTCGGACTACTCGGCCCTGGTGAGCAGTTGCCGCTGCCGACTCGAATTGTGGTCGGTATCAGTAACTTCCTCGCTGGCTGGGGCGGCTTGGCTATGCTGGTGACGATTATTGGCGTGTCAGTGGCGGTTCACTTCTACTACCGAACGCCGGGTGGTCGTAAGAACATAGATCGACTGCTTCTGAAGCTACCTATCCTCGGCGACATTTTCCGAAAGATTGCGGTTTCACGGTTTTCGCGAACACTATCGACGCTGCTTTCATCTGGTGTTCCGATTCTTCAATCGTTGGACATCACGGCACGCACCGCGGGCAACGTGGTCGTCGAAGAAGCAATCACGAAGGTTCGACAAGGTGTCGAACGCGGTGAAAGCTTTGTGGATCCATTGAAGGCCACCGAAGTGTTTCCAAACATGGTTGCGCAGATGATTGGTATCGGTGAACAGACGGGCGCACTCGACGCGATGCTTGGCAAGATTGCTGATTTCTACGAACAGGAAGTCGACTCGGCCATCGCAAACCTGCTGACCTTGATTGAACCTTTGCTGATCGGTTTCCTTGGTGTCACGATTGGTTCAATCGTAATCGCGATGTACCTGCCGCTGTTCACCCTCATCGGCAAACTGTCACAAGGTCACTAATCACAACTTCAACCTCGTAACCAAGAAGCCTGGCTTTCGCCAGGCTTTTTGCTTTGCTCTTTCGACTGCGTGATTCAGAAGTCCTATCTCGTTCCAGTTAAGGCCGCTTAACGTCGCTCCACGCTGAGTGTTCACAATCGTCGCCTGTCCTAGTTACCCGTCGTAGACATACTCATCTCCTTTTCAAGACCGGGCCTCAGAAAAACGCAGCAAAATCATCTTTCTCGAAACGGCACAACCATTGCCACCTCTGCACAACCTGAGATGCCAGCTAGGTGGATTATCAGAACGGAACTCCACAATGTTGTCACCCGACAAGATCCGTTTCTGACTGACCGCCACCCAACCTAGCTTCCCCAATCGGGCAGCTCTAATTGCTGTCGTCGTGGTGCTAAAAGTTGGCCGCTCAAATAACGCAATGTGGTTTGACTTGTCATCAATGCAACCCCCTGCTCTTGCCCGAGCAGCTTTGAGACCTCGCCTCTTCAGACCTTGAACCTCTAATCACAACCATCAAGGAGCTAGTTCATGAGTAAGAACAAAGACATAGAAAAGAAGCTTGAGAAAGAGATCGAAAAGAAGCTCGAGAAGGAGTTCAGGAAAGACAAACTCGAAAAGACTGAACTAAAGGAGAAACGGGAGATCAAGGAAATCAAGGAGTTCAAGGAGGGAAAGGAGATCAAGGAATTCAAGGAGAAGCCAGAACGAAAAGAGTTCAAAGAACCGATCAAGGAGAAGGTCGAACATAAGGAGATCAAAGAGTTCGAGAAACAGGTACCTGAAAAGGGTGGAAAGGAACTCGTCGAGGGTGGTTTCGATCCAGGCGAAATCTTCACTCGTAGTCACGCTGCCAGTGCTGAAGAATCGATGGACCTCACCGCAGCTGCTGCTCCCAAGCCAAAGGAAACTGACAAGAACTTGAAGGACATCGAGAAGATTAAACCGGAGAAAGAACAAGTCGAGAAGATCCAAAAGGACATCGAAAAGATCAAGCCGGAGAAGGAATTCTCCAAGCACGAAATCAAGGAGTTCAAGCACGAGAAGATCGAACACAAGGAGCTCAAGATTGAGAAACACGAAATCAAAGAGCTAAAGAATGAGATCTTCGAAAAGGCCCACCAGAAAGACCTGCTTCCCGACAAACTAGTCATCGAAAACGATCCCAAGGGAATTGTTGAAAACCCAGGCGGACAATTTCCTGGCGTCGATCCTGCGACCAGGGGTCCCATATTCAAAGCCTCTGGAACAGCCGAGGATCGCCTGAGTGAATTGGAAGCCGCGGTCACCAAGTTGACGCACTTTATCGGCGTCGATCTTCGTCCCGATCTTAGTGAGGGCGCGCTCAAGGGCGAACCAGATGTCGCCGGTGGAAAGGCTGACGAAGCAAAACCGGATGACAAAAACAAGAAGCCTCGCTAGGTGACCTGTAGATAGTCCGTGTCAGGAAACGGGCTAAGTATTAATGCTACGAACCGAAGGCGAGGTCAGCGTATCTGGCCTCGCCATTCAAAGGACGAATCATGTGGCTAATGATCTGTTCAGAACAGGACCCATCAGCACTCTGGGCCTACCACGGGTTACAAGCTCGAGGTCTTAGACCATTTCAATTGGTGACTGCCGAGATGTTGGCGCAAGACGCAAAATGGGAACACTCGGTCGGTGTCAACGGTGCCTACATCAATATCACGCTTGCAGACGGTCGGGTTATCAATAACCGAATGGTGCGCGGCGTGGTCAACCGCCTGACGCATGTCCCGCTACAACACTTCGCCGGCGCTTCTGACTACGAATACGCCGTGCAGGAATACACAGCGCTCTTCATGAGTTGGCTCAATGTCCTACCTCGTCCGATCTTCAATACCGTCAATGCCCAGGGACTGGCCGGTGCATGGCGTCACGTGTCGGAGTGGGTATGGCTTGCTGCCAAGGCCGGGTTACCGACGCCCGTCTACTCACAAACAAGTCACGACGAAATCGATGAAAGCGTAGAACTGCGCCGAATCGTTCCCGAAGGAACGCGGACAACAATGGCAATCACAGTTGGGGATCGGGTCTTTGGACCGTTCTTGCCGCAATCCGTCCGGACGGGTTGCTGTGAACTTGCACGCATCTCGCAAACGCCAATGCTAGGTGTCGAGTTGGCTTACAGTCAGGAAACCAATTCATGGCTTTTCGCCGGCGCAACGCCGATGCCTGATCTAAGACTGGGTGGTGAGCCGCTACTCGATGTGTTGGCGGTAAAACTCTTTCACCGAGAAGGAGGTGACCAATCATGATTCTACTATGTGGTATTCCCACTGAATCTCCGTTGGCGCTGGTGAGCAAAGCCCTTGATAAGCACGATGTGCCGTACGTCCTTTTGAACCAGCGGAAGTTTTCGATCATGAAAGCGCAGCTGGAGATTTCCGGCGGACGAGCGAGTGGCAAACTCCAGATGAATGGCGACAGTTATCAACTCGACGACTTCAGTGCAGTCTTCTCTCGACTCATGGACTACCGATTTCTGCCTGAGATCAAAGACACACCTGAAGACTCGCCTGATCGGCAGTTGGGTCGAAATCTCTTCGATACCTTGACTCGTTGGGCAGAGATCACACCAGCGCGAGTCGTAAATCGTATGGCTCCGATGGGTTCAAACTTCTCCAAGCCGTTCCAGGCACAATTGATCCGGCGCTACGGTTTTGAAGTTCCGGAAACTCTGATCACAAACGACCCTGAATTGGTTCGCGAGTTCAAGGCTCGACACGGCAGAGTTATCTACAAATCCATCAGTGGAGTTCGTTCGATTGTGCAAACGCTGACAGATGAAGATATGACGCGACTGGATAACATCCGTTGGTGTCCGACTCAGTTCCAGGCATTTGTTGAGGGAACCAATGTTCGCGTTCACACCGTAGGTCAGAAAGTTTTCGCAACGGCGATCAGCACGGAGGCGACTGACTATCGCTACGCGCATCGTCAAAGCGGCGACTATGCGGAACTGCGTGAAGTTCAACTGTCTGATGAGTTGTCGGAGATGTGCGTGAATCTAACCGAAGGACTTGGATTGGCATTTGCCGGTATCGATTTGAAGGTGACGCCCGAAAATCACGTTTACTGTTTCGAGGTGAACCCCAGTCCGGCGTTTAGCTATTACGAGTCGAGTACTGGTCAACCGATATCGGAGGCAGTGGCCGGCTATCTCGCGGGCAACTGATACTTTTTTTCTGCGCAATCTCTGGGTCCTTTGCGTCTCAGTAGTGACTCGGTGCCTTCTGCCTCGTCGGCAATCAATTTGATTTTGCGGCTTTGCCGCCTCTCCCGTGCGGAAAGCCCTCAGGCTTTCCGTACGCCCTTTAGAAAAGGAGAGGCTTCGCCTCGACGGCTTAGCCGCCAAAAGAAGTTGCGGGCTTGACGGAAAGCCCGAGGCTTTCCGCACGGGAGGCGGCAAAGCGGCACAAACAAAATCCGATCACCCCCCACCTGAAGACTATCTGCCCCAACTTCGCGGCTTATGATAGGCTTTCCGCCCAATGACAATTGCGGCAGAAACGAGCGATACCGGTCGGAGTGCACGCTCTAAACTTGGCTGGTTGATCGTGGGCCGAGTGTTTACGGCCCTTCTTCTGTTTGTGATCGGTCTTGTCTGGAACCGAACTGGAGTCACAGGGCACTCTCTCAGCAAGAGTTTGATCCTTCTTGGCATCGTTGCGGCACTGACGACTGCGTATTCGCTCATTCTTCGTCTCTCCAGCAATATTCTTTTCCAAGCGACATTACAACTCGCGGTCGACATATTGTTAGTGACCTGGCTGGTGTGGAACTCTGATGTAATCCACTCGCCCTTCGTAGCCCTCTACATCGTTGTCATCGCAATCTCGAGTCTGTTTCTCGGTCCCCGCGATGCTGTTGTGACCTCAGTCGGCTGCGCCTTCGCGTTCACCGTTTGTGCACTTGCGTTCATCAATCCGACCACAGGGCATAACCCTGATCTGGCTGGCAATTCCCTATCGCAAACAATTCAGACAGTCGGAATGTTTGATATCGCCTTTTTCGTGGTGGGCTTGTTGTCAGCGAGACTGGCGGAGCGTCAATCGCGTTCCGACGTACGCCTGCTCGCCGCTACTCAGTCGCTCGCTAGTCTCCGCGCGCTGCATGAACGAATCGTTGAATCGATCCGTTCGGGATTAGTAACTACCGATCTTAACGGCCAAATCTACACCTTTAACAAGGCTGCTGAAGAAATCACCGGCTATCAGGAAGAGACAGTTCGCGGAAAGGACGCCTCGATATTTTTCGGCGACATGAAGGGCCACATAAATTATGCGCTCCGCGCGGTGACTGATGGTCACGGAAGTCCGCGCTTCGAAACCGACTGCCTTACCCCCGAAGGCTTGCGCGTGCGACTGGGCTTCAGTATTTCACCACTGTTTTCAGAGTCAAACGAAACGACCGGGATGGTGATTACGTTTCAGGATTTGACCCAGGTGCGTGCGCTGGAAGAGACGTCGCGACGTCAAGATCGTCTCGCCGCGATCGGCAGAATGGCAGCTTCGATCGCTCACGAAATTCGGAACCCTTTGGCGGCAATGCGTGGCTCGATCCAGATGTTGCGCGCAGAGATGGATAACGATTCAGCTCAAACAGAGTTAATGGAGATCATCCTGCGCGAGTCCGATCGGCTCAATAGAATCATTACCGATTTCCTCAGCTATGCTCGGCCTCGTTCGTTGATCCAATCTCGCGTGGACGTCGGTGACCTTCTCCATCAGACGTTCTCATTGATGCGCCATAGCCCTGAGATTCTGGAAAATCAAAACATTGTCGAGGAATTATCCGAAGACCAGTTGATTGCCGAGGCAGACGAAGGACAACTCAAGCAGGTGTTCTGGAATCTCTCGCGTAACGCTTTGCAGGCAATGCCGCAAGGTGGAACGCTCCGGGCCCAGTTGCAAAGGAACTCGAACAATCGATTGCGAATCTCATTCAGCGATACTGGGAGCGGTATGACCCCTGATCAGGTCGAGCATTTGTTCGAGCCCTTTTCATCAACCACCGGCGGAACCGGCCTCGGTCTCTCGATTGTGTATCAGATCATCCGAGACCATGGTGGTACAATCAACGTGAGAAGTCGCGAGGGCCAGGGCACCACTATTACAATCGAACTCCCGATAGCAAATTCCATCGAGACCAAAGACACTATTCAAACTTCCTTAGCGAGTTAAACTTTCGACTATGGCAAAGCTCCTTATCGCCGATGACGAACTGGGAATGCGCCAGTTTCTAACGCACCTGATGCAACGCGAAGGACACACTGTTCGTGTGGCTGGAAACGGCAACGAGGCAATGGTGTTGTTACGCGAAGAGCCGGCCGACATACTTCTGTCCGACATCAGAATGCCAGACATGGGTGGGATCGATCTGCTGAAGGCTGCACGTGAACTGTTGCCAGCGATAGAGGTAATCATGATGACGGCTTTTGCCAGCGTCGATACAGCTCGGGAAGCGTTTCTGCTTGGTGCATTCGATTTCGTTCAGAAGCCTTTCGATAACGATCTTTTGAAGGAGACAGTGGCTCGCGCGCTTGCGAAGATTTCACTGGTTCGCGAGAAAGAGGCTTTACTCGAAGAGAACAAGGCCCTCATCCAGGGACAAAGAACGCGTGGCAAACTCGGAAACATCATCGGACGCAGCGCACGGATGTTGTCGCTCTACCAGATGATTGAAACTGTGGCCCAGGTTCAGTCGACAGTGCTTGTGACGGGCGAATCGGGAACCGGTAAAGAACTAGTAGCGCGAGCAATTCACGACATGAGTCCACGAGCCGAGCGGCCATTCGTGTCAGTAAACTGCGGCGCCTTCACTGAAACACTCCTCGAGTCGGAATTGTTTGGTTACGTCAAAGGATCATTTACTGGGGCCGCCTCAAATCGCAAAGGCCTCTTTGAAGCAGCAAACAGCGGGACGATTTTCTTAGACGAGATTGGTGAAATGTCTCCCGCAATGCAGGTCAAGCTGCTTCGTGTTCTACAGGAACGAAAAGTGCGGCCGGTGGGCGCTACGGAGGAACTTCAGGTTGATACCAGAGTCATAGCTGCGACAAATCGAGATCTCGCCAGTATGGTCTCAGCCGGAACTTTCCGGGAAGACCTTTACTACCGAATTTCGGTAATCCCGATGGAGTTGCCACCGCTGCGTGAACGAGCCGAAGATATCTCTGAACTCGCGACCCATTTCATAGAAAAGTTCTGCGCATCAACGGGGAGGAAGTTGTCGATCACCGAAAGCGCGATGCGGCTCCTCGAACGCTATTCATGGCCCGGCAACGTTCGTGAACTTGAACACACCATAGAACGTGCTGTCGCACTCGAGCACACCTCGTCTATCGAGCCTGAACGGTTGCCGGAGAAAGTTACTAATTACAATCCGTATCGCGTCGCCGATGCGATGGAGTTTCCCGATGAGGGCATAAACCTCACTGCTCATCTGGACCAGTTGGAAAAGAGTTATCTGGTTGAGGCTCTCCGCCGAACAAGCGGAAACCAGACTAATGCGGCTGAGCTACTTAAACTGTCGGTCCGCTCCCTAAGACATTTACTGGACAAACATGGTATCCGTGGTCTCACTGCGCAAATGCGTGACGAACGTCGTGGGCCGGAATCGACACCCAGAAGACGTACGTCAGATCCAAATCCGCGGCGACGGGCCGATGATGACGAAAATGAACTCGCCGCTGGTGCTGGAGACAGTCAGAGTTAGACCACGTGTCGTCAGCCGCAGATTTACCCTGAAGAACGCCCAACAGAAAAAGACATTTAAAGGCTGCAGACCTTCCCTTTTTCCGTCATGCTGAGTAAATACGCTGCCGGATTCTTGCCCATTCGCAACCTGCCACAAACCGTCATTGCACTCCTGCCGTAAATTGTCAGTAAACCTCAAAAAGGCCTGCCTTCAATAGTGAATACCCAGTAAACACGCTTGGTTTCACATCAGCCATAAACGAGCATTCAGTGGCACAAGTGTTGTTGTAGAGGGCTTGGACAGTTCGCGCTCTGTGCGGCATCACACAGTGACGAAAGCCGTTGGCGCGAGAATTTAGCAGAACCCCCTATTTCTCTTAAGGAGCACGAAACTAGAATGACTACCAAACGCCAAGAAGGCTTTTCGTTAATTGAACTACTGATCGTTGTTGCGATCATTGGCATTATCGCTGCGATCGCTATCCCCAATCTTCTCGCTTCACGTCGTGCAGCGAATGAAGGTTCGGCCCAATCGTCAACCCGCACAATTTTCAGTGCTGAAGCGACCTACCAGGCCACCAGCGGTAACGGTGCATTTGGCTCACAAGCCAACCTGATGGGCGCCAGCCTGATCGATTCCGTACTTGGCCAGGCCACGACTGCAGCTAGCGCCAAGAGCGGTTACATTTTCACGGTTGGTGGAATAGCTGGTAACGGCGCAACCGCCACTTTCTTCGCCCACTGTGTTCCAGCCACCACGAGTGGTGTATCCCAGACGGGTACCCGTCGCTTCGGCTTAACTCAGACCGGCGTGCTCCGTGGCGACACCACGCTGAGTGCCCCTGCTGACGGCGCAGCCGTTGAAGCAATGCAGGCTCTCGGTAACTAATTTGTCCTAGATATTTGCTACGGAAGAGGGTGGACTTGTCCACCCTCTTTTTGCATGTAATGAACAAATTTCCTGAGCCCTGGACCAACTGACAAAAATCGTTATTCGTCCAGTATCACAAGTTGTCATTTCTGAATTAGCACACGGAAGGCTGCCTTAGTTTTGCCATCTCGCCAATTGGCACAAGGCTTGTAGACGAAACCTTTGCCAGTAGCGTTTTGCGCGATATGGATCGGACGCGAAGCCCAGTGGCTATACCGAACACCATGATACTTCTCCAAGGAGCAACGAATGACAATGAAACGCCAGCAAGGCTTCTCTCTAATTGAACTTCTGATCGTAGTCGCGATCATCGGCATCATCGCCGCCATCGCAATCCCCAATCTCCTCGCATCACGTCGTGCGGCTAACGAAGGTTCTGCTCAGTCGTCGACTCGTACGCTCTTCAGCGCTGAAGCTACCTACCAGTCAACGGCTGGTGCAGGTGGATTCGGAACACTTAGTGAGTTGATGGGTGCGAGCCTTGTTGACTCGGTTCTAGGGCAAGCCGACACTGCAACCACCGCCAAGAGCGGTTATATTTTCACGGTTGGTGGAATCGGTGGAAGCGGTGCAACCGCTGTGTTCTACGCTCACTGTGTTCCAGCAACCACGAGCGGTGTGTCACAGACCGGTACTCGTCGCTTTGGCCTTACTCAGACCGGCGTGCTCCGTGGCGACACCACGCTGAGTGCCCCTGCTGACGGCGCTGCCGTTGAAGCAATGCAGGCTCTTGGTAACTAAGCTACTTAGTCAAGTGCTATACGAAAGAGGGAGCGAGGCCATGCGCCTCGCTCCTTTTTTCTGTTTTCTAGATCGAATCAGAAAGCCAACCTGATTAGGTTGTGACAAAAAGACGCGTTAGCGTTTGACGAAATTTGTCAGACTTATTCTCGCTAGAATGGTCGAAAGCAGAAGCCATCATTTTTGTTAGGAGTTTTCCAGCATCTGACAGAGCTACGAACTGAGTCACACAGGTCTTTCGTGGCACGGCCCTTGTAGTTTGAGGTAAGCGGACTTCGCGTGGTGTGCGCACTATGTTGACGAACAGTTCCCAGTGACGCGAAAGATTCTTCAAATGATAAGGAGCGTAAGTACGATATGAACTGTAGGCGCCAATCAGGCTTCTCTTTGATCGAGCTTCTGGTGGTAGTGGCGATCATCGGAATTATTGCCGCGATCGCGATACCGAATCTTCTTGCTTCGCGCCGCTCGGCCAACGAAGGATCTGCCCAGTCGTCGATCCGAACCATCCACAGTGCCGAGGCCACATATCAGGCCACCGCTGGCCAGGGAGCGTTTGGTACGCTTGCAAACCTGATGGGTGAGTCACTCGTTGACTCAGTTCTGGGACAAGCTGATACCTCAGCGACAGCCAAGAGCGGATACATCTTCGACATTGTGGATCTAAGTGGAACCGGTGCTTCAGCACAGTACGGAGCTAGTGCGGTTCCGGTTACAACCTCGGGTGTTTCGCAAACAGGTACACGTCGCTTCGCAATGACTCACGTGGGCGTCCTTCGCGGCGATTCAACACTCACTGCACCAACCACTGTCGCTACCATCGAAACCATCAACCCACTTGGCAACTAACCAGGGCTTCCAACTTATCTCTCACCCCAGGGGCGGAGCATTGCATACTCTGCCCTTTCCGTTTTGATACTCAACACAATGAGCTCGGGCGCGCTTCAAATTCGATTAGCAACAGTTTCGAATCGTGTCGTTGGCAGCAAACGGGATTTCTTGGTAGTTATCCTCGTTGCCATCGCCGTCATGCTGCCTGCGATGGTGTGGGGAATCCCATCGAATCGAGACCTCTCCAATCATTTTCGTTTTACCCTTCCCTTCTACGATGCGCTGCGTTCAGGCGTGCTATATCCCGGTTGGTTAGCTGAGTCCAACGGCGGTTACGGTGACGCCAGTTTCAGGTTTTACCCGCCAGCTCTCTACTACCTGCTGGCTTTGATGCGAGCGATAACTGGTGGCTGGTACGTCGCCACGCTTGTTACATTCACTCTGATCAGTGTAGTTGGTTCGGTAGGACTCTACCTGTGGGGTAGCACTATTCTTCCGTCGAAGAATGCTATGTGGGCAAGCATTCTTTTTGCTCTCGCTCCTTATCATCTCAACCAGTATTACCAGGCCACGATGCTTGCAGAGTTTGCTGGTACGGCCCTGCTTCCTTTTGCTTTCTACTTCGTCGAGCGAATTTGTCGAGGAGGATCGAGAAGAGACGCTGCAGGCCTGGCGATATCCTATGCGGCTTTGCTGCTCACTCATCTCCCGTTGGCTGTCATTGGTTCTATAGCCCTCTTCGTCTACGCGTTGGTACGGCTTACACGACATCAGTGGGTTAAGACGAGCTTCTACCTGGGTCTCGGCATTCTGCTCGGACTTGTTGCCAGCTCTCGATATTGGACTAACGTTTTGGCAGAGCAAACCTGGATAAGAGCAGACAACATCCTGCCCGACCCTTCCGTTGATTATCGTGTGAACTTCGTTCTTTCAACCTTCTCACCTGACAATCTGAATGTTTGGTGGATGAACATCCTCTTGCTGGCCACCGTGGCAATGCTTTGGCCGGCTATCACCTTAGCTTGGTCGCACAAAACGAAGCCCGAAGTGCAACGGCCAACACCGTCCGAGTTGAGGGCCCCTGCCGTTCTTCTCTTGCTTACACTTCTGAT
>Ga0207689_10001615_pt1 | contig 21365 bp, 16 predicted proteins | sample KBSMisM52_FD_184312 | JGI IMG/M metagenome (GOLD analysis project Ga0207689, IMG submission 184312) | Miscanthus rhizosphere microbial communities from Kellogg Biological Station, Michigan, USA - KBS Miscanthus M5-2 (SPAdes) (version 2) | ecosystem: Host-associated > Plants > Roots >... | reverse complement strand
AAAGCTGAGGCATGAAATCTTCGCCACGGTTGCTGCTAAACATGACTGCCTTCGAGTCAGCTGACCAACCGAGTACGGTATCGTCAGCGGAGTGGGTAGTTAACTGTTTTGCAGTACCACCTCCAGCAGGCATCAGGAAGACGTCGAGGTTTCCATTTCGATCACTCGAAAAAGCAATCCATTTTCCGTCCGGCGAGAAACGGGCGTAGACATCGCGAGCGCGATTCACGGTCAGGCGTTGGATGTTCTGACCATTGTCGTCAGCTGACCAGATGTCGCCAAGATAGGTGAAGACGACCCGACCGTTGTGATAATGCGGGTAACGCACAAGTCGAGCTTCGCGACCGAATGCGGAAATGGTTGTGATCAGAAAGAGAGTGGTGGCGAGTAGAGTTATTGTTCTTTTCATATCTCCTGACCTCGGTGTTGAATTGGTTGGAACTGCTGTGGATGCGGAGGCGGGATTATAACACCAGTAGGCAGAAGGCAGGAGGAAAGGCTTATTGGTCATTGGTCATTTGAGATTTATCAGTTTCCATCTTACTCGCTTGGATTGGGAGGCTTCTTTCTGATGTCGGCTTGTTGGACTCCCGTGTGTCTGGTTCAAAATAAATCCGTTAGTCCTATGGAATTAAATGGAAAATGATAAATGGAAAATGACCAATGACCAATAAGCTTTTACCTGCCTTCTGCTTTTCCGCCTTCTGCTTTCTATGGCATCATTAGCCCGGAGATACAGCAGTGATTACTTGCCGCAGAATGCGAACTGGCGATGTCCGGGATGCGTTTGAGATGCTCTCGAAGTTTTTGAGTGCCGATGAACATTACCTCGCGAGCAGCGCCGCCTACGGGGACCTCGGACTCAAAGGACTGAACGACGCGTTAGACATTTTCCTCGAGCGTCCTGAACTCGGTTTCGTTTGGATGGCCTTCGACGACCAGGGTGCGGCAGCAGTCTGCGTCGTGTGTTATGCGATCTCCACGTCGATGGGTTCAGTGGTTGCCAAACTGGACGACGTATCAGTTAAAGAGGACCGTCGCGGCAAGGGTGTTGGCACCGTGCTGATGGAGCAATTGAAAAATGAGCTCCGACGAGAAGCAGTAACGCGAATCGACGTTGCGGTGCACATGGAAAATCCGGATGCCCGAAGGTTCTACGAGAAGGCCGGCTTTGTCAGACTCAACGAAGAACGGCTCTCGTGTGTGATTTGAATTTGGCCACAGATCAAACAGATAAACACGGATCAGAAGAAATGTCTTAGAAGGTAAGTCACCTATTCTTCTTCTGATCCGTGTTTATCTGTTTGATCTGTGGCCTATTCTTTCAGATTAGCGATCTCCTCAAAATACTTCGCGAACGCCACCATCCCACCCGACGCTTGTTGCCAATCAAAGTTTTCATTGGGCGCGTGATAGCCGTGTTCCGGCAACGAGAGGCCGAGAAATAGTACCGGGCACTTCATCACCTTTTCGATACTGGTCATCGCGCCAATCGTTCCACCATCACGAACGAAAACAGCTTCACGTCCAAACGAAAACTTGATCGCGCGTTTCAGCGCCAGCGGTAACTCGCCTTCGAGAACAGTCCTGAATGCGGGCGCGGCGTGTTCAAATTCAATCGTTACGTCCGGGTTCTTCTCTTTCACCGCCGCCTTGATGAGCTTCTTGATCTTTGTCGGATCTTGACCGGGTACCAGGCGACACGAACATTTCACTTCTGCACGTGGCGGCACGATCGACTTTAATCCGGGGCCCTGGTAGCCACCGACAACACCGTGAACTTCCAGCGTCGGCATTCCCCAAATACGCTTCATCACTTCCAGCGGATCCGTTGAACGCATTTTCTTCAAGTGATGAGCTTTCTTAAAACCGTTTACGGTAAATCCACAGTTCTCCCAGTCGCTCAACTCTTTCTTTGTTGGCGGAATCACGCCATCGTAAAAACCCTTCATCTTCACCTTGCCGGTTCTGACGTCGTAGAGATCGCAAACCAGCTGCATCAACTCCGCGATGGGATTTCGTGATGCGCCACCTGTTTCGCCCGAGTGTGTATCCACAGTGCCGGTCTCAAGTCTCAAGATGAAACCTAACAAACCTCGCAAGCCGGCTGAACTAGCGGGTCGATTGCGCGAGACCCAAACCGTGTCAGACACGACCACAGAATCCGTCTTCAATGCCGCGGCATTCCGCGTAATGATTGCTTCGAAATTTGGTGAGCCGATCTCCTCTTCAAACTCCCAGAGGAATTGAATATTAACGGGGACATTCGACTCGATGGCAGCGCGGGCGCCGAAGAGGGCACTCAACGCCGGCCCCTTGTCGTCAGTTGTTCCTCGGCCGTAGTAGGTATCGCCCTTTTGAGTAAAGACAAATGGTTCCGTGTCCCATGGTTCAGTTTCTTTCGACGCCGGCTGAACATCCATATGGTTATAGACGGTGACAGTCGGCAGGTTCGCGTCGTCGCCAAAAACTGCGTGCACTACTGGATTGCCCTTCTCAACTTTATAGACTCGTGCATCACCACCGACGCTCTTGATGGTTTCCACAGTTAAGTCGACGCCTTTCGCGATATCAGGCAGGTGTGACGGATCCACGCTAACCGTAGGTATCTCGACAAATTGCTTTAGCAAGCCCTCGAATTCCTGCCGGTGTTCAGTAGCAAACGCACGCAGATTGTCCCGCTTCAATGTTGTGGGCATCAAAAATCCTCCGGTCGATTGTCGTGGAATAACTCCGGCATACTATACCAGCGGCTGGCCAGTAGGCAGAAAGCTGTAGGCAGAAGATTATTGGTCATTTGTCATTTTCCATTTATCAGTTTCCATTTAGTTCTCTTTGATGAAGGGGATTCTTTGAACCAGAAGCAGTAGGCAGGTAGGTGGCAGTCCCCAAGCGGACGTCAAAAAGAAACCCCCAATCCAAGGGAGTAAAATGGAAACTGATAAATGGAAAATGACCAATGACCAATAAGTTTTTCCTCCCGCCTCCTGCTCCTGCCTCCTGCTTCCCGCTTCCCGCCTCCTATTTTTTCCGGGCGACCTATCCCGCCTAAAATGCATCTACAAAAGTGGGAGCTCAGGATTTACCGTATTGTCGACAATCCCAAGCTTTATTCCCTACTGAAAGCCCAAGATTTTAACCGCCCGGCGGAAACGAACCACCGGAGCCCCGTAGGCCCTACGCATTTTCGTCCCGTAGATTGGTGTCGAACCTTAGATATAAACGCGGCGTACATTCAAAAGGTCGCTCGCTTCATGTTATTCTGACGTCCCCGTTTCGCCTTGAACCCGGCAATCGGAATGGCACCTAAACACACGGGTAATTAGCAAGACAGTTTTAGGAGGGTTGCGTGACAAAAAGATTCTTCACCCCGGGCATACTATTCTTCGTTTTAGCCCTGTTAGTTCCTGCTTTCATATTTGCTCAACAAAACCGATCAGCGCGGCGAGCTACGACTCCAGATCGTGCGGCATCCACTAATCCGCCTACGGGTAAGGCGTCAACGTCGGCCCCACTCATCAAGAGCGACCTGGCTGAAGCTCTACAAGTAATCCAAACCAACTATATCGACGGCAAGAAACTCGATTACAACTCGATCTTCAAGTCGTCCATCAGCGGAATGCTTAGCGTTTTGGATCCACACTCGACTTACTTTGACCCGATTGAGTATGCGTCGTTCCGTACTGAGCAACGTTCTGAATACTTCGGTATCGGAGCCACCATCGAGGATTTGCGCGAAGGCTCAGACGTCAATACTTTCATTCGCGCAACCTTCAACGATTCGCCTGCTGCACGTGCTGGACTTCGCTATGGTGACCGGATTACTGCTGTCGATGGCCAGTCGATGAAAGGTAAGACCTATCCGGAAGTTCGAAAGTTCCTACTCGGACCGCGCGGTACGACAGTAAAAGTGACAGTCGAACATCCTGGCAATCATCAGAGTGAAACTGTCAGCATCATTCGCGATGCAGTCTCGTTACCTTCAATTGCTCAGTCGTACATGCTGCGGCCCGGGGTTGGTTACGTGGCGATGACTGGTGGTTTCAACTTAACCACGGCGGATGAATTCGAACAGTCGCTCAAACAGCTCCACAGCAAAGGCATGAACATGTTGGTGCTGGATCTGCGCGGCAACCGTGGCGGACTTTTGATCCAGGCAGTTCGCGTCGCAAATAATTTTCTACAGCATGGACAGATGATCGTTTCGCAGAAGGGTCGGTTCCGCGATAGTTCACAGGCGTACGCCGCGGTTAACGACAACCCTGACAATGTACCGATCGTCGTTCTCGTCAATGGCGACACCGCCTCGGCTGCTGAAATTCTTGCCGGCGCACTCCAGGATCACGATCGCGGACTGATTGTAGGCGAAACAACTTTTGGAAAAGGACTAGTACAGTATCCATTCCAATTGGATTACGACTCCGCATTGTTGTTGACCATCGCGAAGTATTTCACGCCTTCGGGTCGTTTGATTCAGCGTGACTATTCAAACGGTGGTTTCTACAACTACTACTTCCCGGGTGGCCTTGCTGCAGACAAGAACCCGCAAGCCAATCCTCAGAACGGACCTGAGAGCCATACGGACATGGGTCGCGCTGTTTATGGTGGTGGCGGTATTTCGCCGGACGAAGTCGTCAAGCCGGGAACCATTAGTGCGGCTGAACGACACCTGCGCGACATCGCATTTGCTTTTTCACTCGAGTTAGTCTCCGGACGCGTTCCGGGGTTTGAGTCCTACAAGGTCCAACGCGCAATTGAATTTGATCATGATCTGGAAGCAGAGGATTTTCCGGTAACAGATCCGCTGTTCAAAGAGTTCAAGAAGTTTGCGACCAGCAAGGCGATCTTCAAAGTTACCGCCGAGCAACTGGATCGCTCACGAACATTCGCCGAGAGGCAGTTGCGCTACAACGTCCTGTCAGCTGCGTACGGATTTCGCGTGGCTACGCAAGTTTTCAATGATGCTGATCCACAAGTTGCAAGAGCCGTTGACGCAATGCCACGCGCTCGTGAGTTGGCGCTGGCAGCCAGCAGAGTGAAACCGAGGGGATAGGTTTAGTTGTCTCTCCTCTTAACGACAAAGACCTGGTTTCGGCCAGGTCTTTTTTTGTGGTAATTGGTCTTTGGCTTTGGGTCTTGTGTCTTTGGTCTTTGCTCTTTGGTTTTTGGTTTTTACCGCAACGCGGTTAGACAAGACCAAAGGCCCAAGGCCAAAGACCTAAGTGACCATCAACACAATCTTTCCAAAGTTTTCATTCGACTCCATCCTAGTATGCGCTTCACGAACTTCGCTCAGCTTATACGTTCTATCAATCACAGGCTTCACAGATCCATCCGCCAACAACGGCACCACATGCCTTGCGAAAAGTCGCGTTGCCGTCGCCTTCTCTTCCACTGAACGCGCTCGCAGCACTGTGCCTTTGATAGTCAGCCGTTTTGACATTACCACTCCAAAATCCAGGGTGGCCTTTGAACCTGAAGTCGTGCCAACTTGAATCATGCGTCCTTTAGCGGCCATCGCTTTGAGGTTTGCTTCCAGGTAGCCGGCGCCAACCAGATCAAGTACGACGTCCACTCCGCGGCCAGCCGTGTATTCCTTAATAGCATCGACGATTGCCAATGGATCGTCCACGACGATCGAGTGGGCCAGTCCGTATTCTTTCGCACGTTCAAGTTTATCTGCGGTTCGTGACGTCCCAATCGCTTTTGCTCCGACTACTTTTGCCAGTTGCGACGCAGCGGTTCCGACACCCGATCCCGCCGCATGAATCAATACAAACTCACCCGGCTGTAATTGGGCCTGGGTGAACAATGCGTCGTGCGCCGTGATGAAGACTTCAGGAACAGCGGCAGCTTCAGCCCAACTCAAATTCGAGGGAATCTCTGCAAGATGACTTGCCGGAACAATAACGTATTCAGCATGAGCACCGCCGCCGCAAATTCCAAACACACGCTCGCCCGGTTTCCACTCCCGCACTTCCGGACCGATCAGATCAACTTCACCGGCGAACTCTAAGCCGGGAATGTCGCTTGGTGCTCCCGGCGGTGCCGGATAAAAACCTTTTCGTTGAATCACGTCGGCGCGATTTAAGGCAGACGCATGAACGCGTACTCGTACGCGATCAGCTGTTGGTGGTGGTGCTGTTTCAACCTCGCGTATCTCGAGTACGTCAACACCACCGGGCTTTGTTATCACGACTGCCTTCATAAGTGCTCCTTCATTTCAAAGGGTGGCGAGAACGTCTCAGTGGGTCGAACAAGCTGGGAAGGGGGCAAGCGTAAATTAGGACGCTTTAGCTTATTGACCCCTGAGCGCGCCCCGCTGAGTCGCCGTATGAGAATCTTAACTTGTAACAGGTGAACCGCAGCGGGGGCACGCTCGGGGCTAGTCCTTGAGGAGTCCAACTTTTCGCTGCCCCCTTCCCAGCTTGTTCAATACACTGAGGTCCTTGCTATCACAGCGTGTCCTTGATTGCGTTCCATCTGAACTTTCTCATTGTACTTTTCCAACATTCGCAACTACGTGTAAGCTTCCAACTCGCAGATGCCAACCCTTGTCGTCATTAACAACACAGCCGCAAAAGCTCGTCGGGCCTGGCCACTCGTCAAGAAAGAACTCGACGCCGCAGGAATTCAATTTAGTTTCTACGAAACTCGATCCGCAGGCGATGCCACATCTCAAGCTCGCGCGGCATTGAAGAGCGGAGTGAATACTATCGCAGTTGTTGGTGGCGACGGCACGCTGAGTGAAGTTGCCGAAGGCTTTTTTGAGTTCAACGACGATCTGGATCAACTTCCAACCGCAATCAATCCGGAAGCAAGACTCGCAATTCTTCCTGCCGGTACCGGAGACGACTTCGCTCGTGGTCTCCGTGGCGAGCGTGCGACTCTACAGAGTTGGATAGATACACTCATTCAACCAGCGAGTGAAATCCAGGTCGACGTCTTATATGGACGTTGCGATGGGTTCGACAAAGCATTCATCTGTTTGAATGCCTCTACGATGGGTATCGGCGGTGAGACTGCTGCGCGAGTAACCGCTCAAGGGAACGTGTGGCGAAAGTTCTCCGGTGAATTTCGCTTTGTGGCTGCAGCGGTTGGCGCTCTTGCCGTTTGGCGTGAACGCAGAGTACGGATCACCGTTGACGGGCGGTTAGTGTCAGATTCACCGATGAATCTGATTGGGGTAGCTAACGGTCTCTATGCCGGCGGCGGAATGATGTTGTCGCCTGATGCGCGGTGCGATGACGGCAAGCTGGATGTTGTGACTGCTTCAGGACTCTCAAGAGGACAGGTGGTCACTGAACTCGCGCGTGTACATCGGGGCGGTCACATCAACAATCCAAAGGTGAAAATCACGCAAGGTGAGATCGTGCGAATTGAAACGTTTATGCTTCAGGATGCAATGCCGATTGAAGCGGATGGAAATCTGCGTGGACTTACGCCGGTGCAGTTTCAAGTGATCCGTGGCGCGCTGAAGGTTTTGGTGTAGTTCGATATTTACTCACAACCTGGTGGCTTGAAGTCAGTACCACAGCGCGGTAGCGTGTGGCTTGCTGAATTTCAAGAATCGCATACACCGTCTAGAACCACCCGCTACCGCGCTGTGGTACTGACTTCAAGCCACCAGGTTGCAACTACTGTTCTTCCAACTTTTTAATCTTTGCCAACCGACGTCGATGGCGTTCCTCACCAGTAAACCTAGCAGCGACAAACGCACGCACAATGTCGAGCGCCAGTTCGACGCCGGTTATTCGCGCGCCTAAACAAAGCACATTGCAGTCGTCATGTTCGCGTGATTGATGCGCCGAGTAAGTATCACCACAAAGCGCAGCGCGAATTCCACGCAGCTTGTTTGCAGCGACAGCAGCACCAACACCACTCCCGCAAATCAAGATTCCTATTTCGGCGGCACCTGACTGCACAGCCTCGCCAACCTTAACTGCATAGTCTGGATAGTCGTCTGGAACGGAACCGTCGTGAGTACCATAGTCGGTTAATTCGTGACCTGCGTTGCGCAGTTCTTCAATGACTTGTTCGTTGAGTGGATAGCCACCATGATCTGCGCCAATTGCGATTCGCATATCTTTCACTTCCGATGACGCCAATATCCTGGACGTCGGCTCGAATGGGCAATCGCCAAAATAAAAATGGACTCGTTGTCGATGCGGTAGATCACGGAGTAGGGAAAGCGTTGTGCTGGCAGGCGACGAAACTCATCAAACAACGGAGTGCCGAGTAAGGGGTACTGCTGTATACGATCAAAGCACAGTGACACTTCATCAAGAAAGGTCTCGCCTAATCCAGGCTCTCGGCTCTCGTAAAATTCTGCAGCCGCATTGAGATCTTCTTCCGCTTACAGCTGAATGCTTACTTCAAACATCGGAGTCGCTCGCGCGCATCACGCATGACGTCGCCGACTGGTCTTAAAATCGCTCGCCCACTCCTAATTTCCTCGTCCCTGCGACGAATCTCATCGACCCATAGTTGCTCCGCATCATGGTCGATCTCTCCCTCCAAACTTGCAATCAAAGCATGGGCTAACGACGCTCGAAAATCAGTTGGTAAGGCCAAGAGTTCGTCCCTTAATCTCTCGAATTCTGTTGCCATTATGCGCCCTTCCTTACAACAAAGCCTTCGCGTGCTTCACAACATTCTCAACAGTGAACCCCAACTCCCGTAACGCAACATCACCCGGCGCCGAGGCACCGAAACGATCCAACGCTATGATCGCACCCGACGGACCAACATAACGATCCCATCCTTGAGCAACACCCGCTTCAACCGCAACCCGCGCAGGAACACTCGGCGGCAATACTTCCTGGCGATATTCTCGCGACTGTTCTTCAAACAACTCCCAACAAGGCATAGAAACAACTCGAGTCGGAACACCTTCCTTCTGAAGTTGCTCGCGCGCATCAAGCACCAGGGAAACCTCTGAACCGGTGCCCATCAAAATCAACCGCGGCACGGACGCATTACCATCGGTATCGGTCGCTTCAGCAAGGATGTACGCGCCCTTGCGCAAGCCACTTGCTGCCGCGAATTTCTGGCGATCGATAATGTTCACTTTCTGGCGCGTTAACGCCAACGCAGTGGGAGCATGTCGTCGCAAGATTCCAATTCGCCAGGCCTCACTCACTTCCGCAGGATCAGCCGGTCGAATCACAAACAGGTGCGGGATGGCTCGCAGTGCCGCAAGGTGTTCAATTGGTTGATGCGTTGGCCCGTCCTCACCTAACCCCACGGAGTCGTGAGTGAAAACGTAAATCACCTGCACTTCGGAAAGTGCGGCCAAACGAATTGCCGGCCGCATGTAATCAGAGAACGTCATGAACGTTCCGCCATAAGGAATCAATCCGCCATTCAACGAGATCCCGGTTAACGTTGCGCCCATCGCGTGCTCACGAACGCCAAAGTGGAAAATACGTCCTTCGTAAGAGTCGGCTTCAAAGCTTCCGCCATTCTTGATGTCAGTGTTGTTCGAAACACCAAGGTCAGCAGAACCGCCAATCAACATTGGCATGACCGGCGCCAGCGCATTAATCACCTCGCCGCTTGCTACTCTCGTCGCTATCGGCTTGGCATCGGCAAATGTCGGCAAGTGCTCTTCCCAATTTGCCGGAAGCTCACCAGATAAAGTTGAGTTTAAGAAAGCGGAATCTTCAGCATGGGCGGACTGGTACGCATCAACCAGTGCCCGCCACTCGGTTTCCTGCTTTTCACCTCGATCTATTGCCTCGCGAAAACGCGCGAGCGCTTCGTCAGGCACGAAGAATTGCTTGTCTTCGGGCCACCCAAGATGCCGTTTGGTTTCGCGAACTGCGTCTTCACCCGGCGCATCGCTGTGTGCCTTGCGTGTGCCCTGGGTTGGCATCCCAAAACCAATCACCGTCTTCACTGAAATCAAACTTGGCTTATCGGTAACTGACTGGGCCTCGCGAATCGCCGCTTCGATTTCATCGAGATTGTTTCCGTCACTAACCGTTAACGTGTGCCAACCATAAGCCTCGAAACGTTTCGGCACGTCCTCCGTGAACGCCAGGCTCGTGAAACCTTCGATCGTGACGTGATTGTCATCGTAAAGGTAAATCAGTTTTCCGAGTTTGAGGTGGCCCGCAAGCGACGCTGCTTCTGAAGCGACGCCTTCCATCAAGTCGCCGTCAGAAACAATCGCGTACACAAAATGATCGATAATGCTGGCGTCGGCTTTGTTGAACCTTGCGGCAAGATGCGCGGCCCCCATCGCCATTCCAACGCCATTGGCGAATCCCTGGCCCAATGGACCGGTCGTTATCTCGACACCCGGGGTCAGACCGTATTCCGGATGACCGGGCGTCTTTGATCCCCACTGACGAAAGTTCTTCAACTCCTCCAGCGGAAGATCGTAACCAGTCAGATACAACAACGAATACAGCAACATCGATCCGTGGCCTGCCGACAACAGAAACCGGTCGCGGTTTTCCCATTTCGGATTTCGGGGATTGTGTCGCAGGAAGCGTGTCCAAAGGACGTAAGCCATCGGAGCGGCGCCCAACGGTAATCCAGGATGGCCCGACTGCGCTTTTTGCACTGCATCAAGCGCCAGCGTCCGAATCGTGTTGATGCAAAGTTGATCGAGTTCAGGATTTGAATTTTGTTTCTGCTCAGGTGTACTCATTTTGATGTCCGATAAACTTCAGTTTGTCGTCGAGTTGCAAAGTTTCAGCCGCAGATTAACGCGGAAATTCACAGATCAAACAAATCATGTAAGAAACTCATTTCCGCTCTGACCAGGAGTCTCTAAAGCAGATCGGCCACGAGTTTCCTATAAAACTCTTCCTGGCGCTCAAGTCCTCGTTCGTAGACAACATGTCGATCCATGTCAGGCTCAAACACGTCGTCAACTGAAATCTCTACCTCTTCGATGCTTCCTATTTTGCCCACCGCTTCGAGTGCAAGCAAGGCAGCACCACGAATCGATGCTTCGGGCGATCCGCCAAATATCACCTGCCTGCCTAATACGTCGGTAATGATTTGCGACCAAAGCGGTGATGAACGCAGCGCGTTGCCGGTAGCAACAATCTTCGCACCCGGCGCAACACTTTCAAGAGCTCCCGCAATTAGTGCGAATCTATAGGCGATCGCCTCCAGTGCTGCCAGAATAATCTCGACGGGCGTTGTCGTTTGAGTAAGTCCAAGAATGGCGCCGCGCGCATCACCTGTCCAACCAGTGCTCCGTTCACCTGACCAAAATGGAAGAACCGTTAGACCGTGTGAATCAGGATCAATGGCCGACAAAGTTCTACTCAACTCGATTGGATCCTGATCGACTATCAACGACTGGGTGAGCCATCGGTACAATCCTCCTCCATCCGAAAGCGCTCCGCCTACGACAACCCGTCGATCATCAACTCGATATGACCAAAGCGAAGGAGGTAATGTAGTTGGTGGTTCTCCTTCGAAAACAACTCGCATCGCTCCGGAGGTGCCGACCATCAATGCGATTTTGTCTTTCGCTGCACATCCGCCACCAATATTATTTGCTGCACCATCGCCAACGATTGTTGTCAGCCTGGCTTTTCTTAGCTGCGGCCACCGGTTCGCAAACTCCTCCTGGAGTGACCCGTTTAGACGACGGCTAATTGGCGACAACGCATCCGGCGAGACGCCGAGTGCACCTATAAGATCCCAATCCCAGTCACAAGTTCGTTGATTTAAAAGACCCGTGGCGGACGCCATCGACACGCTGACAATCGGTTCTCCAAAAAGCTTGAGCGTGAGGTACTCGGCAAACCCAAGCCACAGCCTGGTTCGTTCGAAACCATCTCCGTACTCACGCTGCAACCAACGCAATTTTGCCGGCCAGTAACTTGAGTGAAATCGGCAACCTGTTCGGCGATGTATCTCAAACTCGTTGAACTCAGACCGAAACGCTTTCGCAATTTGCGTAGCTCGCGTGTCAGCCCACGTCAGGAGTGGAGTCGTCGTCGCACCTGTTTCATCAATGCCAAGTAGACTGTGCCAAAACGTCGAGATCGCTATCAGTTCAACTTCGTCGGCCGGGGATAAAACCAGCAGCGCGTCAATCGCTTCAAATACTTCTTTGGCGATCGCCTCAGGATCTAGCTCGGTGAAGTCTGTCAGTGATGAAGCATTTCGTCCGACTCGTACACCGCGGATCTCATTTCCTTCTTCATCAAACAACGCTGCACGAACGCCTGACGTGCCAACGTCAAGACTCAAGACCGTAAGTCCTTGTTTACCCTTTAACGGAACCATTTCCGACTCAGGCTCAACTCGGTCGACTGTGGCATCGAGCACGCTACTCATTTTTTTCGAAGTTATTCAAAATGCGGTTGGTCTACTTGAGCATCGCATACGACATTAATGGAGTCCAGTAAACTATCCACAGATCGCGCTTAGATAAACCTCTGCTAGAATCCAGCTCGACATGGAAGCCGGAACGATCAACTGCCCAATGTGTGGCGCCGCCACTTCAACCGACGCGCCTCAATGTCAGTATTGCGAAGCGCAACTGGCGACTGTTGCCTGCCCGTCCTGTTTTGCAATGATGTTTCTGGGAAGCAAACATTGTCCGCGCTGTGGAGCGGCGTACGCACGAGAGCACGAAGTTGCAAGTGCGGACCGGAAATGTCCACGCTGTCGAATCGAGATGCAGGTAGTTTCTATCGGTAATTCAAAAGTGCTCGAGTGTGCGAAATGTCTTGGCCTCTGGTTGGATACTCAATCGTTTGAAAAACTGTGTGCTGACAAAGAACAGCAGTCTGCGGTACTCGGTAACGTATCCCTGGCGGATCGTTCGATACAACAAACCAAGGTCAACTATGTGCCATGCCCCGAATGCTCGCAGCTGATGAATCGCGCAAACTTCGCGCGTTGTTCCGGTGTTATCATCGATCTCTGTAAACAACATGGAATCTGGTTTGATCGTAACGAACTGAGTCGCATTGTCGAATTTATCCGTTCGGGCGGACTCGAGAAGTCGCGAGCAAAAGAGAAGAACGCGCTCGAAGAAGAACGCCGAAAGCTTCAGCAGGAACAACTCGCACTGGACATGCAACACTCTGGAATAATGGACCTCGGTGAACGAGATCGTGTTTCCGGTATCGCTTCTGCCAGTGGCTTGTTGAAATTTCTGTTGGGTTGAATTGCCGATAGGTAGGAGCTAAATCAAAAAGTGGCTATCCCCCCGGCATTGCAACGTACAATCGAGCGACTCTCACTGATCACACTAACCCGTTGGTTAATCGTTGCGGCAGCCTTTCACGTCACACTCGCTCTCACTTTCTTCCTAATCGGTCGCTTCCACCTATTGCCTGGCCTTTTTGACGACAACGGAATCGGGATTCCATTTGCAATTGATGGCACGACTTATCTTTATTACACCAAAGAGCTCGCAGACGGCTTAAGGACTGGCGGACTTTCTTCCTGGTTTTCGCTGGCGGCGCCTTTCCACTGCAGACTTTACTCACTGACTTTTGTTTTTCCAGGCTGTCTACTTGGCTACAACACCCTCTCGGCCGAACCTCTAAATCTAATCTACTACCTTGGCACACTTAGTTTTCTTTACCTGCTGGCAAAGGAGCTATTCAACCGTCGCGCGGGTTTGCTCGCCGCAATCATTGTTGGGCTCTGGCCTTCGTTCCTACTACATTCGACACAGTTAATCAGAGACTCTCTTTTCTGCTGCTTGATGCTCGCCTTCGTGTATCTGCTGACCATCTTGTTACGGAGACGACTGTCTTTACGCTGGACTGTTGTCGCTGTAATTCTGGGCTTCGTACTCATCGTGGTCTTGTGGCTAATTCGTGGAAACTGGTGGAACCTGATCTTTGCACAGCTAGTGATCACTTTGGTTTTGCTTTCAATCCGTATGATTCGGGAACGAATATTTCCGGTTGGAAATCTCGTCGTACTAATAGTGATATTCGTCGCAGCATTGATGCTACCGAACCGGATCAAAGTAATGACCGTCGGCGGGTCGGCGCCGCCAACTGCGGTCTTCGCAATTCCGTCAAGTTCCAGACCAGCAAGCTCAAACAGTATGTGGTCTCGTTTCGTGACCCAAATTAGGGCGCGCCGCGGGGGATTCCGGGTCTATACCTTACGACAGTCGGATATTGGTAGTGACGTAGTCTTCAAAGACGCAGGCGATATAGTGAAATTCTTGCCGCGCGCGGCCGTGATTGGATTTTTCGCTCCGTTTCCGAAGATGTGGGTTGAGTCCGGAACTGGCGGAAGGATGGGGAGATTACTCAGCGGTTTCGAAACGTTTGTAATGTACCTGCTCTATTTTCCTGCCGGCTTTTGTTTATGGAAAGGCAGACGCAACCTCGCTCTATGGTTGATGTTTCTTTCAATCTTTATCGGTCTGGTGGCTTTGGGATTGGTTGTAGTAAATGCCGGGGCGCTCTACCGGTTTCGCTACATCTTATGGATCTTCACGATCGCGATGGCGGCCGATGGACTGGTGAGAATCTGGGATCAGAGAAGCAAGGGCGTTAAGGCTTCTGACTAGTCGTCCCAAAGATCGAAATCCAAAGATCTACTTCACAGTCTTCTTAACCAAATTTACAAACTCGCGAATATCTTCTTCCGTGGTATCGAACGACGCCATAAGTCTGACTTCTGAAATTTCTTCGTTCCAAACGTAAAAGAAATACTTCTTCTGAAGTGCAGGAATAAACTTCTTCGGGATGGTTACGAAGACGCCATTCGATTCCACCGACTGGGTCAGTTTCAACTGAGGCAGCTTCTCCAACTCACCGGCCAACAACTTTGCCATTCGATTCGAGTGAATCGCACTTCGTTTCCAAAGATCACCAGATAGCAGCGCATCAAACTGAGCCGAGATGAAACGCATTTTTGACGGCAGATGCATTCCCTGTTTTCGAATGTATTTGAAATCGGCAGCGCGTCTTTTGTCGAAGAACACAACTGCTTCGCCGTACATCATCCCGTTCTTTGCGCCGCCGAACGACATTACGTCGACTCCGCAGTCAACAGTCATCTCTTTCAGACTAGCATTCAGACTGACTGCGGCATTTGCGATTCGCGCTCCGTCAACGTGAAACAGCATGTTGTTCTTGTGCGCAAACGCAGCCAGGGTCTTCAGTTCGCTCTTTGAATAGACAGTGCCCATCTCTGTTGCTTGCGAAACTGAGATGACTCCGGGTTGCACGTGATGTTCAAAGCCAACTCCATGTAGGAAGTGTTCGATGAGTTCGACTCTGAGTTTTCCGTCTGGAGTCTTCACTGACAGGAGTTTGCTACCAGAAAATTTCTCCGGCGCGCCACACTCGTCAACGTTGATGTGTGCGGTCTCGGCACAAATTATTGCTTGATAAGACTTGGTGACTGCCTGAAGCCCGAGCACGTTGGCTCCCGTTCCGCCAAAAACAAAATAGACCGCCGTGTCGCGTCCAAAGTGTTTCTGAAACGTTCTCACTGCTCGCTCAGTGAACGGATCATCGCCATAAGCAACGACGTGTCCCTCGTTCGCCGCTTTGATGGCGTCGATCATTTCGGGATGAACTCCGGCGTTGTTATCGCTGGCGAAGCTGCGGCGGGGTGAATCAGGTTTTGTCATGATGCGCTTTGTGGTCTTGGGACTTGGGTCATTGTTGCTGGAGTCCGGGCAGTAGTGGCCCGGTGCAGTAGCCCGACTGTCAAGGAGGGCTCGCTGAGGAGGTCTATCACACCAGTGAGCCCTCCTTGACAGTCGGGCTACTGCACCGGACTACTGCACCGGGCTACTACTGCAAAGCTCTTCTTGTTCACACTTTCTTCGTTTTGAAATCCTTCACAATCTCTCTGGCCGCATTTGCTCCGGGCATTCCAGTAACGCCTCCACCTGGATGCGTGCCGGCGCCACAAAGATAAAGTCGTTGTAGTGGTGTTCGATACTGAGCAAACCCAATTAAAGGACGGAAAGTAAAAAACTGATCGAGAGCTTGTTCACCGTGGTGAATGTGTCCGCCACTCAATCCGTAAGTCTGCTCGAGATCAAGCGGAGTTATCACCTGTCCACTGAGAATCAAATCTTTTAGCCCAGGCGCAAACTTCGACAACTGATTGATCACTGTGTCTGCGAATTCCTGCCCGCGCGAACTCCAGTCTCCTGCCCTCAATTTGTAGGGAGCAAATTGGCAATGAATCGACATCACGTGCTTTCCGTCTGGCGCAAGTGATGAATCAGTCAGCGACGGAATTGTTACATCGAGATAGGGTTCTTTGGAAAACTCACCATACTTGGACGCGTCGAATGCGCGCTCGAGGTAATCGATCTCAGGACCGATGTGAATTCGTCCGGTGAGCTTACTCGCATCAGCGCCGCTGAAAGCAGGCAACCCGTCAAGCGCCAGATTAATCTTCGCACTGGTTCCCTGTGCGCGATAGTTTCTCATCTTCAAAAGGAAATTCGGATCAAGATCAATCGGGTCGACCAGGCGCAGAAATGTTGTCTTGGGATCTGCGTTAGAGACAACAGCACGAGTTTGAAGTTCCTCGTCGTCGCTCAGGATCACTTTTGCTTCCGCGGCATCCCCAGTCTCAACCCGTACGACTTCTGCCTTCGTCCTAATCTCAACTCCCAAAGATATCGCCGCTGCAACCAGGGCCTTCGTGAGACCACCCAGTCCGCCCCTGACAAAACAGGAAGGTGAAATGGGATTCGAATCGAGTGCCGCCTGGAGAAGCAAACCAAGGCTTGTTCCGGCCGACCACGGACCAGCAAAACTGCCGGAGATTCCTCGTGCAGCAACGGTCGCTCTTAGCACTTCTGTGTCAAACCACTCGGCAACCAGATCAGCTACAGCCATCGGTCCCCAGCGCAACAAGCGATACTCGTCCTTCTTTCCAAGCCCACGAAACGCGAGTCCGACTTTGCCAAACTGCCATGCGTCACTCGCCGTTGGCTGATCGATCGACGGAGGCGTCATTGAGAGAATCGGCGCAAGCACACTTCCGATTCGGGAGAAGCTAGTCAGAAAGTCGGGATAATTCTTCGCGTCTTTACTGGAAAACTTTTCGATCTCGGCAACAGTACGTGCGGTGTCGTTGTAGATACACAGTGATCGTTGGTCAGTTGTCAGACTCAGGACTCGCACTTCGGGTGTTATGAACTCCAACCCATGTTGCGCAAGGTTCAAGTCAGTAACTACTTGAGGCGAGAGCGGACCAGCAGTGTGATCAAGTGTCGAGCAACGAAATCCCGGATGAAACTCTTCGGTGATCGCTCCGCCACCGACAACGTCACGACGTTCGAGAACAAGAGTCTTTATCCCCGCCTTCGCAAGGTAACAGGCGGTAACGAGTCCGTTGTGACCAGCACCGATAATGATTGCGTCAAAAGTCATTTCCGATTTTTATGTCCGATATGCGTCTGTCTTGTCGTTGACTTACCAAAGTCGGCGACAGACAAACAGAAATCAGTCGGATCAAAAAGAAGGCTTTCTCTTCTTATCAGTTTCATACGTGTTTATCTGTGGCCGACTCCTCTTGCTCATCACGACAAGCTGAAGCATATCGGACATTTCTCACTTAAAATCCTTCAACATTTGCAGCGCCGCGTTTCGTCCTGGCGCACCCATGATTCCACCGCCGGGGTGCGTCGCCGAGCCGCACATGTAGAGCCCTTTGATCGGTGTTCGATATTGGGCCCAACCTGGTGCTGGTCGCAGGAAGAAGAGTTGTTCGAGAGTCAACTCGCCCTGGAAAATATTGCCTTCAGAAAGACCGAAGTCGCGCTCCAGATCGAGCGGTGTCAGCACCTGTCGATCGATTATCAGGTCTTTAATGTTTGGCGCATGCTCCGCAATCGTGTCGATAACTGTGTCGCCAAACTCATCCCGCTTCTCGTCCCAAGTTCCTTCTTTCAAGTTGTAAGGCGCGTACTGCACAAAACACGACATCACATGCTTTCCCGGTGGCGCGACCGACGGATCGGTCAAACTCGGAATCACCATGTCAATGTATGGTCGACGTGAAAACCGTCCATACTTTGCGTCGTCGTACGCCTTCTCCATGTAGTCGACACCCGGTGAAATCGAAATTGCGCCCCGCAAGTGCGCTCCTTCTCCAGGCATCGCTTTGAAGTTTGGCAGGCCAGCGAGCGCAAGATTCACTTTTCCCGAAGAGCCTCGATACTTGTAACGCTTTAAATCAACACAAAAATCATCCGGCAAGTGCTCTTCACCAATCATCTTCATGAACGTCAGCCGTGGATCCACGCTCGAGGAGATAACGTCTGCATGGATTTCGTCGCCATTTCTTAAGACGACCCCGATTGCTCGCCCGTTCTTCAGCAGTATCTTTTCAATCGCTGCTTCGGTACGAATTTCGACTCCAGCTTCGCGGGCGGCGTCGCCAATCGAGTTTGAAATTGCGCCCGTTCCACCACGCGCGAATCCCCATGACCGAAACGCGCCGTCGATCTCACCCATGTAGTGATGAAGAAGAACGTAGGCAGTGCCGGGCGAACGCACGCCAAGGAAGGTACCGATGATTCCCGATGCCGACATCGTAGCTTTGAGCACGTCTGTCTCAAACCACTGGTCGAGAAAGTCGACCGCGCTCATTGTCATCAGTTGAACCTGATTGTATTTGTCCTCATACGGAAGCTTTTGAAAACGACGACCTAAGAACGCCAGGTTCTTCCAACCTTTCGGACTCAACGTGGTTGGATCGGGCGGCGTCATGCTCATGATCGGCTTCACGAAGTGGGCCATCTCAATCATGGCTTTGCCGTATTCGTCGTACGCCTCAGCGTCGAGTCGGGAGTGTCGCGCGATTTCACGGCGTGTTCGTCCGTGATCATTCACGCGCCAGAGATAGTCGCCGTTTGGCATCGGTGTAAACGTGCCGTCGAGCGGAAGAATCTCCAGACCGTGGCGCGGCAGATCCAGTTCACGAATGATTTCTGGTCGAAGTAGAGAAACGACGTAAGAACAAACTGAGAACTTGAATCCTTTAAATACTTCCTCGGTAACAGCGGCGCCACCAAGCACATGACGGCGTTCCAGCACGAGAACTTTCTTTCCCGCGCGCGCAAGGTAAGCAGCATTCACAAGGCCGTTGTGTCCACCGCCGATCACGACGACGTCATATTTGTTGTTCATACGTTGTGTTGGGTAAAGCAGCTTGCTGAAGAATTGGTAGGATACTTGCTATCAAGCACTTCTGACAATCACGTAGTTTTGCTGACTTCAGCTGCTCCGAGAATAGTGTTTGGTAGCGCGCAGTTCCACAGCGTATTATCTGTTAAATGCTGAATGCTGGAGTTCTGACATTCAAGGAGTTTGCGATGGGTGAACCGTTGCCTCTGGCAACCATTCACGAAGCGGCTCTCGATTTCTTAAAAGGACGCGCAGATGCCGTTGTATTCGGCGCCACGGCCGTGAATGCTTATGTCGCGGAATCAAGAATGACGCAGGACATTGGTGTCATGTCACCCCGGGCTGCTGAACTGGCAGAAGAACTTCGACAGTATCTAACTGATCGTTTTCATATCGCCGCCCGGATTCGTCAAGTTAGAGGTGGCAAGGGTTATCGTCTTTTTCAAATTCAAAAATCCGGTAACAGACACTTGGTAGATCTTCAAGCGGTTGATAGCCTTCCCAGCGCTCAGCGTATATCAGACGTATTGGTGGTGTCAGCGCCTGAACTCATCGCGCGAAAGGTGATTTCGTATAACAAGCGGAGAGGTCAACCTAAATCCGGAACTGACTGGCGTGATCTTGCAATGTTGCTACTGACGTTCCCGCATTTGAAGGTTCTGACTGGCCCGGTTAGCGAAATCCTCGATGCCCTCCATGCTACGGCTGAGGAAAAGAAAGCCTGGCAGGAGTTGGTTGCTCAGGAAATAATCTCTCCAGATGAAGATTCCGAGTTCGACTAAGTTCAATCTAATTCAAAGAATCCCTAGTTAGTCTCCGTCGATCACAATGCCAATTGGAACTGCGTTTCACGAACGAACATTCGCACTCTGCGAGAGTCTCAACTACCGTGAGTGGTCCGGCTACTACGCCGTCAGCTCTTACGAACCACACCACGAACACGAGTACAACGCGATCCGCAATGCTGCTGCGCTCATCGATATCTCGCCCCTCTACAAGTATCGATTAACTGGCAAAGACGCGACCCGTTTGGTCGATCGCATCATTACGCGCGACATGCGAAAGGTTTCAATCGGCCAGGTTGTTTACACACCGTGGTGCGATGAACACGGAAAAGTTATTGACGACGGCACTGTGTCGCGCCTTGAAGAGAACACTTATCGATGGACTGCTGCCGATCCGAGCCTGCGTTGGTTTACCCAGAATGCCGTCGGTATGGACGTCCAGATTGAAGATATTTCGGAGAGTATTTCGGCGCTTGCGCTTCAAGGCCCAACTTCAGGGCGCCTCTTGAAAAGTCTTATTACTGACGGCGACATTTCAAACTTGAAATACTTTCGCGTGACCAATGCCAAAATCGCCGGCATTCCGGTGGACATTTCACGCACCGGCTACACCGGCGATCTGGGCTATGAGATCTGGATGCCGTCAGAACATGGATTGAAGATCTGGGACGCACTCATGACCGGTGGTCGTGCTTTTGATATTCACGCGGCGGGAATGCTCGCGTTGGACGTTGCGCGTGTCGAGGCTGGCCTGTTGTTGATTGACGTCGACTTCAATAGCAGCAAGAAGGCTCTGGTTGAAGAACAAAAATACTCGCCGTATGAGATGGGCCTTGGTCGACTCGTTAACCTCGACAAGAATCGTTTTGTCGGCCAAGCAGCATTGATTGCCGAACAGAAGCGTGGGCATGCGCGGGAGATTGTCGGACTGGAAATCGATTGGCCGCATGTAGAAAGTTTTTACGAGGAAGCGGGTTTGCCCCCGGCAGTTTCGCCAATGGCTTCGCGAGTAGCGGTTCCAGTGTTTAAGGAAGGAATGCAGATAGGCAAGGCAACTACCAGCACCTGGTCACCGACTCTGAAGAAGATGATTGCGTTGGCAACAGTGCGACGCGAGTTCTCGAAGCCGGGTACAAAAGTGCAGTTTGAAATCACGGTGGAAGCAGTTCGACACCAGGTGCGCGCAACAGTAGTGAAGACTCCTTTCTTCAATCCAAAGCGCAAGACCGCAACGCCGGTGTGAAAGAATTAGGAGCAGGTGGAAATTGAAGACGCCCCAGTGGATTGAAATAAGCTGGGGGCTAGGGCGCGCCTCAGTGGGTTGAATAAGCTGGGAAGGGTGACGCGGCGCGGACGTCTCAGTGGGTCGAACAAGCTGGGAAGGGTGGCAAGCGGAAATTGGGACGCTTCGCCCGAGTGATCCTAGCGCGCCCCCGCTGAGTCGCCATACAAGAATCTTAGC